>Ga0065711_1047927_pt1 | contig 12070 bp, 8 predicted proteins | sample Hoacrofraction12_FD_59098 | JGI IMG/M metagenome (GOLD analysis project Ga0065711, IMG submission 59098) | Hoatzin crop microbial communities from Cojedes, Venezuela - Epithelial fraction 12 v2 (version 2) | ecosystem: Host-associated > Birds > Digestive system > Esophagus > Crop | place... | reverse complement strand
GCGAGCGGCCAGGCGCCGCGAACGGGCGGGCCGGGGTGAGCCCCGCCGCCCGGCATCTGTGACGGCCGGGGGGGAGGGAGGAGGCCCCGGGCAGCCCTGGCCCGGCCCTCGCTGCTCGCACGCCTGAAGGAGGGTCACCCCTCCTACCCCTGCGCCCCGGTTTGGCCCTGCCTGCCTGGTGATGTGGTTTTTTTGCCCTGCCTGACGATGTGATCTTCAGAGACGGGTGGCACGGGGTGAAGGGTTCAGAAGCTCGGAGGAAAAACACGGCTGCTCTGAGCCCAACCGCTGCCAGTTACCGCGTGTTCTTAGCAGGGCACCTCTTGACGGAGTTGCTGACTGAATAGCAGCAACTCAAGGAGAGCGACGGGCACGCAGATCGCCTCAGTGACGGGAGCAGCACTTTGGAAAAAGAAGTTGAAACCTGGATCCTACAACCACCTCGTTCAAACGTGCTCGTAAGATGCCTGTGGGTACAGCAAAGTTTTCTGTCAGGAAGGGATGTAATGAGCTGGCGAGCAGGAACGCTCCAACGGCCTCGCTAAGCGCAGGCAGGCGTGTAGGGTTCCCGAGTCGTCTCGCTGCAGTGTCTTCTTTGGGAGCCTCCTGCCTGGAGCTGAGCATCGTCACGCTGGGACTCATGCCATGGGCTCGGCTGTCGAGTTGCCTGCGCTGCTGCTCGGTAGAGAAGAAAAGTCCTGAGAGAAAGCAGAACTAGGCTTTTTATAGCCAGACGTTTAGGCTGATGTAGCAGAACAGGCTCATCTGCTGAAGATGAGTAATAAAAGTCTTCTGGTTTAGGACCTTGATAGGAAATAAGCACTGCACAGGGCAAAATGCTGGTAAAATCACCTTGAAGCTGATGGACACAAAGGTTACGGCCCTACTTAGCTATGGATAGGGCTATACATGTGGTGGTCCTGGCCTGATCTCCTCACCTCCCATCACTTGCGCTTTATAAAAGCTGCTCTCTTCTGTGGAAGGGGAGAGGAGTGGGAAACTTTCATACCACATAAGGGGGCCTACAGGAAGGATGGAGAGGGTCTTTTTACAAGGGTGTGTAGTGATAGGACAAGGGGGAACAGCTTTAAACTAAAAGAGGGCAGATTTAGATTAGATGTTAGGCAGAAATTCTTCATGATGGGGGTGGTGAGGCAGTGGTATAGGTTGTCCAGAGAAGATGTGGCTGCCCCCCCCGGAAGTGTTCAAGGCCAGGCTGGATGGAGCTCTGAGCAACCTGGTCTAGTGGAAGGTGTCCCTGCTCGTGGCAGGGGGTTTGGAACCAGATGATCTTTAAGATCCCTTCCAACCCAAACCATGCTAAGATTCTATGATTCTATAAAAGCACACACTGCTTTTCGGCAGAGGGGACCCCGGGTCTGTGAATTGGTGCTCTCACATGACACAGGAAAGCCTTGTCCAACAGTTTCCCTGCAAACCACCCTGGGGAGCTCTGCAGTTCTCCTGGTAACCGCTTGCCACTTGTCGTCAAGGCCAGTTCTTGCAGACCAGACGTTTTAGTCAGCAGCCTCTGGCCTTGCTCTGTGTCCTGCTATTGTTCCTTGTTATTTTCCCTGTATCCTTGTTTTTATTTTACTACCTTTTGGCTACTTGGAGAAGGAAGGCAGAAGAAACGGTCGTTCTGGTCAGATTATAGTAGGTGAGGGGACGAGAAACTGCCACAAGAAAAGCTTTTTGGCAATGGCGCCAGGAGGTGGCAAACTGCGCCCTGCTGCCTGTGATGGGTTTGATTTGCCTTCCTCGTTTGGGCTTGCCACCAGTCCGCAGCCCACAGCAAGGCCCCACTGGAGTACAAGGAGATCACTTTCTTCTGCAGGGGTGCATGAGTGGGCAGCGGCGCATGGATGGCGCAGACCAGACGTTACCTCTGAGATCTTTAATGGTGGCATCTGACATGGTGGTGTCCGAAAGCCCCTCGAGCAATGCAGTACCACCAGTGAGCGCAGGGGTCCCACGCCCCAGCTCTCCTCTCCATCGTGGGAAACAGACCTCAGCCACGGCCGTGCCAGAGGTGTGCCCGGCTTGTCAGCAGTCACCGTCGGCGAGCTCAGCCTGCTCGGCAATAGCTGACGCAACCCTCAGGTTCATTTCTGAACATCACACAGCAGCCTGTGAGACGCACGTACCATACTCAGCGTTCCCCTGAAGCTCTCGACCTTGTTGTAGTACTCTTAAAAGAAATTATATTTCTGTGGGGTAAAAAGATTAATGACCAGGTAAGAGACAGAAAGTGAAGGACAGGAACAATGATCAGTTTTCATAGCTGCTGGAGGTTGACAGTTGAATTTCCTCAGGATGAGGAGTCTGTTCTGCCCTGGAAATTCTTGACTGAGTGGGCAAACAGGATGAATAACGGAAGAGCATTATTTGCTGATGTTACTGGGGGTACTTGACAGTGAAACTGAAACTGAGGACAAGAAGTTGCTGAGACCTAAAGGTCCCCAGTGATCTGCTGATGAAATGGTGTGCTCATTTCCGTACTGCTAAGTGAGACACAGGAAAAAAGAATTCTAATGATACACGCACAAATGTACATGGAGTGTTATCACTCAGAAGAGAGGCCTTTGTGGACGCTCCTTCGAAAACATCCCACATTTGTTAACTGTCAGAGGGAAACAGAGTGCTAGAAATGCTTAGGAAAGGAATGAAGAACGAAATGGAGTACAGGGTTACGCTTTTCCATGAGCACTGCACCTTGAGCACTATGGGCAAGCACCATGGTTCCTTTATCTCCTTGCGAGTGCAATAAAACACAAAAAGGCACGAAAGGGAACAGAATAGTTATAAAATTTGTCTCTGCAGGGAAAATGCGGACTGGCTAGGTCTGATCGATGATCTGAGGAAAGGCAAAACCCACAATGAATCAAGACAGAGTAGTTTAAAATAAAAGGAAACAAATTTCAGCCGCTGTGCCGTTGAATTGTGGAGAGAAAGGGAGCAAGTGGTTGAACAAACCAGATGGAGAAAAGGCCCATCCGTGGCAGCTAAATACGGTGTGGCGAAGGCTGGGGGACACAATCAGGGGCAGTAGGTGCCCTGCACACATCCAGCTCCAAAGTTAGCACGGGCCGAATCCTGTCCGGGGTCTTTTCACCTGGGTTGCATGGAGGCATGGTCTCAGCTACGAGGACAAGCCACGGCGCAGGTAATAGCGTGACTATTACCCGCTTCTGCAGGTGCCGAAAAAAGGAGAGGTTTCTGCAGGGGTTTTGTGCTGGATATGGCAGAGGAAGAGTCAGCAGAGAGACTCGGAGAGTGGCGGCTCAGCTAAAGCAAGGGACTCAGAAAATGACCCAGTCAGGTTTTCTGGGCGGTCGTGGGCCTCACAGCGCACTGCAGCAGCCCCTAACTTTGATTTTCTGTCATGTGTACAATGTGCAGAGGAACAGGTTAACAACATTTTTTTACTTCCATATGTGGCATTTGAGCCAATAAATGCAGTGGAAGATGGATGCCAGTGATATAAATGGGTTTTCAGCACATGGTTAAAAGTGAAAAAAGTGGATAAAGTATTTCTTTCTACAGACAGATAAAATATGTAAATACGCGATAAAAGCTGAAGTTACCCTCGGATAAAAGATACTGTGGTTTCTGCTCAGACAAAACAGATCATGTTTCAAGATTAATATTATCCTTCTCATGTAGTAGTTACAGTTAGGGCCTTGAAGGAATCTCCTTTTTCTGTTAACTGTTTAGGGCATGATAAAATTTTGGTCATTTATGTCTATCAAGATTCAAAAACCATTAATGCAATGTTTTATGAATGCCTTAGTTAAGATTTCCTCATATTGACTTTCATCCAATGCTTTACAGGTCTCTCACTGATTTACTTTCGTGGAGTTCCTGAGGGAATGCTCTATCATTTGGAAAATCAGTCATTTATTTTTGACTGTCTTGGTATGTAAACAAAATGGTAGCAGGGCAATTTAAAAACTATGACTCAAAACAATATGATATTTATCCGATTATATTATAACATATTTATGCTCTCTACTTTTCTACTGCTGCTCAGCTATCTTTTTTATATTAACAAGATGTGTTATGCATTGTTATGTCTAGGCGATGGAGTGCTGCAACACATTTTTGTTAGTAACACCATTTCTGTGCTTATTTCTGTGCCTCCAACTCAGTTTTAAGCTAATATTGAATATATGAATATTGTTTAATTTACAAGTGATTAACAGAGAAAAAATAGTTATTATTTTGATTTAGTCTAAAATAAAAACAAAAAAAAGAGAACATGTATTTGGAATGCTGTTGAGCCATAGTCTGCAGTGATCTAAATAAATTTGTTTACTACATCAAGGAAGTCACCTGTCAGTCACTGTTAAGTATAAGCTAAGAAGATTTTAAAAACTTCAAAAATTATGACTTTTTAAAAAATCTTCATGTGCTTTTATGCCATGGCTATGTATTTGTTGAAGTCTTTTGACTTTCTCTGTTTTAAAGATACGTGTTCCTCTGTCTTCAGCAGCAGTAAAGCTGACACACAAACTCTGAATCCACCACAGGAATGACTGAGGCCAAGATCTTGCAAATCCTCTTGCCTCAACATTTCTAACATTTTATCAATGTTGTTTGAATCACAGCATCTCATAATGTATTTGAATTAACATACTTATATTTGGTATCTTTGGAAAATAATATTCTAATTCAAAGCACATTAACATTGCTTTAATCACCGTTTTGGAGTTTGTCTTAGAAATGATCAATAACCACAGTAACCAAATACATACACCTCTTACATTCAAATCTACTTTCTGCTCCCTCAGATCATTATTCGGGATGACGAAAATGGAAGGAATTTGACTTTTCACAATCTGAATACAAGCTGGTTGTGAAGGCTGTAGCTTTGGACTTGGAACTGTATAACGTAATGGCACTTTTGAGAGGTGCGGTCTTGTACATATTGTGCATAAACACAATATATGCCCATAGGACATATTTCAGCGGCATATTGTGTATTAACTAACAGGATCATGTGCGTAGGTAAGCTGAACTCTCTTTGCTTCTGCAGGTGACACCTTCCTTTATGGACAACAGGGCTGATGCTCAGAGCGTGGCCGGATATTTATTGTTAGCGTTATGTTGAGACAGACTCAACCCAATGTACAGCGCTGTGTAGATTGCCCATGTTAAAAGAAAGATAGTTGTTATCTTTCTTCTAGTAGTTCCAGCCAGACGTGATGTAAAAAGTGAAATGTAGAGAAAGGAGAAGGGGAAATGAGTTCTGTGAAACAGCTCCTTGGGTTTCCCCATCTGCACCCTGCGGCTCAATACTCCAGACGAGAAGACCGTACGCCTTACATCACTGTCTGAAGGCTTGCCCCTCCTCTCTTTTCTGCACCTTGCTCCCACCCTTCCCCAGTCGCTGTAGTCCCTTCCTGTGCACTGAGCCTCAGGGTACTGGGAAGAGGCCCCTGGGGTGAGCGGGGCAGCTCCTGGGCAGCTCGCATGAATGCCACCGCTGCAGTATCACCCACAGCTCCTGCAGAGCTCCTGCTCCCCAGGCTGCCTCCGCAGGACCCTGGCCCAGCCACAGACATCTCTGCCCCGCTGAAAGGTGGGCAGAGCATGTCGGACGCATGGTGCCTGCTGCCGATTTGGTGGACATAGCACCACGCACACCGTCCCTGGAGGAGTGCTACGCCTCCCTGACACAGCGTTACGTGACGGGAGCAGACTGCCCCATTTTGTCTGTCTTTTAGCACATGTGTATGTTTTTTTTTTCTGTGGAAACCAGTAGCGATGGCTGAAAGAATGGAAAAACTCAGCTCTCAGCAGAGGTGGCAAAAAGCAGAGTTTATTCTGTTTGAAGAGAAAAATCACTAAAACCATGGGTGATCTAACTCCTTCTAAACTAGCCAAGGACTATTGTATGATTAAAAACTAAAATAAATTTGAGCTTTTTGAATGGATTGTACATTAAAAGAATGAATTATAATTAATAGGGAATGTAAGCAAGCAGAGGCTAAGCAGATGTTATCCAATGAAGTTGGAGTTACATACACGGATAGTTTCACTGCTGGTCAAGGGTCTTGGTTCAAGACGCAGCCACATTTGCAAGTGAAAATGGCACATCCACAGAATACAGAATTAACACATTCAGACTTTTTGAATAACTTCAGTATTCAGAATGATAGAGTAACAAAGTGACATTCTGAAGCAGCAGGAGATGAGTTTTGCTTATTATTTTTGCAAGAATTTTAGCCAGTGGATAAGAATTTCCTTCCATCTAAGATCTGGTCAAGAACTGAGGCAAAGCAGCGAACTTGAATCTCTAGATTTCAGACTGAAAGCTTTCAAAAAATGATTACAAAGTCTCTGCCAGGACCTTGATACTGATGGTAAAGTCTTCAGAGTAAATGGGGCAAGTTTTTTTCAGAGACAATTGGATCCTCCCGTTGATTCAGCGCATTTGAAGCACAGTTCAGGAAAGTTTCCTTCGACTGGAGCAAAACAAAGAGCTAGTTCCTTGGCTGCCATCTGCCATCAAGTATGGTGGCAAGCTTTATTCACTGAAGCATCGCTTCTTTCCATCAGGGAAGGATGCAACTGCTTAGATTAGGAATCTTGAAGGCCTGGGGCAAGCAAAAAAACCCAGAAAAAATGAATTTGGCAATGGTTGGGGTCTTGGGATGTCTTGCTGAAAATGGCCCTCTCTTGGGACAGCAAAGAAGTACAAAGAAAGAAGTGAAATTTTTCCCCTGAGTTTGTGTGGGTACAATATTAATATCTTTGCAAAGTTGGAGGAATGGACTTTATTTCACCATGATGCTCGATGTGCGATGTTTAACTGTTGTAATACTGGGGACACTGACATTCTAGCCCTGCTGAGTTAAGCTGAAGCTATTGCTACCTGCAGTTGTTTTATCAACCATTTTCCTGGAAGTGGCTACCTCCTCCATACAGGTAGTCTACAGTTCAGTCTGTTGCTTTAAACCATCAGCGACCTTATTGTACCCTGGGCTGTGGAGCATTGTGTGTTAGGGTGGGTTTAGCATCAAACCTGCTGTCCCCTTTTCAAGGGGCTGCAAGAGCTGTTCAAGCAGGTGTGGCCAAGCTGTGATGATGACATCTTTAATGTCTGGGAGCCTGGAGAGGGGCTGCCCTGCAGGCGGTCAGCCCCACGTGGCCGTGTCCTTGCTCATGGGTCTGAGCAGCGGGCAGAGCAGAAGTGACCTTCCTGCTAATTCTGTTCCATCTAACTGTCCCCAAATTCTCTCAAAGCTTATTCTGGAAAATGCAATTGAAGTTCTGTTTTGAGGCTCATCGGCAGTGTGCAGGGACTTGTACGGCCAGTTTCATCTCAGTTACCACCAGCTGGGACAAGCCTCTGCTGACAAGACATGTCAGGAGCTAAGAAGGGAATTCATAGCAGGACATCTGGAACTCAGCTGTGGAAACCTAACACCTATTCCCTTAACAGTACAAAAAATATATATACCTTGGCTGGACCTAAGCTGTCCAGGTAACATTGGGCTGGAAAGAAAGAGGCTGTTAAGGTTCTCCATGTCTGCAGAGCACTGTAGCAGACCTGCAAGTGCAGGCAGCCTAAATTAAGGTTACCTACACTCCCCACTAAGACCGGCTTGGGAAGATCAAGACCTCCTGGAAACACACATTCCCTTATAAGCCAGTTTGCATATTTCACAGTGGCCGTGAGGCATGGCCACTATTAGTGTTAGTAGCATGCTAGACTAAAAATTGTACCTAGGCTTACATCTAAACAGGCTGGGTGTAAGGTCAGTCTAGGCACCGAAATGCTAGCTGTCTCTGCCATCAGTAATTTATATGCTGAGAATGATTATAAGGCAGGAGAAGAGAAGTGGAAGAGGGGAGGAGAAGAAATAACGTATTTTAAGAACGATGCTGGACCTGGTTTTCAAAGCCATGGAGAAATTCTGACTCTTACCAAGGCTAGTAGGCATTGAGAGTGCTCAGAAATGTTAAAAATCGGGCACATGTATTGACTTTATAATAATGACTCAACATTATGATTTAGAAAGGTATAAAGGAAGCACTGTTCAAAAAAGAACCCTTGACCTCTCACAGCAGCCCCTTAATCATCTCATGTCCTGCTCCCTTCAACATCTGTTTCCCTTTATACAGGAGATAAATTCCTCCCATACCACATAGCATTCTTAAGTACTGTTATTACTTGCTGGAACAAAAAGTTCCCCAGAAGCGCTATGTGCCCCTTCTGTGAATCAGACTTTTAGAGCTTCTTAGGAGATAATGGGTGGCATGTTTGTTACTGTTTCATGGAACATGGCGGTTGAAGTGTCACAGTGAGGGTCTGCATAAATAGTGCCCGGCTTACAATGTTGCCTGCAGGCCAGACTGAAGATGACTTGTGCCACGTAGTGTCACTGGGTGGAATGGGATTGCTCGTAGAAGAAGACCTGAAGATAGGTGAGGGTGCCCAACACCTTCACACATATCCACGATGCTATACCTGCACATAAAGTAGCGTTGTTTTGAAGTTCTGAATGTGTTTTTCACTGTTCCTGTTGGGTCTGACCGCGCAGTGTGAAGCAGCGCTGTGTGGTAACGTCCACTCTGGCTCGGTCAGAGTCCAGCAGCCTTAATGCTGCTCTGGCATACGACACTCCTAGGTGACTATCTCTGTTAAGCGATGCATATTTTTAGTGACATCCTACCACTTTTTCTGTCCTGTCTGTCACATTCTCAGGGTCATAACTCAGGGTTATGTCCTCACTGCATGCTATACACCTAAGGCTTTTGTTTCCTGGGTTTTTTTTATGTGAAGCCATTTAGTGGGGCTGCTGTATTCGTTGACCCACACTAGCCATCACCACATGCCAGAAGAGTTTTCCATCCTTTTTGCCAGGACAACCTTAGTAAATTAAGTGGCTGGGCTCTGTTAGCAGAGATCTTTGTCACTAACCTGTGGTTAGGTCTGTTGGCCACCTCATTTTCTTTCATATATCACTTACCAATTAATGTAAATAGGGTGAAATGTTGGCCTTTTTCTAGCCAACAGAAAGATCGCGGTTGATATTAATGGTCCTTGTATTATTCTGATTTCTTAAGGTTCCTCTTTATCCACAGCTTCTCCTTTCTGTTCTTTCTTATGCTTCAGCTTCTCATATTGCATTATCTTTCTCAGAAACTCAGGTTCTCCAGCTATTGAATCTTCTTTTCCTATTCAGTTCCCTATATTAATTATTTCTATATTCCTACATATTTCTATATCTCTACTTTCTTGTCTTAGACTTGACCTCTGACATGGATCTTCTTTTGCCCGTATTCAAACTCTCCACACCTTCTGCCTGCCCCTTTCATTTCTCTTAGCTGTTCATTGCTACTTTTTAAAAAGCCTTGTAAGAATCACTGAGACAGCAATATTTAAAACATCAGTTTTACCAAAAGTTAACATCTTGTCAGTTTTAGTGCTACAGCTTATAAACTCCCAGGTGTCTGCTGGAGCAGGAACCACTTATCTAATTGTGGTGGTGTCTATCAAGCCTTGTGTCCTGGATCTCTGGCAGCACTGAAGGTACATGGATGCAGAACTAGATGTAGCCCCTGAGTCAGCTAATGTGTGAGGTGGTGGATACACATCACCTGAGGAGAAGCATTACTCATAATAATTTCTCCTACCTCCAGAGGAAAGTAGTAAGGTAGGTCTTCAGGGCACGATATTTTATGGGATGCTTTTGGAATAGTGTTATTTATGCCCCACCCGTTGGCAAGCCTGGGAATAAAAGGCATAATCAAAACCTTATTTAGCTTAAATACAGAGCTCTATGGTTCTGGAACAGCAAATCCTTCATTTGCATCACTGCTGATGGTCATGTAGAATGTGTGGGCACAGAATCATTACCAGTGGCTTCCTTCCAGTCTTTACTGGGTAACTATGCATGCACTGAGGAGGGCGGTCGAAAGGGGAGGTAAACACCCTCACCGGCACCAGGACCGTCATTGCTATTACACCGTAAGTTGCTGTAATACTTTAGTGTAAAAGATACAAGTATATGTCTCAGCGTCCATGAATTTCTGCTCCATGCAATTTCAGATCTCCGCTGAGTTAAGGCAGCCCCTCCACCCACCCCACTGGCCTCGGAGAGGGACTGAGTCCCAAGGCAGAGGACCCCTCACTGAAGGTGTCTCTGTCAGCTCCTGAAAGCCTCAGGAGCTCAGGTTAGCTGTCAGGGAAGTCCAGAGTGCGGAATCCATAGCTCAGCACGAGATTCAGTTTAAAATGTCATATTTCTCTGTATTTTCCTCAATGCTCTTTCAACTTTCCCTGAAGTTGAATAAAGGCTGGTCAATCTTGCTGATGCTGGCACTTCCTCCAAAGGAAAGTGTCCTAAAGAAAATCGTCCAAGTTATATACAGGAGAACATTTTACATGATGTGATAAAGATGTAATAAGCTGTTTATATCTCATTCTGAGAGCTGTTTGATGTTTGTGGTATTTATTTCTTGGGAAGTCCAGACATACGTCTACAAGCATCTGTCATTGTTCTATTTCATTGACAAAAATCTGTTACTTCATTAACTTTTTTACTACTATATAAATTTTCTTTGTATCTTTATATTTGAGCATTTCTTTTCAATGGCTAGTGGATAAGCTGCCATTACAAGAATATGGAGGGCTTTGATGTTATCATACTCCCAGGAGCTGTGGGACCTGGACCAGCACAAGGTAATAGACAAAGACCAGTGTGGGTAGGAGTCAATGTCCACGCATGAAGATGACATTGAGGTTATGCACATATCAAAAATGTTATGCAGCTAGTAGCATATCAGGAGATTTGCGTTGTGATATTTTGTCAAACAGCAACATAGTCATTTGGGCTACAAAGGCACAGACTACCTGTACCAAACACAAAAAGAAAGGGTAAGTCAGTAATTGTGTTCTGTTCTCAGTTAAAGCACCTTGCCACTATTAATTCTGATGGAAACTGTGTGCACATGTACTCTCGCACTGGGTGTAGGGGACAGTGGCCATGTGACTGACCATTGTAAATAGATATAGTTGTGTCTATACCAGTCACCCTTTCTCTGTAAATGCTGGTTTATACCCATTCCTTTTCCTACAGAACATTGCCTCGTGCTGCCTGGTGACACAGTTATCCTTGCTCTGGAAGACAAAGGAATAACACATGATAGCAGCTGTGGTGGAAAATAATTTACAGCATTCCTTTCATTTTGCAGACTTTGGAGATTTTTTGAAGAAATGAGTTCTGTCAGTTTTGCACATATAAATAAATGTGCATTTTTCAATAAATTCCCTCGCTCAGTTTCTACAAAAAGAAAAAGAGGTATTCTTATTCTCAACTATTAATTTCATTGTGGTTCAGAAATGATCGGCCATGCATTACTGCTCTGAAGTGGTGTACAGCTGATCAAAACTTCAACCTGAAGATGCTGAAACTGATAGATATTTTCCTGTCTGCTGGGGTCCACACTGTCTGACTTTGGGATCCAAGTCTTGGAAGCCTACTTATGCATAAAAAATTGAAATCTTGTCAGTGACATCACTCTGTATATCCTGTGAATCATGAGTTTTGAAGGGCAGGACAAGTTATAAGTAAGACTGAAATAAAGCTCTAATACTCTTTGTGGCACCTTACTTCACCACATAGCAGATTTCCAAGAACTCTGGGCAAGGAGAAATACTTTTGAAAGAGTATTTCCTTCTAAGTGATCTCTTCCATACTGTATGCATGCAACAGTTTATAGGTGAGCTTTGGAAACAAAATCTGTATTATTTTGACTGCTGCTTGGTGATTTCAAAATTTACTTTGTGGCCATATTTTTACAAGTGTTGATTTTGTAGTCTCAGTGAAAATAGCCATGTTATTGAATTTCTGCGTGTACGTCTCATACCTTTTGCATTCTTCTCTTAGTTTCTACTCCCTGTGGTTAGTCAGTGGGTTGCTTTCAGATAAGTTTGAAAGCACCAACCGTTGTGTCACTAAAAAGTAGTTTGTGCATCACTTAAGAGCAGTTTCTTAAGATCTCCATAAGCAGAACATTTTTGATGTGAATTTTTTTTTTTTTTTTTTTTTTTTTT
>Ga0065711_1047926_pt1 | contig 12070 bp, 5 predicted proteins | sample Hoacrofraction12_FD_59098 | JGI IMG/M metagenome (GOLD analysis project Ga0065711, IMG submission 59098) | Hoatzin crop microbial communities from Cojedes, Venezuela - Epithelial fraction 12 v2 (version 2) | ecosystem: Host-associated > Birds > Digestive system > Esophagus > Crop | place... | reverse complement strand
GGTTGTGTCGGGCGAGCGCGGCGCTTGGGCGCCGGTGGCCGGTGCCCGCCCGGAGGAGCGGCCGGCCGGGGCACAGCGGGCTTCCCGGCGCCTGGTGGAAAGGCGGTTTGCCGGGAAATACAAACGGTTATCCGCTGGGGCTGCAGCGGGAGGGAGGGGAGGTGCCTTTCAGACGTCTGCCTGTTTTCTGCGTGAGCAACAGTTGTGCCTGGTGTTCAGGGAAAGCTGGTTTCACAAATGGACTGCGCTGATCTTGAACGTGAAGCGTAGCTCAGGCCAGGTTTTGTGTTTGCTTTGCAGCACTGTGTTTAATTTTGATCCTCTAAGTTTTGCTTTCAGCAGAATATTACAATTTAATGAAACAAGATACTAGATTTGCTCTCTTGGCATATAAATCTGCTTAATTTGAAGCCTTAGTATGGGAGATCAGTATGAGCCTAGTATGTGGACATTTTTTATCTTCCATACAAACAACATTTAAATTAATATAGAAAGTGACATTTCCATTGGAAAAGTTGCTGTCTCCTCCGCAGATTAAAGTAAAATATTCAGCTGTCCTAGCTGAAATCAAACACTTTTCTATTCAGCTGTGTTAGGTACTATGGTATGCTCCTGTAGCTGTTTGTCTGACCAGTTGCATTTCGTTTTGTTAGTACGTCAGTAGTTTTGCTAAATCAGTGAAGGCAGCGGGCCATTCCCGTACGTTCTGTTTCCCTGTCTGTGTCTTCACAAATGCTACCAGCAAGTAGGAGGTGGTAGACATCTACCCCACCTTCCCATTCTTCTCTTTCTGCTCTACGAAGTCTCTGCCTTATAGCTCTGTTAGCAAAACTCCCTGGTGTGGGTCATCAGTGAGTGCCAGGACAAGGAGGTTTTCTCCTGTTAAGAATACACTTCTTGTCCTCTTGTTTGCCTTGTGGAGACAACAGAGACGTTAGAGTCTTAAACTTGCAAAACTTGACTAAGAAACCTTTGTAATACCATGGACAGGGTTTTATTTTGTGTAGAAGTAAAATAACAAGGAACGGGAACTGCTCCTTCTTTGCTGTTGTGGGTAAATATCTTTCATGATTAATTGTAGTGTTTAAATGTGATGGATTTTTAAAGTCAGAATGTATTGAGTTTCTGCGTATCCTCAGAACCAAGCTTAAACTGTCGGTTTGTGCGTTTTGAATCATTAGGCTTCTCCATTTCTACTAACTTTTCAGAATAGGTTATTGTTCAGAATTGTTTCTGCAATGCTTAGGAAGACTTGGGTTACAACCTATATGTGCTTTGAAATGTGGTGAGAAAGTTAAGATGGAAATTAGAAGGTTGCTGTTAAAGTGCACTGGATGCATACTGACTAAAATTAATGAAGAGAAATTCATAAGTAGAAGGAAAGGTGGTATTATGTAGAGCTTAGAGGAATTGTTTCTGTTTCTTGCTTTTGCCTTGCCCTGCTGGATAACACCAGGCGACATGTTTTTGTCACCTATGGAATGGCGTAACTATACTTTCTAAAACACAGATGTGAAAATGAATCCAAAACATATTTAATATTTAGTTATGCGATGTACATACTGTCATAAATTTGAAGCTGAATTTTTGCATTGGAAATGGAAGTCTGGGTCTTGAGCTGTAGGATGCTATCTCCTGAATTGGTCATTTGCTGTAACTGGTAGGAAGAGACATCAGAAACTTGAGGAACTTAACTGATTTCTTTAGAAAAGGGGGGTGACCATATATGTGAACGTGTATCAATTTCTTACACACTATTTAGACTGCTGTCTTTTAAGTATTTCCTTAAAGTGCTTATGTAAACAAAAGAATTCTTCGCTTCTTTGTCTTAATAGTCTTGAAGCTTAGTGTGAGAATTTCAACTTGTAGTGCTCTATAAAGTGTTTGAATAGTTGCCGGTTTTTTTGTTTGTTTGGTTGGTTGGTTTTTTTGGGTTTTTTTTAGAGAATGTAGGAAAAGTAGATGTTTTATGGGCCTGGGAGACAAATAAGACTATTTTCAGAATGTGTAAAGCTGAAGCACAGAGACCTGTACTGTCACTTGAAAAATTTTACTGTCTCTTGAAAAATGCAGGGGTTCACTAATAAAGCACACCACTCCAGAGCAGCAGTTTTCAGAGTCAGTAGGATGCAGTTACTTTTTTGTAGTATCAAAGCTTATGAACTAGTAGTACAGGCTATAAATAGCTTTGATTCTTATGACCAAGTTTCAGGCATTTGAGTCACGTGTCCAAACATTCCCAACTCCCAATTAGGATGTTGTCATAAAACATTGGGTGCTTGCTGCTGTGTGTGTGCTACATCAAAACAGTGATGCAATTTAAAGAGAACACTTTCGTAAGTTATTTCCATGATACATAGCCACGTTTTGTCACTTAGAGCGCACTCGTGCTGGTGCAGTAGGAAGGCGGCATTCGTTACCAGTGGCTGACTGTTTTCTTAGCACTGCTTAGGAAGTGTTGCATAAGCTTTGGCATTGTCTGTAAACTGACTGGTGCAGGTGATACTTTCATTAGTTGTAAGTCTATTGAACTCTGTCAAGTCAACAAAAATAAGCCGCTTCCAAGCCAGTCAGTGTTTGTTTATTAATTGTTTTAAATTAATTTGATTAAACTGTTGGACATTCTGTTTACAACTGAAACTGGTCTCTGTATGATGCTGTGCTTGGTAACTCTGGGAGTTCTGGGATGTAAAAATGTGTGTTTAAATTGGCTTTGACTAATTCCTTTTCTGTTACCTTTTTAATCACTTGTATTACGTGTAGCTTTAGAGAATGGCTGTGAGGAGTATTCCTTTCTTTTCAAGAGCTTTTGTAACATGTAAGGGCTGGTGGTACTCTGGGTTAATAATCTTAGCTTTGCGGAGAGGCGCGCTCTGGTAAGCGTAAGACCTGCTGTCCTACACACCTGCACGACTGGAGTGGCACGGAGACTTGCCATGCTTCCGTTGGGAGTTCCATTCATGTGTTTGTGCAGTGCTGCTCTGCTGCTTGGCATACAGTTCGATGCTCAGTTTCAGGAGAGCTGTTGTGCAATGTTTGCTTAGTCTCCTCCCTCTGCGTGTGTACATCTGGCATGAGTTGGCAACTTTCCACCTTTTTGTTCGAAAAACGTATTTAATCCTCTAGATACAGGGGAATATCTCTGTTCTTTCTCATACGTGTAGAGCTTCTCTGGAGCTGATCTTTATTTAATTTATTGAATCTGGAAGAAGGAAATTGAAATTGCCAGGTTGCTTTTGTGTTCAGACTTCTCAAAACTGAAGAAGATACATTGCCTGTGTAAACATCAGGTGTCTGCTTTTTTCCATGTTTCAATGCTCTCAATTTTCTGTAGCTCTTTCAGACGCTCAGAAATTGAAATTTACTGATAGCTAGCTTTCAAAAATGCAGTACCATAATATCAGTCACGGGGGTTTTTTCATGTATACAGGGCCCCTTAAATAATTGCCTAGGTGGAAAGAATGAAATACATGTTACTTATTTGAAACTTCAATGAGGAGTAAAAGTTTAAAGAAAATGACAACAATGTTTGTCTAGAATGAGTTTACATACCCTGGAGTTAGGAGAGTTTCTATTGCTTTGTTTCTTTAAAGTGTTTCTCCTTTATGAGTGAATGAAAAGAAGTCAACAGTACAAATGGACAAACCATAATAAATAGTGTATATCTTTCTAAGTTTGTGGGTAAAGATTGGTTTTGGTTAATATTTGGAACTTGCACTTTAGAATTGCAGGAATGAACACCCAGTCTCTGTTGTTCTGTGGGACTACAATTTGTACATGAATTGTTAAAATATGGTATCTTTTAAGCTGCATAAATCAAATCTTGTAGTTGCTAAACAGTTGTACCTAGTTTCAGCAAATACTCAATTTCACCTATATGAGGGAGTTGTGCTCCTCCACCCCCCATTAATGTATCGTCCACAGTTACTACTTGGCATATCGGTGCAACTTTGGCATTTGCCTGATACAGATTTTTTTTACCAAAAAGACTTTGATGCCATTATGACTTTTCTGTGTTGGGATTCTGTTGACCAGGGGTGTGGTTTTTCCGTACTTGTACCTGACAGAGGAGCATGAGAGGCAATTTAAGTGTAAAACTAGCTGTATAACAGCTTCTCTGGACCTGACCAAAACAAGAGGCAAAGGATGCAAATTTTCCTATCCTCACCCCAAAAACTGAAGCAATTCTATTTCCCATGTTCATTCTTTTCTAGCCTTTTCCTATTTGGCATTTGTCTAACAAGATGGGGGGAAGTTGGTAGTATTTCATTGGTGTGTCGTATTTGCCAAAGGCAGTTGTAAGGTTTAACTAGGATTTGGAAACTTAATTTGGAGATTAGCCAGTTTTTGTTTATGGCAATTTGAAGTAAATTAGGGACCTGAACTTTTTTATGGTTAAAAAGAAATGCTGTAATTAAGATGGAGTACTGCTTCCAAATGTTGCAGTTTGAAGATTTGTCTGCCTGTTTCCTGGAGAATAGGTTGTGTGTTTGGTAGCCTATTTTAAAAAGAGGCTTAGGCAGGTTATGACTTAAATAATTTCTAATCAAAAGTACAATTTTCTCAGTCTGTTCCCTTTCGTCTTTGTAATGTGGTGATGTGGTTGTGTTTAAATGGCTGAACGAATGATCGCGCATGCTTAACCACTGCTTAATGCACGTTCTAAAAGCACAGTTTGAAGTAACAGTAATTTGCTTATTGTCAAATGTTTCTTTACTTGCTGGATGTAGTTAGGAAACGTGAAACTTTGCCTGAACTTCTCTAACCAAGCTTCTAAAGTCTGACCAATATCAAGATGTGCTTAAGAACTGCATGTGCCTTTTGTTGTCTCGTGTGCTTAGTTTTGGTGTGAAAACAGTATTTGTAGCCATCATTTTCCTGCTTCTCACACTAGCTGAACAAATAGTGCGTATCTGACCAGTCATGGAAACTTTACAATCACTTTAATAACTGAGAAACAGTTGTTTATATTCAGTAAAAAGATAGTGCTGTAATCATAGAACACCCGATCGGAAGGGACCTCAAGGATAATCTGGTCCGACCTTTCTTGGCAAAAGCACAGTCGAGACAAAATAGCCCTGCACCCTTGTCCATCTGACTCTTAAGTGTCCAATGTTGGGCAATCCACCACTTCTCTGGGGACATTATTCCAATGGCTGATTGTTCTGATAGTGAAAAATTTTTCTCATGTGTCCAATTGGAATCTCCCCAGGAGTAACTTGTATCCATTATCCCCATCTTTCCCATGTGACTTCTTGTAAAAAGGGAGTCTCCATCTTCTTTGTAGCCACCCTTTAAATACTGGAACATGGCGATAAGGTCTTCCCTAAGCCTTCTTTCTCAAGTCTGAACAAACCCAGTTCTCTCAGCCTTTCCTCATACGGCAGGCTTCCCAGTCCTTTGATCAACTTTGTGGCTCTTCTCTGGATCCTCTCCAGCCTGTCCGCACTTTTTTTGTATAGCAGGGACCAAAACTGAACACGTTATTCCAGGTGTGACCTGACAAGCGCTGAGTAGAGTGGGATAATGACGTGTTTATCTCTGCTGGTGATGCCCTTGTTGATGTGGCCCAGCATCCTGTTGGTTTACTTTGCCGCAGCAGCACGCTGTTCACTCGTATTAAGCTTGTTGTCCACGAGGACCCCCAGATACCTTTCCACAGAGCTTTTCCCCAGCCAGGTAGAACCCAGCCTGTGGTGCACTCCTGGATTATGTTTTCCCAAGTGCAAGACCTTACGTTTGTCTGTATTTGACTTCATATGGTTTTTATTAGCCTACTCTTCCAGACTATCCAGGTCTTCCTGAAGGGTGGCTCTCCCTTCCAAAGTGCTCACTTTCCCACTCAGTTTGGTATCATTGGCAAACTTCATCAGGGTACACCTGATCGCATCATCCAGATCACATATTAAATTGTATTAAACAGTGTTGGGCCCAGTATTGGTCCCTGGGGGATCCTACTTATGATAGGTTGCCAAATGGAGAAGGAGCTATTTACCACCACCCTCTGGGTGTGGCCTGTCAGCCAGTTCCCCACCCACTGCAATGACCACTTGTCTAGACCGTAATGCATCAGTTTCTCTAGGAGAAGGCTGTGGGAAACTGTATCAAAAGCCTTGGAGAAATCCAGGTAGATGATGTCTACCACATCATCTGAGCAGGTTGCTTTGTCGTAGAAGGTTATCAGTTTGTCAAGCATGATTTGCCCTTGGTGAATCTGTGTTGGCTTTTCCCAGTCACATGCTGCGTTTGACATGTGACAGCCCCCAGGAGAGTTTGTTCCAATGCTTTCCCAGGGACTGAAGTAAGACTGATGGGCCTGTAAATTCCTGGATCCTCCTCTAAGCCCTTCTTGCAGATGAGGGTGACACTAGCCTTCTTCGAGTCTTCTGGGATGTCCCCTGATCTCCACAACTTCTCAAAGATTATGGAGAGTGGCCTTGCAATGATGTCAGCCAGCTCTCTTAACACCCTTGGGTGGATATTGTCAGGGCCCATGGATTTGTAGGGGTCAAGCTCCTGTAATAGTTCACATACCAACACTTCCTGCACGGGTGGTGGGTCTGTGTTTGCATCGACCTGAATTTTCATTTCAAAGGCCTGGAACCCAACAGTGCAGGTGAAGACAGAGGTGAAGGAAGTGTTGAGAACCTCTGCCTTTTCAGTGTTGTTGGTGACTAATTCACCTCTCCTGTTTAACAGCAGGCCAATATTTTCATTCTGTTTCTGATTGTTGTTTATGTACCTGAAGAACCCTTTCTTGCAGTTTTTGTAACTATCTCTGACCAATTTCAATTTGAGTAGAGTGATAGAGAGTATTAATGTTTTACACTAATAGACGTTAACATTGGACAGTTTGAGTCCAAAGCAGACAGAGCTTGAGCTCATACAATTTGATCAGAAATGTAGGAATTAAATACTGCTGCAGATAGCCCATAAATTTCTGTCTACTTTACTATATATAGGGTTTAAATTCAGAATCATCTTCATATGCAACAAACTAACTTATTCTTAAAAATTTTAGAAGTCTGTTAAGTAGCTCAGTAAAACAGAGTTCCTGTAATCTGTTTCCTGTTATGCACAAGTCATGGAAATGCTGAATTCTGACTTTGCTGACTGGGTTAATTTCGTTTCCATGAGAAAATGATTGCAGTTAGTTCTTGATGAAGGGAAATGGAAGGACCATCTGCCCTTGCTTTCCATGACTTAGTGTATTCTGTATGCAAAGTTGGTCAGTAATGCCTCATTGTGGGCTTATTTAAGTGAACTGCTTACTTGTATTGTTTCCTCTTATGGCTTGCTGTCAGGACATACCTGTACTATCTACACAGTAGAGCTCTCTTGTGGCAGTGTAAAATGGGAAACCTCAACAAGAACACAAGCTTCTGAAGACAGAGTTTTGCTAGCTCTAGGGAAGGAGGAGAACACTGTTAATGAACTTTAAAGTAATTAGATGGAGCCTATATGGAGAGGGGACCACTGACATTTTTTATTCTCATACACAGTTTTACAGCTGTTTTCTGTTGAGTAATGACAGGATCATCCTCAACAGATGGTGTTTTACCTGCAAAATGACATTCAGAATTGTGTTTCAAACTGATCTGGAAGTCTGTTGCATAGAACCTGATGTTAAACGTGACAACAGAGGTTCCTCTTTCTCCAAGATGCAATTTCTAGAAGAATCTGCATTGGTCTTCACTGTCTTTCTGTCACAGCAGTGGATGGTAGTTGCTTCTGAAAGGAAGTGGAAGGCCCTATCAGTTTCCTGTGCAATGTGCTGCATTTATTCATTTTGAAGTTGGCCAGTACTGGGCTTTTAGTGATCCCAGCTATTAATGTTGCCATGAGAAAGGAACAGGTAAAAACACTTAAATGAAGAAAAAATTGTTAGACATACAATTTCCATGTGCAGGATTCTATACAATGTGTGTGAGAAGGAGCAGTGTTGAGGAAAAACAAGCAAACCAAAAATAAACAGTGTTGATGGCTTATGTGCAGGTATGAGGATATACACCTTGGAAATCGAATTGCTTTTTTCTGAGCCACAGCATACATTTCTGTCTTTGTCCTAAATACAGAGCCTTAACACTGATGCTTGTTCTATGAATTATTTGAGCTACTCTTCACAAAAATAACTATGAATGAAGGAGTTGTGGATAGGCTGTGTAGCTTTTCCTAAGCAGAAGATATCTGCTCTCTGCGCTGAGATACCATACTTAATTTGACGTGGGTATACATGCGTCTCCAAACGTGCGTAGAATATAACATAATTTATAGAATTGTCATCAGGTTAATCCTCAGAACTCTAGATCATGTAAATTATTGAACATTTCTAAAGTCTAGATGTTTGTGCTTATAGGTAGAGCCTGGTATTGATAAGATAGGCTACACTCGGCATTTTATTCACAAGTGAAAATAAGTCTTTTAGTTGTGCCAGGCTTCAGTCACACAGGCCCTCAAACCTGGGATTCTGCTTTGGACTTGCTGCTTTCTTTAAACCGTAATGTATTTTTCACATAGCCTCTTAGCCTCTGGTAACTATTGATAATGTATAAAAGATGTGGCATTCAGGAGACCTTTTTTATTTGAGGTAAGTATCTGTTCTGTTTCTCTGATGTGCTTTCTGCTATTCAACGTGAAGTCAGAAACAAGAGTAGGAGTGATTAGAAAACTCCATTTAAGTAGCAAAATGAGTTCTTTTGCAGTAACCTTCAGCTACAGTTAGGGAACAAGATGATAATGGGAATATATTGCTCTGACTCATTCCATTCTCTAAAGGTTTGCAAAGTTACATTTCTGATAGATTATCAGTCATCAGGAAGGCTGCAGCCAGAGGCCGGGTCATGGCTATGCTACCCGTCCTGTAAAGTGGCAGGAAATTTATGGAGCTCCAGTATGGATAAGTCCCAATTAAAGCTCCCGTTATGAAAAGTTGCTTTTCAGAAGCAGTCTGTGTTCAGCACATCAGATCAATGTGTTAGTTTAACTAGAAGAAACACCTTAAGGCAAAGGGAAAGAACATTCCGTAAAGGAGAATTTTATTAGTTTTTCTGGAAGAAGTGCCTAACACACATTTGTTAAAGGCTTATCTCCAAATTTGGGTACAGTAAGGACTTTGGAGTAGTTAAATAAGAATTTTATTTTGTATTCTAATTGAAAATATCAGTGAGGTCTGAATTATAGAGTTATTCTGGCGTTTATGTAGTGCAGTGGCATTCAGGGTTTATATTAAGTAAATACACAAAGTTAATAAGCTACCTATTAGTGTGCTGATAGTCAAAATTATTGTGGGCTTCAAACTACGGGGAAGAATGGTTACATACGTGTGAAAGGGGAGTGAAACTGTTTAGACTGGTACTTGAAAGAGTAAGGAAAAAATTTAAATAAAGTACATTTCCTACTAATTGGTGTTCTTATCCTTCTTTAATTTTTCAGCTTATAAAAGCATTACTCTGTAGATAGTCCTTTTAGAGTTTGGTGCATTTTCATGTGTCCAATTTAGTTCTGCTTGTACTTTTTACCGAGCTTTCTGTAATTGCACTTATGCTAAACTGATCTGCATTTTTATGAACTTTTTCAGGTGACAATTTAGTGCAACTTTAGGAACTGTGATTTTATAGTTCTGTTTTTTTTTGTTTTCATTTGTTTGATTTTGTTTTCCCCAGTGCTTGGAGGAAGTAAAGCAAATGATCCTGACTAGTGATCTGAATCAAATAGCTTTCAATCATCTGTTGTTTGGAAATCTATGTGTCTGCACTTGGTGTCCTTTAAAGCAACTTGCTATATTAATGACAAGACTGATATATTACCTAGTGCAGTTAACACTTCACAGAAGTGCGCTTACTACCGTGGCTGCTGCAAAGTTCTTGCATCCACCTGTGTCCGCTTCTGCTTACTTAAGCTGGCAGATCCCTGCCTGCCTTCTCCTTGCTCCCACCTCTTCTGCTGAGCAATGCAGCTATTTGTGTCCTCATAGCGATCTGGATCACTGATCTTTGTTTCTATTTGCCAGCCTTTTGTTTTAGCTGTATGATTTCTCCGATCAGGTACGCCTTACGGCTCTACAAACAGACTTTTCCAGATCAAAAAGGACTGAAATGTTTGGGGGGTGTATGACCATCTTCTCTCACTGGAGATGCAGAGGTGCCGTTGTGAAAAGCCCAGTATTCTGCTTCCCATCCCTTTTTCCCTTCCACTCTGAACATGCATGCAGTTTTCCTGATGGCGAGCTTCCGTGTCTTTTGTAGCAGCAGCGTTATGGATCTGAAGCTTTTGGAAGGGAGGAGGGGAATGGATAGTTTGACAGGAAAACTTTTGTAGTAGCAGTGCTGTTATGCTGTGCCTTGCCTCGCCTTCCTTTCATTTCTATTGTTGCTTTCTCCTGTCCGGGGGAAGTTCACCATAGTGCCAGAGGTGATAAGCTGGCTGAGTTTATTAATCACTGTTTAGGGCAGTGTCTCAGTTTTACTAGTGTACGCCTTACTCGCTGGAAAATGTTTTAAGTTTGAAAACTAAACTGTAAAGTATTTGAAGTTTTAAAACTAAACTTAAGAACAGACAAAGGGAAGTTACTTGGGAGAAGGAAAAGATTAGCTTTTTTTTTTTTACCAATTTATTTTATTTTTTTTACCAGTTTTACAAAAAACAGAGGAACATAAATGAAGTGCAAGGAAGTGAGGAGGCAGGATATCCAGTGATCCCTAAGTGAGAATTTTAGTTCATGGAAAATAATGACAGATATGAGAGAATGAAGAGTACAATATTAATTATATGTTTAGTAAGATGGTAGGTGAAAGAATACAAGACCTGTAGAGATCTAGAGAAGAAATGGCTTTGAATATAGCCTAGGAATATGTAGTAGAAGAGTTGTCATTAGAAGGGTAGTAGTAGCTGCTGAGGTGATTCTAGTTTGTTTTACGTATACGGGATTGAAGGGAAGTAACAGCAATTGGTCAATGCAGAAGGATTAGAGATCATTTACTTTATGGAACTTCATCAATTATTAAAATGCATAGGTTCTATACTTTGCTTTGCAATTGCTTTAGCGTGTTGTGTTTCATGGTTCTGCTTTCTTTTTATTAATCTTTAGGGAGAAAGGAACAATGGCTTTGATGTTCTTTATCACAACATGAAACATGGACATTTGTCAACAAAAGACTTAGCAGACTTTATAAGAGAAAGGTAAGTATTCATCCTTGATAATCCTGACTCTTTAATATATTGTTTATGTTTTTTATTTAAGTTTATTATTATGTTTAACAGTAACATACAAAATATGTGAATATCAATGAACATTTTAAAGTATGTCTTATATCCTACAAGAATATCTAGGTTTATTCCATTCACTTAGGACTGAATAGTGACTCTTAAGCATCAGTTAATAACAGGTTTCTAGTTTTTCAGGTATGAGTAAAAAACAAGAGTAAAAAGCTAGAATTGTCACATTAGGTGTCCAGCAGTTTATTTAAATTAATCCTAGTTTTTCATCATGTTTGGAAGAAAAGTGATAATTTAAAGGAGCAGAAATTATCAGTCTTACAAAGGTTTTGACTGTAGATGTACAATTAAGTTATTAGCAACTGCTGATATGATATTAAAAAATTATGCTTTCAGATTAATATGTTGAGAAGCTGTTTGTTAAAGAAAAGGAAGTGATATGTAGGGACAAGAAAATAATATGCAGAAAATAATACAGGTTCTTCTTGTGGAATGAAAGAGACAGAACTTAAAATCTGCAGATGTGACCGTTTCCAAAACAGATGACCTAGTGCTATTTTTAGTTCTTCTTTGCAAAAGAAGACTGCTGCTGCTACATTGAACATAAGAATTTCCATTTTGGACAAAATTAATTATATGCCTGCTTCAGAATTGTGTCTTAATTCAGTTACTGACACTAGGTGATAGATGGAAAAAACTTGCAAGAGACTGATTGAGGACATGTTTCAGTGAAGGTTTCTTGCAGTAAAAGCTGTCCAAATAATCAGCCTTTTTGCCTGGAATTTTTCATCAAAATTTCAGTTTTGTCTTGAAATAGATCTCAACAAAGATTTTTTTTTTTTTTTTTTTTTTTTTA
>Ga0065711_1012405_pt1 | contig 12070 bp, 8 predicted proteins | sample Hoacrofraction12_FD_59098 | JGI IMG/M metagenome (GOLD analysis project Ga0065711, IMG submission 59098) | Hoatzin crop microbial communities from Cojedes, Venezuela - Epithelial fraction 12 v2 (version 2) | ecosystem: Host-associated > Birds > Digestive system > Esophagus > Crop | place... | reverse complement strand
CGCCGAACCCCGCCGCTGCCGGCCGCCCCGCAGCCGGGCACGGGCACCGAGTGCCACCCGCAGCCCCGTGTGGCGGCGGCGAGGGTGGGCTCCGTCCAGCCGGCGCCGGCCCGTTGGCCGTTTCGCGGTTAAAACCGTTGAGCAATAAAAGCAGCCGTCGGGAGAATTAACTTTAGTTACTGTGACAGACCGGCAGCGCTTCAGAAACGAACTCAGACCTGCTCGGTTTGCCGCCGAGAGCGATGTCCTGTACGGCTCCGCACGGACGGGGCCTGGGAGAGGGGCTGAGGTTCCGCGTGCTGCGGAGTAACGAGCTTCTCCTCAGAATAAGGTGACTCTCCTCAGAATAAGGTGACTCTCCTCAGAATAAAGGTGACTCTCCTCAGAATAAGGAGCTGCTTCTCCTCAGCATAAGGCGATTCTTCTCAGCATAAGGTGCTTCTCAGAATAAGGAGCTGCTTCTCCTCAGAATAAGGCGCTTCTCCTCAGAATAAGGTGCTTCTCCTCAGAATAAGGCACTTCTCCTCAGCATAAGGCTATTCTCCTCAGCATAAGGTGCTTCTCCTCAGCATAAGGTGCTTCTCCTCAGCATAAGGTGCTTCTCCTCAGAATAAGGTGCTTCTCCTCAGAATACGATGATTCTCGTCAGAATAAGGAGCTTCTTCTCGTCAGAATAAGGAGCTTCTGGTCCCCAGAGGTTCGTGCTGGAGACCCGTCCGCAGGCCGGGAGCTGCTCGGGATGGCTGCCTGCTCGCCGACGCTCTCCCGCTGTGGCAGTGCCTCGCTGCTGTCCGGTTCGGCCTGGTTCCAAAGGATGCAATGCTGGACGGGGCCGAGGCGTCCGGCTTGGGAAGAATAATCCCAAATTCTCCATGTGGACAAAGCCACGGTCCTTTACCCATCCAGGGCTTCCCATGGCGGTTCAGCATGTTGACTTGAGGCTGCAAAGCTCTTCGTCAGTGGCCTTTGGTACTTCAAATACCTCAACACTTCCACATTATTTCGATGCCCTGAGATCTGGCCAGCTGTTTTTTTTCTCACCTCCGCCTCAGAGCTCTTACACGAGTTGTCAGTGCAATCTTCTGTCTCTGAAATAAATTGGAACTGTGAGGCAGACAAAACTTGACTGTGTTACTGTTTGGACCACAGTGCAAACTGTATCTAATATTCCATTTTCTGATTAAAAAAAAAAAAAATCTTGACCAAATAGGTCCGGCCTCTGAACTGTTGTACTTTTTTAGTTACCTGCTGCATTTGTTATTTACATGGTTTTATAAAGCAAATACAACTACTGTTCATGACAAACACATGATTTACAAAATGAAGAATAAAGAATTGCGTCAGCTAGAGATGAAACAAGTACGGTAATATGCAAGAGGAAAAAAGAAGCAGCAATATCATTACATTTGTGAGCCATGGACCCCAATTAGTTTGGGAAAGAGATCTGGAAATGATATTAGCTACTGGTATGAAGGCATCAGGTTAATGTGCAGTAGTAGTGGTAGGAACAAATGAAGCTTTGAAAATGATGAGAAAAGGAACAGAGAACAAAACTGTGATAGATTGAACTTGTTTGTAATTCCCTTAAAATATTTTTAGTTGTAGAAACAGACAATTCTTGACTTGGATTAAGATTAACATGCAACTATTTCAAAGTTGTATCGTTTCTATCTTAGAATTTACAGTTCAGCACCATCTCAGAAGTGGCCAAGCTTCCAACACTCAAAATCGGTTTGATAACCCCAAAGTGATTCACAATGGGTTGGTAGCAGCAGACGGTTGCCGTTCTCCAGAGAGGAATTGCGACCCGCTTCTGCCTGAGCTTTGGCATCTCAGCCTTGCCGTGCAGCACCGATACGGAGATCGTAAGGCAAATCAAGCCACGAGCTCTTCCTGAGCTGGAGACTCTGCATCTTGTGCATCCTCGCAGCTCTCTAGAAGAAGCTAGTCCCAGAAACTCTGAGAAACTAGGATCTAAAATAAAGATAGTCCTGCTGTTTTGGCTAGACAAAGGTGGCAGCAAGGATAGTCACTGCAGCGCTCAGGAGTTTGGTTCGCATTTTGATGACTGATGTAGGGAAAGGAAGAGAGTAGTTCTGTGAGCGTTCCCCCACCAGGCAACTGCCTGAAGTTGTCTTGTTGATCAGCTGCTTAAACATGTGCCTAAAGTACACGCCAAACCGAATTCAGCCTCACCTGCTGGGACCTGTCTTCACGTCTTAGCACAGAGATTTAAAATTGTAGCCAAGTGTCGGATGACAAACGGCGTATGAGGGGCATGAATTCCACTCTCAGTAAATAAGATGCATTTTCAGCTCCTGTTTCATGAGTTTTCCGTAGAAGTGCCATTACACAGATTCCGTTACGGCCCCGCTGCACCGATAACGTGCGTTTGAAAAGCTTTGGTTAGCTGCACGGAACAGGCAGTTCCTCCTGAAGTACTTCCTCAAGCCGTTAAAAGACAAGAAGGACTTTCCTATATCTGCTTCCCTTCGAGCAAGTAAGAGGCATTTTACACACTGCTGTAAGATTTTTTTCCTTTTTCAGTTAGCACAGCTGAACAATAGATAATAATAACCTTTTCCCTTTGTGTGCATGTTCTGTTCTTTTTTACTGCTTAAACAAAAAAAAACCCCAAACCAAAAATGCAACGTACTTACCCTCCAGGTGGCTCTTAGTCCTAAACTCATCCCATTATTTTATTCTACAAGCAATGCAATTTTTTTTAAATGATGCCCTGTAGGGTACTGAGGTTTTTTATGTAGTCAAAAATGCTATTGCACAGAGCCAAACATGGGTAGAACTAAAGTTTCAACTTGTATCAGCTTAGCTTTAAGCCAGAACCATACATCTTTTCAGTACATACTCCACTCTCTTAATCTTTTATAATATTACAGGTTTTCAGAAGAATTTCAGCTGTGAAAAAATTATGAGCTGTACTTGACCGATAGATAAAATAACTTACTTTTGATGCACAAATCAAGGAAACAATGTCTCAAATGAAATTGTTTGTTCAGTAGTTGAATTCTGACTTGTCTTCATATTTTCTGTGTAAGATAATGGGATTTAATATGCACACTTGCAGACTGGATAGACCAAAAATACCTAACTATCGTTTTAACATGTCAGTGGAAATGTTAAGAGTTATATAGGCTGGAGTGCTTTTATCACGTCCTTGCTTTTGGTTCTGCTTCTCCGCAGTGACATTTAACACAAGGAATGCTTGTTCTCCCTGTAGCTGCCTAAAGCCTGGGTCGTTTCTGGTGGTCTTTTTGCAAATTTTTTCTGTTTGTTTTTTTTTTTTCCCCCCCTAATAATATACGTTTCACTGCATTAGTCTTATAACAAACCACAGCATCACTTATGGATGATTATATCAAGAAATCTCAATGTACATTATTGCAATATGATATGTCATGAGCATGTGATAGTTCTTTATTTTGTGTCATGTTTCCTTGTAAGTACAAGAAATATTAAAAAAAAAAAGTATGGACAGTATAGCAGCAGAAATTCCAGAAGTGGTTAATGGCCTCTGAAAAGGCCATTTAGCCTTGTGGAGTGTTTGAAACCTGAATTAATTGTATGGTGTTAAAAGAGAACTAGAATTTTAGAATGCTGATGACTTGACCGTAAATACACAGAAATAACCATCAAGGTGGGAAGTGTGTAGAAGAATTGCCTTTGTCTTCTGCAACGTGCCAGGTGCAGACTGTGTGAGGGTTAGAAGATGCGATTAGGAAAGCGATGCTGACGAATCTATGCTACCAAAGATTTCCGATGTCACTGGTACAGCCATTGTACATTCAGGATTCCTGCCTCGGTAGCAGCAGCAGCAGCAGGCTCATAGAGCATTTTGATCTGATGTTTAAGGAAAGCTTCACTAGAAGGGAGCCTAAAAGTAGCCAGGAGGCTGGCTTAGTAACTTCAGCACAAGGGAAAGTGCTGAGCTTTCCAGGAGATATATGAATGGACGAGGGAAATCTTTTTAAAGGTTATGAAGTCCTTCTTTCTCCCTGTGTCTGAGAACTCCTATTGAAGTGAAAGGAACCTCTGTCCTATTCATTTCAAAGGGGGTTTTGTCAGGAAAAAGAGCTTGATCAAAGTAGCTACTAAGCATGCTTCATGGCTAATGTTTGGAGTTAAATGTATCAGCTGTTCCAAACTATTTCTATTTCAAATTACTCAAAGGGTTTAGGGGACTGGCAGCCTGCACATTTTCCTCTTTAAGGTCACCAAAACCTATCAGCCCAAACCTGGAATCTAGTATGAAATAGCTTCTTGGGAGATTTAAAGCTCAGAAAGAAAATTACAAAAGTTGAAAATGAAGTTAAAATCTCAAGCCTAACAGCAACAGATGCCATATAGAACTAATGAAAAGGCAGCTATGAAAATAGCCTATTCCCCAAATTCTAGCAGGAAGGTAAAATAATGAAAGATGCTTGAGCTAGGAAGCAGCAGGAAGCTCCTGATTTAAGAGTTTTATACCAAAAAATACCCATGTCAAGAAACATGTTTAAAATGAAAGGAAAGCATGCTCCATGCCTGAAGGTCAGCACAGGCATCGGGAGGGGTCATCAGCTCTTTAAAGGAACCTGGTGCAGCTGTTCCCTATTGCACGAAATCTTGGATTCTTAGTCAAAAAGTAAATCCTCTTGTGAGTGTGACTGCTCTCTTTTATGACCCAATTCAACAAGAAAGTTAGTAACAATGCAATTACGAAACTATATGAGTTTCTCTTCGAATTATATTCCATAAACCTGTACCTTTATGTGAGACCCTATACCCTTACAGAGCAACTAGTTTGCCCGACAGATACCAGTCGCTGGGGTTGCAAGAGCTTTGATTTTAAGAGAGGTCATTCGTAGCTGCTTACAAAGACATTAAGTTTTACCTTTGTAGGCTGAAATTTGTTCTTCATCAGCGTAGCTGTGTGTACATGTCTATAATCATCTCTCTCACAGTTAGTACTTACTCTGAGCATATGTAGAACATCAAGTACAACCATTAGCCACCTGTACGAGCACAGCTCAGAAACACAGAAATCTGGGACTGATTTTTAAAACAAGCAGGGTAGAATACGAAGCAAAATTGATGCATTTGAAAACAAAGCGGTGTTCTAAGACAGCAATACTTTTTCACCAAAGGGTATTTAATAATAATGATATTCATAGCTTAAATATGATACATGAATTCATATTACAGAAATCACCGTGTTCAAGGGAGAAACCCATAGAAAATCGTAGAATCATAGAATATCTCAATTTGGAAGGGACCCATAAGGATCAATCATGAACATTAAAAAGTCTGTCAAAAGCATTTTCAACCTATTTGACATCACTTCATGTTGAAAATGGTCAGCGCTGAGGGAATCGGTGGTTCTTTTGGTATTTGAGACACAAGACTGGACAGGAGATCCAGTGTGGCATCACTGCCATCACAGATGTTGCAGTGAAGTGAGATGATGTTAAGGCAGCTGGTTCGGTCATGCACGTGTGGGTCTGGGAGACTGGCCAGGGGCTTCAACGCAACAGCTTCTTCTCTGTCCTCAGCTAGAAGGTACGCAGGTGAACAGGAGAGAAGGCCAAACAGTGCAAATACCAAACCCCTCCTGTACATCGGGAAATCTCAGATTTTTGTTATTTCTCTTAAGACGACCAGATACTCTTTCCCATCCCCTCCCCTTCCCCCTCCACCAAAAAACCGCCTTTGCACTAACCCAAACCAGATGATGCTTGGGGTGGCACAGGCTAGGCCCTTCCTGGTGAGGCTGAAGGGCGACGCAGCTTCCACTGCTGACACATGGCATCGTGCAAATGTTGCACATTCATCTGTTTTACCACCAGGAAAAATGTAACTTTACAATGCAGTGACCAGAAAAGAGCAAAAGAATGGTCATGGCTGGAACTAGAAAACTACTGTTAAAATTGGTACATAATAAGGATTGCATTTATAACATTAAGTTTTGGTAAACAACAGTAGGTGTTAAAAAGAGAGAGGTTTGCTCAACTGTCATTTAGAAAAATCTAGCAGAGAAAATAATGAAAACCAAGTTTACAAATGTATACAAACTTATCCCAAAGTCTCACGCCTCAGGAAGCAAATACAAGACAATTTTAATTTTTTTTCTTAAATCAATGTGTTTTGAGGAGCTGCGAGCTCCTCAAAAAATAAAAAATAAGCCCCAACCTGCCACTTAAACTACCAATAAAGTAAGAATCATGGAGCATTAAAAACTGTTACATTTTTACTCAGAGTTCAGAAGCCAGCGTGAAGGATTTTCCCTAAAATGGACTCTCTGAAAAACTCTGCCCTGGCAGTAAGAACTGCTCCCTTTCCTTTTCAGAGCTTCATACTTCTGCTGAATTTTAGCATAAGGGTAGAAGTGGGACTGCTTTCTAAAAATAAATTTGCAGGCAACTGTAAAAGTAAGGAATCAGGAAATACACAGAACATAACATTTTATAAAGACTCTGAAAGCCACATGCTTACCTAAAAAAAAAATAAATCTTTATAGTTCCTGAATTCTGGAATAGTGACCCAGATACAACAATTTTTCTTACTGATTAATAACGTGGCAATGTTTTTCCTGCCCACCTAGTTCTGAAGCTGATACGATTTGCTTCGGCGTGATCTGGAGTAGCAGTCCTCGCCGGCGTGGGAAGGGCGTATTTAATGGCTTAATACAGTGAAAACAGGAGCCATGGTGCAGCCAGCGGCAAGGTGTCTGCGCGGAAGGACATCTTCGCCAATGCAGCGCGCTGGTTGTTCTGTTGTGGTGGGAGAGCTTCAGCGGGAGCCTGGTGTTGGGGTGCCTGACTGGGCCAAAGTGGGCCTGGCTGCTGGCGTGACTCTCCGGGTTTTGTAAATCCAGGCGTGGGCACAGTCCGAGGCTTCTCGAGGGGTCCAGGCAGAACCTTCTCTAGTACGGTTTGTTTTCCTTTATCTGTGTATGTAGCAGACCTTTAGCATGCACACCATCAGATCTCAATCTTTTTTCCCTTCTCAAGCTCTTAAGTCCTTCCATAACTCCTTAAAAATCTTCTCAGTGCTTCTCTATGGCTGGGGTGGAACCAGGTCACCACGCCACCTCTAGAGCAGTAAGATGCCTGTGGTTGCTACTCCTCCTCTTGCTCCAGTGACCTCTTTCTGTGTCACGCTTCTCCTCCGAATGCCACCGTGCTGTAGGTTACCACCAGCCTGGATCTCATCAGCATCTCCTGCAGCACCGGCTGCTCACATGCTCTACCAAGGCTTGCCAGGCTTGGGCAACGGAAGGGTGGCACGACACCCTTCAACCAGTGCTTGCAGAAGGCCACTTTGTGAGAACACTTCCCTGCTCACCCACGCTCCCCGATGGTAGCCGCTGTGCAGAATAACCCAGCTCTCGCTCCTCCCAGCAGTTCCCCTGCCCCAAATCGCTGCTGTCGATGTTGGTCTAGAGGTGTTTCCCTAGGAGGAAAGACTTTTCACCTTTCACCTAATCACCTTTATTCAACTGTGATGCTGATCAGAGGGAAGCTTGTCATCACTTGTGTCGGAGTAGTGTCGTCGTGTGTTTGGATTTTCTGCAAAATGGGACTGAAAGCAATCACAGAAAAACAAGAGCCTCTCAACAACGTTGCTCTGCATCAAAAAACAAAAATATTGGCCTGATTGCAAGAAAAGTCAAAAGGAAAATGGAAGTGATACAATGGCAATAAATAGTGCAGTGGTGATATTGTCTGTAGTGCACGCTCAGCGCATAAAATCTTAATATTGAAAGAAAGTTTTTGGTCTTCTGTTGTAAGTTATGCAATCAACATATAGATTCAAAAATGTATTCAAGCTTCAGATTTCTGTACTTCCTTGCCAAAGAGTTTTCTAGAAGAAAATAATATTAAAAAAAGACACTTTTATTATGCAGACATCAGTCATAGCAAATCTGATATAGTATGTCCTCTTCCAAAATGCTGTCGATTGCTCTTTATTGAAGTGTCTTGCCATGTATACAATCATACCTTGACAAACACAGAAATGCTTCGGAAGACCTGCTTCCAGGAAAGCCACGTGTTTATACCAGCTATTGCTTCCTCAGGAACGATGTTGCGAGCTGTGCTCAGCTGAGCAATTTATTCTTACTTAAGCGACTGATGATTCAGCATTGATCCCTGAAAAGATGGGAGAAGTTTGCCTGTTAGCACTTTCAGCTTCTGCACTCTCGTGCTTTTGGCTCCCAGTCAATCTCTTTTTGGAAGGAGGAGCAGGGCGTTTATGTTTGAGGTGGACCTCAGTGCCTCGTTGGACCCATTGCCAGGCCCTGTCCTGGAAAGCCCCGCTTCAGGGATTTGAACTCAAATGATGGGAGAGGCGGGAGCAGACAGGGAGAAGAGAGGAGGAACGAGTTGTATTAAAAAAGGCAAGTGAGCTACCAGGTGCAGATACTCATGTGTGCTCAACCATCCCTTCCCCTGCAGCCAGCTTCACTTGGTGTATTTCGCCAGTATGAACTGGGAGGACTCGGGTGCGGAGCTGCAGCTGGCCCACGGTTACTACAGGCACCCGTGCTGGGCTGGATCGGCTGCCCAGGGTGTGCGATGGCAAGGGGGGGACCATACCCACCACGGGCATGGTGCAGGCACACCGTGGTTTGGGCACAATGCAGAGCTGGGAAAAGGCCAGCGTGGAGACCGTGCCAGCTCGCGGCTGGGAGAAAGTGGAGTAATCAAGAAGGGAAGTTCGGTGCATATGCAGATCGCAGGCACTCTCACTGCGTGAATAATGCCGTTGTCGCCTCTGAGAGCTTTCGTTTTACTTCCAGTCAGGCTTGAGAGGATATTTACACACAGCTGAGTCTAACTATCTATTCCTCTAAGACTGAACTGGAAGCTGGTTGTGTGGAGCTTCCTCGTGTCCTGGACTCGGGTACGAAGTACAGACAGAGCAGTGACTGTTCACAACAATTCTCTGACCTTCACTAAGGAAAAAAAAAGGGAAGAAAAGAGTGAAAAGTGAAAACTGAATTGTGGGCGTGGGATAGAGCAGACCGGGTAAGAGGACATTGGTGAAAGTGAAGGTAAAGTGATGCCTTCAGGTTTCGGTTTCCACATGTAAGCCTTGGAAGCTTGCAAACCAAATTGTGGGTAACTCAAGGTAATATTTGTGGAACTACAATGAAGATATGTAGCCAAGTGGGAATGGGAAAGCCTGAGAAAAGATAATTTTGCCATAAATATTTTAAATAAAAATTTTGCTCTTTGCAGAGGTGCAGTAAGACTGCCTTCTCCCCAGTGAATCAAATAAGGGAGGAGGCTCAGAAATAGCCAGGCAGCCACCCAGGGTCTCCTAAGGCGTCTCCCGGGCAGAAGACATCCGAGGGCACTGCAGACACCCAGCTCCCAGCAAGCATGGGCCATCGGAGAAGAGGCAGCGTTTACCCGAGAGTCAGCGCACAGAGGAGCAGAAGCAGCTGCAAATGGCTTGGAACAAGAAGAGAACAGAAGAGGTAAACAAACCACGAGGGACCATTTCTGAAGAGCCTGCACAGGCATTGCTAAACCGTACTAGAAAACCAGTTGCAACCGTTTCACTTTCCATTTAGGTTACCCCGTGGTGAGGTGCGGTGAGTCGATGAAAGGGAAACTTCTGGCAAGCTTTACTCCTTGCTAGTAACATTTGTGCAATACGTCCCACGCTTGTTTGTAGAAAAATCAGGGAATGTCTCAGGCGTGATGGGAATTTCTAACCCTGAAATCCTGAATAATGCCTACAAGATTAAAAATCAGGACATCAAGTGCTTCTGGCTACTCCAGGTGTAGCAAAAATCTTCTAAGACAAAGGAATGACTGGGTTTGGTAAAGTTTCTGCAAGTACCTGAATAGTGTCACTAATTAATCATTCTTAGAAACAAAGGAGAAACAAAAGAGTGGAAAATACTCCCGTTATATAAAAAGAGAATTGCCTCAGAGTTTTAGTACAAACCTTCAATTAAAAAAAATGCCAGTGCAATAGTTAAATTTTCAAGGAGCCCAAATTAATCCATTCCCATTCTCCCCCAAGTATTCAGTGGTTGTTACTGAATTTTTTGCACAGTTCTTTCGTGATTTAAACACACATATATTTCTCTGAGCTTTTCCTGAAGTCCCAGGTTAATCCTTTAGGGAAAAATGATCCATAAAGCCTAGGAGTTGCAAGGAGTTGCAATCCCGGCCTGTCTGGATTATCCAAAATACATTTGTAAACTACCACGCTTTTACCCCTCAGTGTAATTATAATGCAACATGGGCTACACTTTCTTTGACCAAAAAGAATGACAGATTTAAGTTTTCCTTAAAAGCAAAATATAATGAAGCGTGGTACCTTGTCCTCTCGCCTTAACTATCAGACAGTGTTCTATTACAGTAGTTGTGACGGGAGACATAAAGACAGATTTCTTTGTAGCTCATGTACCCATTCTCCTGAGATGTTGCCCACTCTGGGAACCTGATGAACAGCTTGTACTCTAAATTTAAATAATAATAATAAATGCACACAAAGTGTTGTCTGCCACTGACCCACAGCAATCCGTAAAGCACAAGAAAACACCTCCTAATCGATTTCTTGTTATATTCAACACTGAGCCAATAAAACTTTTATATGGTGGTTCTAGCAGGAAAAGGTGTATTACTGTCAAAGCAGAAAACCAAATGCATAGATTTAGCCCAACAACAATTTCTTCACTCAAAGCTTCAGGCTTATTGCAATGTGTAGCCTCCTAACGTTATGAGAACATTATCAAGCTTTTCCTGTACTGTTTTGCCACTTTCCAGCAAAATATACTACCACATGGCAAAATCAGGAAAAAATAATTTGGAAAATTAAACCGAATGGTTATTCTAAATTGCTGTTAACAAAAGAAGTAAAGAGGGTGCGCTGAGTGAGGGGAAGAACAATACAGAAACATCAGTTTGATACTGAGGATCACCGGTGCGGGGAGATTTACTCTCAGGTTGTGGTGACAATTACTGAAATGAATCTATCTGTCCATGCATTTGATCTGTGATGCACTGTCCCCGTGATCTCAAGAAGCAGAAGTTCTGGGATGTGTCAGGAAGGTTGTGCTTTACTGGAGCATTTCACAGTAACTCCACAAGCCTTTTCTTTTTGCTCTAACATGGCCTTTCTGGTGGCTCCCTTCCCCTGGAGAGATAAACTGTGGCAGGAAACTTTGTATTTATGACCGTTACAAGAGAGAATATTGAATGGGTGAAGGGGTTAGGTGGCTCAACTCTTCAGACCATGAGCTATGTCCTAGGAAAATGATTTTAATGTAAAAGCAGGAGCAATGTGTCTCCAGGATGTCAACTCATCATCTGCAAGGCTTCAACACCAACTGCCTCTAGTAGCTCCCCTTGTCTTGTTCTGAAGAATTTTGACATACAGGAGCCAAGTCCAGAGAGCTTCCAAGATGGTTGGGAGCTGGAGCACCTAATGCACAAGGAACATCTGAGAAGCCTGGGTTTGCTCCTTGTGGGGAGAGAAGTCTAAGGAGGGATCTGGTCATTGAGCAGAACCATGCTCTTCTTGGAGATCTGCCATGAAAGGAGGAGGAAAGAGTTACAAGTGGCAAGAAGGGAAAGTGATTAAGCATAAGAAAAAAAAAAATTCACAGTGAGTTTGATTAAACACTGATGCAGCATCCCAGAGAAGCTGTGGAACCTTTTCCACTGGAGATACTTAAAAATCCACTGAACAAAGCTTTGAGCAACTAAACCTAACTTCGAACGTGGCCCTACTTTGAGTAGGGGTCAGAGCCGATGAGCTCCAGAAGTCACTTCCAATCTCACTCAGTCTGTGATGCTAAGCTGTGTTGCAACAAAGAAGGGAAATTAGCTGCTCAGGCTTTCAGAGATCACCTGTATTTTATGCTGACAAATGGAAATAGAAGGAATATTTCTATCAGAGATCATAACCATGAAACGTGAAAAAGTGGGAGTAAATGGCCGGTTTTAAAGACACAATACACATTAGTTTCCTACTGAAGGCCAAAGCTTCCTCTCTTTCCCCAGCCCCACAACCCCTGCAAAATCAAACCCAACTGTCTCACAGCTGTGAT
>Ga0065711_1047925_pt1 | contig 12071 bp, 7 predicted proteins | sample Hoacrofraction12_FD_59098 | JGI IMG/M metagenome (GOLD analysis project Ga0065711, IMG submission 59098) | Hoatzin crop microbial communities from Cojedes, Venezuela - Epithelial fraction 12 v2 (version 2) | ecosystem: Host-associated > Birds > Digestive system > Esophagus > Crop | place... | reverse complement strand
TTTTTTTTTTTTTTTTCTGTGCTCTCTCAAATGAAAATGTTCTATGAGTATATGCAAGCAAAGAGGGCATTGGAAGTCACTGAAAACGTGTTCCCGTCTTTGTGCCCTATTTACAAGAGAAAATGGTTAAAAAGAATCTTATCTTACTTGGGAAAAATAGCTGTACTTTCTCCAAGGTCAGCAAGTTGCAAAGAGATTTGCTGAGGGCTATATTCTCCTCTCTGATCCATTCTGCCAATTTCCACTTCGTGTTCGGCAATCTGTCCACACATTGGCCTCCTAAGGACATCAGCAAGAATTCCACAACCACAAGAGAAGAGCTGGGTCCTTCAAAAGTTAGTTACTCAAGTTAAAACTGCCTCAGGGAAACTTTGACTTATGCATTTGGTTCCTTTGACTTATGCATTCCATTCCTTTTGATAAAATTATACATATTGACAAGCTGCTATTTTGTCTGTCAGGACAGAAAAAGTGTAAACAAAAAGAACATAGGGTTGGAATGGATTGCTTGGATCACTGAGTCTAGGTCACCCTTTAACATAGACAAGCACACCCATACGGTGCCTTTTATAACTTTATCAAGTTCCATCTTTAAACTAGCTAAATTTGTTGTGTCCTAGTGGTCTTAATGAAACGCTGTTCCAGGTCTCATTTCTTTGGTGGCTGGAAACCTGATTTCCAGCCTAAAATTATTGTTGACTTGTTCGTAAGTAGTTGTTTCTTTGCCAGCTTTGTCCCTTTGTTTAAAAAGCTTTTAACCCTTCTGTCTGCTTATTCTCTTCTCTTCTCTGTAAATTTATTCCTTCACAGCCTTTTATGTAAAACTAATACAGTCCTGCTCTTCTTGTCTCTTCACACTTCAGAGTTTCCATTCCCCTTATTAGCTGTCGTGGCCTTCTTTCCATCTCTTCCAGTCTGAGAATTTTTAACTTGGGTGAGTATGAGTGACCAATGTGAGACATGTTGCTGAGTGTAGACATATGATGAAGCCTTGTCCTTCTTAAAATGTGTTAAAAGTCTTGCTGAATAATCCACTGCTTCCCAAACCCTTTAAGACACTTTTCTTCTATTGCTAACTTGGTGCTGTTGCTACCCCTTTGCCTTCCTCTGATCAGCACATATACATTCCTGATATCACATGCTTTGCACAGCTCTCCTTATTTGTGAAAATGAAGAACCACCCTCTGTAGGAGAAGACCAGGTCTTCTGTTTCCTACCAGCAAGGGCTCACATTTTCGCTAGCCTTCCTTTTATCGCTGATGTACCTATACAAGCTTTTCTTGTTGCCCTCGACATCTGTGGCCAGATTGACTTCTCTAAAGGCTTTAGCTTTCCTAACCTGATCCCCTGCTGCTCAGAGAATTTCTCTGTATTCCTCTGAGGGTTTGGAGCCCATGTTAACTTTTATTCTGATTCTATATACTGCATATATACACACATAAACACATAGTTCTAGGTGAACCGTGCTTTCTACAGATATCCCTTCTCAATGCTGTGCCTCAGTGGTTAAAAACTAGTGACCTAGAAGTTGTTTTATGCCCTGAAAAGCTTTTCAAGCCCTCCAGATTTTTTTTTTTTTGTGAACTAGCTCTTGTTTGCTACTGAACTGCTGACATGACAGCCCAGGGGGATTTCTCTTAAAGGCTTGGCTAGAAAATACAGAACCCAAGATAGTGATAAAAATGGCAGCTCTCCCACCTCACAGAGGGCAGAGAGGTGTTTCTATGAGCAGCTGTAGGTCAGGGTTCCAGTGTTTAACTTCTCACACCTCTCGTTAGAAGTGCCAAGGATCTCAGCTCATGCTGGTTTTTGTTCCTTGGTAGAGTCTGAAGCCCAGACTAAGGCTGGGATCCATAAAGCCAAGCAGTGCTTGAGCAACCTACGGTGAAAGTGAGGCCTTGCCATGAGCAGCTTGCACTCTGCTTAACACTTTAAGGTATTTGCCAGCAGAAGTCCACTCATATGAAGGAATGGTAGAGCCATATCAGCAAACGAGGAGGCAGGAGCACTGTCTGAAACCTTTTCTTGTCTCTTCTCATGGCTCTTCCACCCAGTGGGGTTGAATACATGGGTATGAGAACTCCACAGCCATGGCTACGGGTCACACGGGAAGTGAAGAGGAATAGGAGGTGCTATTTACATGTCAAAATAACTGATGTGAACATTCCTCTGAGTACTTCAAAGGAACTTCTCATTATCTGTGTTATTAAATGCTTCTGTGTTGCTAAGAAGGAGGGCAGGTTAATTGGAAAAATTATGTTTAAACTTTATAAACAGTGCAAGCATGAAACCCATCATTTTAATAAATGTTATTGTGTCTTCTGGATCTAATAGATCTTAACTGACGCATGCTATCATTAAGTTTAATTTAAGAAACTATCCCTAGAGATGTTTTTTAAATCAATTGGAGACATGTTCTCAAACAACGTTAGAAATATTTGATTTACCTACATCCTCATCACTGAACCAGTTTCCTGAGTAAAGCAGCAGAGAGTATACCACTTTACCATCTCATCTTTCATGCTAAAATAAATGGAAAGCTTTTTTACCCAATATATTAAAATATCAAGTCATCCATCAGTGTAATTGTCACCTCTGAAGCAGCTGTTTAATAGTGCTGTGCAATGCTTCAAACAGGGACGTGTTAACTAGATCTGAATAAATTATTGCATGAAATTAACCCTTTTCTTTTTCTGAAAATGAATAAAAATGTTGGGTTTCTCTTGCATGCGTCTGCTTCATAAGGATTTAAAGAACAGTCTAGCCAGACTTTAGACTATTCTCTTTAACCATTCATTGAGTATTTATGAAATAGGATTGTCCATCTAAGCTGCAAGCACATGGCTCTGGTACGTATTCTGGCTGCTCAGATGATGAGCAGTGAGCACCAGAAACAATGAAGTTACCTGAGTGCGGTGAAACAGGTTTTGAGAAGAGCAATATGCTGAAAAATCTCAGGGGTCAGATGGTCAAGGCCAAAGATCTTAAGAAACAGTGTTTATGAGTTAATGCTTGCTCTTTGAAGTGACTTTTTATTGTGACTTAGGTATCTGAAGCCACTGAATAAGTCCAGCCACAGGCACAGAAGAAGTACCAGTGATTCCACCTTTGAAGGCAATGAGCTGTGTTATAGAGCAGCAGAGAGCCTGTAAGATAATGTGGGGAAGTCAGCTTAGAGAGGTGACCACAGGTTAAACACAGTTTGCTTATTTTTCAGTAATTCCCCTCTGAAGAAAACCGCAAATATGCTTAGTCACTTTTGTACACTTACAGTAAGCCTCTTCACACGTCTATAACCTCTCCAGCCAAGCTATAGATGTAGGCAAGAAATCAAATCCGTGATTTAACACAGTGGCTGACACAATTTAAAAGAGAACTTTTGACTCATAAATAGGACAGTTTGTGCTTTGAAACGTTTTTGATAGGCCATCATCTGTTAATGTCCCATTCAGGAGAATGCATCTACCTCTTGCCATGTGTTATTTTTATTTACGTGCATATGAAAAGAAGAAATGTTACAGGAACTTGCACTGCTTCATCTTCTCTCTTTCCTGCTGTCCTCTTTAATCCAAAACTAGAGAGACTTGTTCTTCAAGGTTGAGGTATGATGGTGCTAACAGTAATCTTCCAGTACAAAGTGTCTGATGGGATTTACCCCAGAGTGCAGAAAACTATTTCACCTGTCCAGAAATCAGGACTGAATGATTGGTGAGAAGGACATTCCAGCTCTGCCCTATCATGGAAACTGTCCATTCCTGTCTTCCATGATGTGCAGGTTCCAAAATTGTGCATTTGCCTTTTTTTTCCCCACCCTAGAAAGAGGATAGTCTTTGTGTGATGCAACTGCACGCAGAGCTGTGTGCAGTATATAGGACTGGCAACAGTATCAGAAATTTCGTCAGACCATCCTGATCACTATCTGTGATCTTTTTTTATCCACATTTGCAGAAAAAACAGCATTTACCTGTCTAAACTTCAATCCCAACATTACCTGCATAAGCAGAACATCTGTGTTATCTCTAATTCAATTTTCATATTTTTTTTTAGAAGGAAGAATGGGATGTTCTTTCGGTAATTTATAAAAAAAGGAAAAAAAAAATCTGCCTAATGCTTTAATTGCATGACTGAAAGTGTCCAGAAATGACAGTCATGTGTTAGTTAATAAGATAGGAAAGAAAAATATCTCAGCTGATATTTTGATCTAAAATTTATTCCCTGAGAATAGAAGGACATTGTTGTTCCCAGTGACACGTACATGTATTCTTAACTCCTGGACATGAAAAAAAAGAAAGATGAAGAAGTCAAAGTTGCTGTTCATATCAGTTCCTCTGAGCCATGAGCACTAGGGCAAAGTACCACATATGCAAGTGCTGTTATTTGTATAAACAGATGCAATGCGAAATCAGAGATCATTCTTCTTGAAAGAAGGCCTTGATGATGGCAGGTAGATTGCAATAACTTGAAGTTCAAGCATTCTTATGAGCCAGGCCTCGAAAAGCATGAGATTATTTTAACAAATATAAGCCTTAATAAAGGAATGCTTTCTGGGTTCATTTTATTTACCTTCTGATTTCTGAGCCTTTAGGATAGCCCATATAAGAATTCTGTTCTTAATCTTTTATCTGCAAATAAGAAAGTCAAACAATTTATTCTTATAAAATATGACAGAGCTTCCATGATGCCTTGGACAGGAAGATTTCGAAAGACACCAAATAGGTATAGCACAAAATCTGGAAGGGAACTAGAGCTGCTAAGACTGTTATCTAATTGCCATTTGAGGTTGTTCCCAGATTCTCATTTGTACCAGATACATATTAGGCGATGCTTAAATAGAAAGTGAAAAAAAAGTGAACACAAGCCTCAAATTCTTTGATAAGGAAATATTGTAGAAGAGCATCTGAATGCTCAGAATTAGAGAGTTTAGGGTGATCATTTCCAAAAGTTCAGGAGATCCATCCACAGCTTCCCCTGTAGCTGGTGAAATATGGATTTATACTGCTCTGAAAGTTGAAACTGACCTCTGTAAAATCAGAAACAAGGCATGCAGGTGTCCTAAATTAGTTGTCACTGTTGAAATTTTAGTCATGACAATAGACATACACAACTCTGTTGAATACAAGAAAAATAGCTCTAGCTGGTTTCAAACTCTAAAAAACATTCCCTCCATGAGTTTCTTTATTCAATATATGTAGTCAAGGAACAACTTGGAATGAAAATTTACAATCAGATTTTGAGATACTTACTCATGTTTAATGTATCTTTACATTGCTTATCCTATTAATGTAACTATTACTGGAGTAATAGTGCTGCTTCACTTACAAGTGGATAAAGTAATTCTGTCATTGCATAAAGGAAGGAATACCTTATTCTGGCCAGTTTTAGCATCTGTGCTGAAGTCTGTTTGATATTACTTTGTTTGCTCACTGTGACCTTGCTATGTGTGAAAATATCACCCATCTGAATTCAGCCTGAACCAAACTTCCGCCACATGCCATGCCCTGGAAACATGATGCACCATAACCCTCTGCATAATACATGGGCAAAAGCTGAGCTGGTTCAGTGGCAAGGATTGACATTTAAAACACAACAGAAATCAAACAAGTGGGCATAAGCCAAAAAATATACCAGTTCTTCAGCTTTGGTCTATTGTTTTTGTTGGTTTGATTTCTTTCGCAAAGATTTGAGTTCTCACTGTAGGACACTGCATGAATAGTTGGGCTGAGCCCTAGAGAGCTCAGTGTAAGCAGGGCAGGGAACAGCTGTCCAGGGTTGCTTCATCACCTGATTAAGGTAATTTTGACAAGCAGAGAAAGCAATTTTCATACGGGTTTATTTCCATTCCAGAAATGTCATTATGCCACAAGGGGGTAGGGGTGTTCTGTTTAAAACCTTGCAACGTATTCCTACAGAGCCAGCATTTCAATGAAAACAGCGTTGAGTATTACAGAAAGCAACACAGACTGAATCCGCACAGACATTTTCTATACCATCTGCACTTCAACTATTGCTTTCTTTATAATTAACATCTGTTCATAGATATCAATCTGAACAGCAAGGATAAAATTATTTAAGAACTGTCTATCTTCCAGCCTAGTGTGTTCCTGCGGATGGTTCTGGACGTGGGGAGTGGTTTACCCCCAGGAAAGAGGATTTGGTTACAAGGAGCACCTTTCATTAATCTAAACAGATTGCCAAAGGCTTGGCAGAACCAAAATGGGCACAACTGGATCTCATCAGAGAAAGTACCCCTTAAGCATACAGAAATTAAATAACATTGGTGGGGTTGGTGGTACGTGAGTGCTCACTACTTCATTGAAAAAACCCAACCAAGAAAATACAGACAGATAAAAGGCCATAGGTGATCCCTGAAGATGTATATTCCAGAGGACAATGCAAGCATGTTTTCCTGTTAAGTCACCTATTAAGAGGAAAGTTTAAATTAATGATTTAACATTTTATTTTGTTTCACTCCAGTATGAGCCTGCCAGAGACCTGGCAATTCTGTCCTAGAAGAGGATGGGGGACCTGCATATAGAGAGAATGCCTCTCCTAAGCTGCTTACTTTGTCCAGGAGTTACAACCACAGCCCACGAATTCAGTGCAAAATGGAAAATTGCAGCTGAGACACTGGGTAAATCTTTTAAAAATTCTCAGAATTGCTGCTTGTTGACATGTGTTATTGCAGGGTTAATAGGATCCACCTGCAGCCAGATTTCTGTTCCCGTTTCTCCTGGCAAACAGTTGAAAGCCTTCAGCCTTCTTCCAGGGAGACAGCGCGCAATACTTCTCCAGTCCTTTGCAGCCAGCAGTGTCGAAAGCATTTTGCTAGCCCTAATAGGTCACACACATCATAAGAATAGGATGAACTTGTCTTTTCACATATTTTTTATTAGAAATATAAATTCATCACCCTCCAAACTGTCTTACTCACTACACTTTCCATAGCCACTTCTTTGAGTCGTAAAGAAAAAGCAAATTTAATTTCTGACATGCTTAAGTTAAACAGTTGAGTTTTCTACTCTTCAAATATCCTTTGTTTCTACTTTACAAGAAGAAAAGGCAAAATGAAAATGTGCCATCAACACTAATGTGATCAGAGGCTTTTCCAGGTTTCTTTCCTTTCAATTTTACATGACCATTGAATTAAAAAAATTCTTCAGCCTTCAGAAGGAATGGCATATATTTCTCTTGTCCACAAGTCGTCCATAAACATGCGTAACCTCACCCGCCTCTGCCAGGAGACAGATTAATCTTGTCCTATTGCAATAAGCATAGACTGGGGCAAGGGAAGGCTGAGTGTCTTTCGCAGGGTTAGAAAAGGACATGTGCTCAGACCAGCCTGCTTTTGTTGCTAGTCTTTTATCTCTGCCTGAGCTGGCATCAGTGCTCCGAGCCACCCCCATTTCTTAGACCGCCCGTTATGCAGGGGTACCCACATGGCACAAGCTCACCAGGATGGGACAGATTGGTTTTCGTATTCTCGAAAACCTTATACCTTGCAATCCGTATCACCTAATCTGTATCACCTGCAGATCTTACAGCCTGCTTCCCCAGAAATTGTCCTAGAGGGAGTAGTGACATGGGAAGGATGGGACACCTACTACCTTTCATCTTTCTCCTGCTGGGCTATGGGAGAGTTTGGGCTACGGAATATGGACCTTTCACTGAAGAGATGCTTGGGAAATGGATTTGGTCCCAAGAAAATCCTTCTGCATGACACTGAAAGGGAATAAAGCAATATTAAGGCTTCATAAATAAATCGATCTTTAATAGAAATAATTTTGGAAGCTACCCTTTTTTAAATTTTTCTCAAATTGTAACAATTGAGTTTTCACAGAAAAAGAAACACATCCATTTCAAAGTGGAAGTTTTTGTATATTTATTTTGGAGAAAATAATTGGCTTTTTAAAGATATTCCTAACATTTATTTAATATACCAGATATAGAAATATTTGGTGTTCACCATTTTTTTTTCTTCTCCTTAAATCTGAAATCAAAGCGGAGAAATATCATATTTAGTGGAAGCTTCTTCTCTTGTGTGAGAAATTGGATTGCTTTGTCAATATTTCACTGCCCAGATGCAATGTCTGAACTAAGAAATTAAAACTGGTGGTAAACCTGAGTAAGAAGTATCAAAACCAGATAATACAAAGTGTTAAACAGAAACCTGTGAGGAGAAATTTTAATGGCATTTAAAAAAAAAAAAAGTTTGAAAGTGCCTCTTCAACAAAAGACAAAGGTTTTTTTTGCAAATTTTGATGACATTTGCTGGAGGGAAAATGTGAGTGAGAAGAATATAGCAGAGCATTATCCATTCTCCCCCCCAATAAAAACTGAATGATATCCAGACCCTTTGCTCAGAGTGAGCAAAGTTTTGTCCTACAAAGAAAATAAAAAGACAAAAAAAGACAGAAAAAAAAAAAAAAAAAGAAAAAGAAAATAAGACCAACAACTTCCAGCTATGATCCAAGAGGAATTTCATATGGAGCTCACTAAGGAAAATCGGCGTCTCAAAGCTCCTTTAGTCCTGTAAGAGAGGGGGGTAAGAAGTGACAGCTCCAGGGGGGTGAGGGCAGTGAGGGAGCAGGATGGGTGCTCGGGAAGGCAGGTGCTGCAGTCAGTCTCCTCTCTGCCAGGAAACACGGGAAGAATGCATGACCAATTCGGTTTCAGAGCAGAATACTCTCTTTAATGGACAGAAAACACTAACCTTTTATTTTTTTCTCTTCCTCTCCCTCTCTTTCTTCTTTTTTTTTTTTTTCCATTTTTAACCCTTTGAAAGGACAAAACACAAAGCTCACTTCTCTGTTGCAACCTATTTTCACCCCGCCAATATCTTCCACATTACCTAGAATCCTGGACAAATGCACTGTTGTGTGAAAACAAAATAAACATCCTGAGAGGGTTGGATTATCTGAGAGAGATGAAATCAGGGTAAAACACACAAAATGCTCCCCTGTTATCTAAGCACCTGGCTTTTTTGCTTGCTGCAATACCGACAAGAATCGTACAGCTCTGACAAGCGCTGCTGGTATTTAACATTTTGACTACAGGGGATCTCAATTTAAGAGAATCTTCTGCAAAGAAGGGAAATTCTGAAGTGGCTCAACACTATGGGAAAAGCTGGCTTAAATAAGCAGATGTTGATATGACACTTAACTTAGGCTCTGCTGAAAGCAAGGGCCAAAGCTGCTTTGTGCAGGATCACATTCTGAAGTGGCTTAGATCAACTAAGTAATTCGGTTGTCGTCAATCACAGCCATCATCAGCCACATTTCTTCCAAAGGATTTTGTCTGTTTCAGTGTCTGTGCCTGTGAGTACATGTACTCTTTCCAAAAGATATACAGGTTAGAGCTTACTCGTAGATAACGAGGGAGATGCAACTCTGGTAAAAGCACAGCAACAACAGTACCCTACATGCACCCTTACACATGTACTGTGGGGAAGGACAACTGACCACACACCAGTAGAATACACACAGCCATGCACAAATTCAAGGATTTATTTCACAGCTTGACTGTTTGTTCCCAAATACATTTCAGGTTTAAGGGTTCTGAATACGCAACAGGGTATAATACCATTATACAAAGATTTCTTTTCCTGTCATAGACCTGGAGCTAACAGGGATGAAATGTGTGCTTTTCTCAGAAACTATCTCCCCGCTACATCCCACAGGCGCACACTGAAACTTACCCTCCCACCTCCAACTTGCTCAGAGTTTTCCAATAGCTGAAGTAAAGCAGTATTTAAAATAAAATATCTCTGAAAAAAAAGATTAATTTTACGACTCAGTAGTTTGAATTATAGCCTATGAAAAAAACAAGATATTTCAAACGCAGGACAGAAGTATGGCTTTACTTGGATTTATTTTTTGAAAGCTCTTGAGTCATATGTAGTCCTGTTTTTCAAGTTTTGGATGCTACGATGATAGGAAGGAAAAAAATGTATTTTCCTGTTTGTGTGTGCACGTGTGTCTGTGCACATGTTCTTGTCTAATATAAAATATACACTTTTGTTTTATGTATGTGTATATAGATATGTAGGCATATCTATATATGTATGCATAGTGTAATGTTCAATCTTTAAGATTTTTAGAAAATCTGTAGTTTATATCCATTCTTTAAAATAAACAGTTTTGATTTCCCATATTACAAAAAAAAAAAGAAAGACTAATGAAATTAAGGGTTGTTTAAATCAGGGGCAATTAAAAAGCACACATTTCTTTTCCTAGGGTATGCAATTGTATTCAATGCTTGCCGCACAAGGCCTGCCTGTAGGAGAAATAATGTAATGGGTTTTGTGATTTGATACTAAAAGCATAACAAAATCCTACAGCTGTAGCCTCATTTTTCTCCACACTCAAACTGCTCACTTTTTTAAATTGCATATTTTGTACAGTTAAGAAAAAAATCAGATTCTTTGTCTAGGAGAACGAATTTCCAGCATAATAGGTAATTGCATATAATTACAGGAATTTTAGAAAGTGAAACAAAGAAACAAAAGAATAGTGATTGTGTTGTTGTTTTGTGATTGTGATTAAAATGACAGCTGATATCTTTCAACTTTTACGGTTTTTATCCTTTTGGTACAACAAAATGCATGTAACTTTTGCACATTTTGTGGAACAAAGCCCAATATGCAAAAGATCCAATTCTCACTGGCACCAGGGACAACATTTTTAAAGGTAATGAGGTGCCTAAAGATACAAATCAGAGATGTAATGGGACTTTCAAAAGTACCTCAGTTCCTAAAACTTCTGATTTTGGGTGCCTGAATATCTCAGAAAAAAAAATCTGTCCACAGCTTCCAAATAATTTTAGCTACATATAACCACTGTATATTCAATCCCCCTTTAGAAAACTGAATAGTGGAAAGATATGATCAAGCAAACACCTTCATAATTCATTGTTTCCCCCATGAGTTTAGCAATCATTTTAACAAAATCAAGGCAACCTCATCTAAGTCCTATAGAAAATGTTTACATCTCTTAAACTATTTGGCCTCATGTTGACACAGGGCTTTGACATTCAACCAGGCCTGCCGTGGCCAAATAAATGTCAATTTTTCAGTTAAATAGCAGGAACTGAAAGCATGTGTGCTACTGTGTCGCAGTCTCAGTACTTTTTGCCTCACATCTGCCACAAGTTGTGGTCACACACCGAAGCTCAGCTGGACACATGTATCTGACAAGCTGCCGCTCTGAGTCTAAGGAGGAAGGTGCACTCTTCCTGCTGCCCCGAGGTTTGGACATAGAACAGTTTTGGGTATCTTAGTGGGACACTATAAAGGGAAACTTAACAACTCAAAGGAGAATAAATGGAAAGACATGAGGCACCAACGTGGGCTCCATGGTGAAGGCTGCTTTGTTCAAGACTGAAAGAAATACGGGATGAATACACATGTGTCTTCCTCTGCATCCTCCACAGCAAGCTTCAAAATAAAGTTAAGAGGGCAGACCCACTTGTTTTCCAGATGAAGAGAAAAACCCAAGCACCACCAAGCTCAAACATTTTGTCATGAGGTCACGAAACTTCCCACCATCTTTGGAAGAAAGTGAAAGCAATCCCAATGAGCGGAAGCTGGGAATTATTGAGGAAATGTTTTTCATTTTTATTATTATTGTAAAATACCAGTGACTCAAACTGGAGCTATTCCTGTGAAGATTATTTCCAACAAGCTGACCTCTCCCACTGCAATTTGTGAAACTCAAAAAATGTTCAAGATGTCCAGTTCTGAGGCTTATAAAATGGAAAAAAAAAAATTCTCCCATTTACTTGAATTCAAGTAAATTCAGGCTTGGAGGTTAAGTTGATTCTAATTTTAATAAAAATCAGGATTAAAGAAAGAGACAAGGAAGGGAGGAAGGGAGGAATGGAGGAAGAAATGAAGGATGGAAGAATAAGAGAATGGAAGGACGGAAGGGAGGGAGGGAGGGAGGATGGAAGGATGGAAGGAAGAATGGAAAAAAGAAAGGAAGGATGGAAGAAAGGAAGGAAGGAAGGAAGGAAGGAAGGAAGGAAGGAAGGAAGGAAGGAAGGAAGGAAGGAAGGAAGGAAGGAAGGAAGGAAGG
>Ga0065711_1047923_pt1 | contig 12071 bp, 20 predicted proteins | sample Hoacrofraction12_FD_59098 | JGI IMG/M metagenome (GOLD analysis project Ga0065711, IMG submission 59098) | Hoatzin crop microbial communities from Cojedes, Venezuela - Epithelial fraction 12 v2 (version 2) | ecosystem: Host-associated > Birds > Digestive system > Esophagus > Crop | place... | reverse complement strand
GGGGGCACTGCGGGGGGGCGGGGACACCACGGTGTGGGGCAGAGGACACACACTGCATGGGACAGGGACACCGTGTGGGATGGGGGACACACACCACGTGGGAGGGGGGACATCGCGTGGAACAGGGACACTGTGTGGGACAGGCACACTGCGTGGGATGGGGGACACTGCCGCTACCTGTGGCCGGGGACACCGCACGGGACGGGGGACACTGCGTGGGACAGGAGGCACACACCACGCGGGATGGGGGACACTGCATGGGATGGGGACACCGCGTGGGACAGGGACACCGTGTGGGATGGGGGCACTGCCGCTGCCTGTGGCCGGGGACACCGCGCAGGACGGCGCCATCCACAGCCTCGCTGGGCGCTGTGCGGACAGATGACCAGCAGTCAGCATTCGGCGGTTTTTGTCCCTGTTGTTGTCAACGTGCGTTGGCGGAAGGGCCCTGCGGGAGGGGGGCACTGCCTCTGGCTCGGGGTTGGTGTTCCGGGTCTTCAGGAAAGCACACGAGTTGGTGAAGACAAACACGAACAATACCAAGATGGGCACAAAAGTAAAACCCACGGAGATACCGATTGGATTTAAAAGAATATCAATTAAAAGCACTGAAAGTGTAGGTTAGGAGGGGAATTTTAGGCTGTGGTTTCACAGCAGCTGGCCTGATGTAAGGACTCACTGCTGCTCATACAGGGTGGTCTCACTTCTGCATCCTTCTCCCCTCCGATTCACCCCGCTCCCAACGCGCAGCTCTGATGGCTCGTCAGACCCTCTGTGGTCCGTTTGGGTCTCCACGCCTACAGAAAGTTGTCCGAATGGCTTCTCTTGGTCTCTTCTCTGGGTTAGTGTTCTGCCGGACTAGTGACTTGGATGGCTCAAGGAGCTCCAGGGAGTGGTGCAAGGGTTGTCCCGTTTTGGCAATGACACGCTATCAGCCGAAACACCAGACGGGAGCGGTCATATGGCAAAACTGAGGAAAAATCCCTTTGCTGCCTGGAAAGCCACTCTGCAGACACCCAGGAGAGAACATGGGAATCGCTGAATTCGCTCCTAACAGGGACAGTGCGACCCTCAGCACCACTGCCAAAGAGGATGGGGTGAAAGCCATTCTTTCGCTCCTGTTCATTATTATTTTTCACGTCTTTCGGGACACTGAGACAATTAAAACATACTTGTAGCTCCATCACTTGATAAAGTGAAAGGAATAAATCCCCTCTCTTCTCTTTCTGGAAGATAGGCCAGAAGTCCTGCTGCATGACCAAGCCTTCTGTGTGACTGGCCCTCCTTTGTCCCAGCATTGCTCGTCCATTATTTGTGCCTGCTGTGCCACTGGGCATCCCCAAACCTCTTAGTTTGATCCCAGCAAAGGACAGGAGTGTTTTCGGTGTAACAAACCACCTGTCTGATGCAGCAGTGATGGAGCAGCACGCTCTTTGCACACCTGTAACCATGTCAGCAAATACATGCTGCAGTGAAGCTGGAATGGGAGGGAACTGCTCATCCTCCCGGGCAGTAGAGATATCCCGGGCTCCTGTCTAAAGCCTTCTGGGGAGGGAGTCACAGAGAAATTGCAAGCTAAGCAAAATCATGACTGAAAAACTCAAAAGGCATGCAGCGCCTCTGCTCCGGAGCAGCCAGGTCATGTTCAGGTCAAGTGATAATTTCAGAGCATCTCTGGCATGGAGCTGCTGTCTCTCAGGACTTTCCTCCTGCTGCTGTGGGTAGGACCTAGGAGCAGAAGGGATGCACGTCCTGAGTGCTTCTGCAATATGGACCGCAAAGGGCAAAGCTATGGATCACCAAGGGCAAAGTCATATGCCACAGCTGAGGTGAGCTGACGGCTCCCACCCCCTGCCCAGCAGCAGAGTCCTGCTCTCTCCTGCCCAGCCGCTCCAGCAGTCCGGCCCCGAGCCGAGCCGATGCACCTCCTAACCTGGCAGGAGACAACTCCCTTGTTTTCCCAGGCTGGTGTTCTGGTTTAGGGAATCAAATTGTCTCATGGCAAGGTCCAACAAAGCTGGCGCTGATGCAAATGAAAAAGAAGAGTGGGATCAGCAGAAGCCAAAGATCTTCAGAAACAAAACTGCTATCTTCTGTCTCTTGACTCGTCCCTCCATCCACCTAGGATCAGCCCCTCTCCAGAGGGTCACGTTTACCCTGCATACACTGTGTAGCCAAGAAAAAGCGAGGTCCATATCTTCAACTCCAGGTCCGATCTACTCTCTGAAGTGTTTATTGTCTCAGCAAGATGGAGAACCCAAGGCAGCTTTGCCCCCCGTTTTCCCTGTAAGTGGGCAAAACCCAGGTGCAGGTGAACAGAGATTACACCAATGAGTTTCACCAAGTCCTGGGCAGCCAAATTCATCTCAGTATTTCCTTGCTCTTTGGCAGGAGGAGCAAATGAGCTTCTGTCATGGCTGAGGGATCTGTATTTTAAATTAGATCTCAGTTGCAGGTTTGTAGACACAGCAGGTTGCTTGTCTGGGGACATCCACTCTGATCTAGCATCTTCCTGTGCTCCCCCTGCCCAAGCTGTTACACGAGCAGCGTGTCCTTCATGCAGGGGCCTTTGCCTTCCCTCCTGAGCCCCTGGGCTTTGGCTTTGTGCTGACCTTAGCTGACTCTCCATCCAGCTATTTTTAGCAGAGCTTGCGGCGTTTGGGAAAGCGGCTGGAGAGGAGCAGCTTGTGCCAGTAGGAACCAAACCAGGCTTGTGCTGGGACCCCGTGTGTAGCTCACCTTCAGATGGTCCTGCCTGCGTGCCCGAGGACATGTCACAGGGTGGCTTCGCCACACTTCTGGCCAAACCCTCCTTCCCCACAGGCGTCCCTGGCAGAGTGGGGCGATGCGGGGCTCACCAGGGCATTGCAGTGGGGCGGGAGGTATCCGGTCCCTCCACATTCCTTGGGCAATGGACTGCCTGACACCCACCCATGCCAAGGGCATCTACAGACACTAAAGAGGTGCTGCTGGCCACCCCTGCCAGGGCCACTTGTCCCTGTCCTCCCGCCGCTCCCTCCCCTGTGCTGGCAGGGCTGGGCAGGGGGCTGTTCGGAGCCAGCCCAGGGAACTGGTCCAGGTTGAAAATAACTCTGTTTTTCCGGAGCAGTCTGACACTGGCTGCAGTTGCCAGGCTGGCTCTCAGTACAAAGCTGCAATGCCAGTGCTGGCACCAGGCAAGAGGCACCAGTGTTTTTGGCAAGGGTGCCTGCTTCCAGTGTTCGCACATAACCCTCAGAAAGTTGTCATCCCTCCTAGTCCAGGGTTACAGCCAGCACAGGTGATGCCTTATTGCTTCAGAAAAGCTACGAGCAGCCACACCGTGCCCAGTCTGGATCCTGGGATTTCATCCTTGGCAGTGCCTGGTGGCAGAGGGTCAGGAAAAGGGTGGCAGAGATGGGCAAGGCTGGGGAGAGCCTTCTCCACTTCTGCGAAACCCTTGCGTTTGACCACGTCACATCCCCACACAGACCCCATCATCCGCAGCCATGGCAGCATGGATGTAGCATCGTGCCTTGCTCGTTCTCTGGCAGGGAACGGGCATGCAGGTCCCTGGAGCTGAGGCACGGCTCTGGCTGGCTGGGCAGACCATGGAGCAGTGCTGGGACGGTGGGACAAATCCCATTCTCGCAGTGCTTGAATAGAACCGAAAGTAGCTGGGTCTGAGGAGAAGGTGTCCATGAACTAATAGCACCATTTCCAAGCCTTGCAAGAAGTTAGATGGGGAATTCTGCAGTCTGGGATGTTCTTGGCTGTTTGGAGTGAATTTATTTTTGAGTACTGCAGGAAAAGGGGGATTTTCAAGTAATTTTGATGATTCAGAGCAAATGCCGTTATTGCACAGCTGAAGGTCTACCAATGAACTTGTTCCCTGGAAGACTCTTTCCTGCAAAGTTTCTCTAGTGAACACATCAGTGCCGAGCAGCAGTGTCTGCAGGCTGCTTGGATTGCCCCAGTTTTTCTGCAGAGCTTGGACTATCCACCCAGGCAGAAAGGTTCAGAAACGTGAGCTCACTAAAAGTTTTTTTCTTGATGGAGCTCATCTGGTTTCCTTTGGGATACCTTGCCTTAACTCTGTGAAAGGCTACGAGATTTCCAAAAGCAGGTTTCTTCCCTAATCCAGTGCCGAGAGGCTGTGCAGGTCCACAAGTGTTTGTAGGTAGGTGGAGGAACTGCGCCTCCTTTCCTTTGGCACAATCGCTAGGGACAATTTGCTGAACTGGGGTGAAGCTGAGGTCCAAGCTTTCCAGTGACGTCAGACTGGAAATTGCTTCAGGTACTTCAGTGCATGCTCTGGGAGGTGAGGCGAGAGACTCCCGAGAAATCACGTACCAAAAAGATGTATATGGCAGCACAGCTGATTCACTGCATGTCAAGTGCTATGGGTAAGTCTTCAGCAGCAGATTCTCTGGTGCTTTTGAATTAATTACCCTGCTAGTGCAGAGTACTGGTATTTGGCATCCAAGGCACGTTTCCTCTGTGAGGCTGCTGAAATCAGTCAGGTTCAAATCACTGAGATGAGTCTCCTCTAATGTAAAATAATTCAGCTTGTGGGTGACGGCTGATACACCTCGGAGTAAATCTTCCCCCTAAGTATAATTTCTTGACCATTTTAGGGAACATGGATTTTATACATGCCATGTGCTGTGGTTCAGGGTGCCACGGAGGAGAGACGCAGGTGGAGCAGAGGGTCTGCTGCAGCAGCAGAGCCAGAGCCTGGAGCGCAGGACGTGGCCAGCTCAGCCCTATCTGCTCCGCACAGGCTTTGGCTGTGCTGGGTGGACATGGCTGCTCTCCGTTGGCAGGAGCCAGCTGAACACAGTCCGTCCCAGCAGGCTGCCCATCACCCTCTTCGTGGCTGCTCTGGATCTCTTTACACGTTGGGGAGAAATGATACTGAACAGTGGGCAGAGGCTGTGTCCCCCTGCCCCCCCGATCCCTCCGCAGCAGGTAAGCTCCCTCTGCCTCCCACCTCCTGAATCTTAAAACACTGAGCGGCTGCCTCTGGATGGGAATCAGCACTCCAGGAGATTGCAGATGAGGGACCCAACCAAGGGCTGCTGAGCTGGTGGTTTCATCACTAATAGCACATCGTGCGCCTCGCAGGGGTCATGGAGTCAGTCCTGTGGAGCCCCGGCATTACGGTTCCTTTCATTTTTTTTTAAATCAAGTCACTTCCTCCCAAGGTTGGAAAGAAAAACATGCTTTGAGAACACCACACAGAGCCTGGAGAGCACGTTGCAGTGGGAAGGAGCCCCATCCCTCCAGGCGCTTGTTTGTAAAAGTCTTTGTGGTTTTTAAACATGGTATTTATTTCCTACGCCATCCTCCTGATTTCTGAATCCTGGGGGAGATTTACAGGGAACAAGCTCTGAGGGATGCTGAGTGCTGGCCTATCTCCTGGATGCCATGCACAAGGGCATGGCCGTGGGATAATACTGGGCAAATTATCCCAGGATTTGGACTCAGGCTGGAGCACCTGATTCCAGACAAATTGTGGCTGGAAACTTGGGGTTCCAGCCACTTCCTGATCGTGTGGTCCCATGGGCAGGATCCACTTGTGTCTTGTCCCTTCCAACAGTCACTTGCAGGCCTGAACATCTTCTCTACTCAGTGGAGCAGCTTTTCATGTCATTCAAAAACTAATTCTTGTTGAGATCAAAAAAACATGGGCTGAGAGGTGCTGTTTGATTACGCCTGAATTTTTTCTCTCCCCTCCTCCAAAGATCATCACTAGCTCCGGTTCATTAGCGTTTGTGAAAAGCGCTGGGTGGAAAGTGCCAGATAAGGGGAAAGGCTCATCACATGTTATTGTCACCACAGTACTGGAAACATCACTAACAAATCAGTCAGCCCCTTGATGCACAAGGCCCTGCTCCACACCTCCTCCAGAGCAGCACTCATGCCTTGTGGGTCCCATTTTATCATCTGAGGAGCAGAGTGAGCAGGTGAAAAGGGTGCAGGCTGACCCGCTTTGATGCTCTTCAGACTGAGCTCTTTCAAGGGCTCCTTTATTGATGTGCCTTTGGCTAATTTTAGCATCAGTGAACAGCAGCTCAGCACAGCTCAGGGAAGCTGGACCTGTGGCTTGCAAAGGCAGACGTCTGTATTAGAAGCTCCAGCCAACACAAGGGCAGCCACAGAGGTGGCTCTGTGGGAACTCGCGGGCAGCCCTGAGCTTGCCATGTCCACACTCCAAACCGGCCGGGGACATGCCAGTGTCAGTCCCAGAGCTGGGGGCAGCGAGACCCTGTGGGGACAGCTTAACGTGGGCTCTATGACACAGCAAGGCAGCTTTCGGCCATGGTGTTTTCTGGCAGAAGGCTAAATTGCTGCCTGCTGCTCAGAGGCACAGGGCCAGCCATCCAAGTGCCTTGGAGAGCAGGGCGCTTCGCTGACACCCGTGATGCAGATTTGAGAGCTGCACCAGCTAGGGGCGAGCCTCCCTTCCCCTCTGCACCGACTGCAGCTCCGGCATGAGCAGCACGAGCTGCCTCTGCATCATCCTCTGCCAAGGGGAGAGGGTGCTGGCAGGGACTGGTCCCTGCGACAGAGCAGGAGGGCACCTCCGACATCCCGCAGCCACGTTCAGGTGCAGAGGGGCTTCATGGTGGGAACACAGCTGTGCCAGTCGCTGCTCTGTGCCTGGTCTTGTTGGCACTGAGACCGAATGAAAGCACAGGCATTTTTACTATTCCTGTGTGAGGCTCCAGGTGCGGAGCTCTCATACTCTGTCCTTTCTGCAGCCATCTCCTTTGGATCTGCAAGGCCATGTCTGTGTGGTCCTGCCTGATGCCTGGCACAGGAATGTCACACAGCAAGGATGGCTCGCCCTGATTACAGGTGCTGCTGGCCTGGTCCAAAGCCCACTAGTACCTGGGAAGCAGATTGAAATCAGCATGCTACCTGTGCTGATGGAGCCAGGCTCCTAGGGCTGGCACCCAACCTGCTGTCTGAGACAGGCAATGTACATCACTCTGAAGCTTCTCAAGAAAATTCAGACGTGTGGGACCTGCCTCCCCTCTGCAGGGAGGCAAAGAAAGGTCGGAGATCAGAGGGGGAGAAGTGAGTGTTTGACATTCACCCAAGGGTGGACCTGCCACAGCCATGGGGTGCAGCAGGTGACAGCGTTCCTCTGTTCCGTGTCACCGCTGGCCAAAGGGTGGGCAATGCATCTAGAGCATCCCTTGGGTGCTGCAGCATGAACTGCAGCAACAGTGAACTAAGTCAAAACAGGCACCAGGTCCTGGCTGAGAGCTCTTTGACAGCCATGGCACTGGATATCCCCAGCATCTCCGTGCTGCTGTACCAGGACAGTTTCTCGTGGCAGGCTGGGACAGGAGCTACAAAAGGAATTATGCCCCCCAAAGCATCCTGTTCACTTCCCAAGGGTCAAGTAGCTGCCAGAGTGACCCACACTGCGACTTTGTGTTCAGTCGCTAGAGCACATGAAGCCCTGTCAGTCACCTCTTTGAAAAATTATCCTGAAAACAAATGTTTCTAAAATTGGATATTTCTCCTTGTTTCACCTCTGCTGGACTCTCTCCAAAACAACAGATGAGACAGATGAGAACCAGATCTTCCCGCTAAAGTTGGTGGAGTCACATCTCCATACCCAGCAGCTGGTATCCGGCTGCTGAGAACTGGTGCATTGCAGGGAACTCCAGGCACACGACTGCATCTCTCTGTGTGCCCACGCTGCAAGGTTTGCTTTGCCACCCCGGGGAACTGGAGATGATGTTCTGAAATCTCCAAATTCAGACTGGATTCAGTAGGGCTGCCTGGCTATCACAAAGATCAGATTATATCATCAGACGGTGTGACAGCAGGCATACAGAAGACACAGGAGTCAGCCACCGTTTCTGCCACTTCTGAGCTGATTAAAACTCTTGAGAGCATTAAGCAGTGGAGGAGAGGCGTGCGCATAAAGGTGTGGGCTGGTGGAAGAGGCGGGACTGAGTTCTAGCAAAAGTTTTTTAAAATGATTTTTTGTGACTGGAATGTGTATTGTGGTTTCCATGAATTCCCAGACTCTTTTCCCCTCTTCTGTCTCAAGGACATCACCAGATGTCTGTTAGCAGCAGAAGTATTTGCTTTCATTATGCTGTGTGCTGCCTGAAAATCCAGACAAGGCTGGGCAGAGGGATGTTCACCGTGGTGAGGTGTTCCAAAAAGCACTTCAAGAAAACTAGTGAACTTCAGTTGATTATTAACAACTGTTCTCTGAAGACCAAAGGGAATGGGACCATCTCGTGGTGGCACAGCTGGTCTGGCAGGCAGCACAGGTCGGGCTGAGCCGCCCATGTGGGACAGCCTGCCCACAGAGCCTGCGACCGGAGCAGCCCGGGCTCCCCTCAGGCAAGGACACCGTGTGCGGTGTTCCCAGGGAGCCCGGCCTATGGCTTCACCTTAGGGCAGTGGTTTGGCAAAGCGTAAGAGCCGTGTGACAGCTCATCCAGGCCAGTATCCTGGCTCCAGCTGTGGCCCATGGCAGATGTTTGCTGAGGAACAGAGTAAGGGTGCAGCAAGACTTCCCGAGAATAGTCCCCCAGCTCCCACCGGACCTCTAGCCTTAAGGAGGAGATGGTGGTTCTTTGCATTTAATAACCCAAAGGATTTTTCTTCCATGAATTCATCCAGTTCCTGTTTAAATGCTTTGCATCTGTCACATCCTGTGGTGAGAAGCTCCACAGTTTAACTATGTGTTGCACTGAGAATCACTTCCTTTTCCTTGTTTTAAACTTCCCTCCAGGTAGTTTCGTTTGGAGCTTGCACTCCTATACTGGAAGAGATGGTGAGTAATCACCCCTCCATACCCTCACCTCACATGCCTCCCAAGACCATGTGGATCTGTGTCACACCCTCCTCTGTCACCCCTTTTCCTGGCCATGGAGCCATTCATCACACAGAGGCTGCTCCAGAGCTTGGGTCGTTTCTGCTTCCCTTCTCTGAGCCTCTTCTATATCCCTCTTGAGACAGAGGCAACGGGGAGAGCCAGACCCACACGCAGCCTCCTGAGCGTGGGCACGTCTCCAGCTTATGCAGCGGCAGTGTTTCCTTTCTCATCCTGTTTCTTTCCTACTCACTTTCAACACTCAATTTTCTGCTTTCTCTGCCCCAGACATTTTGCAAACATCATTCAGCGCTGCTCCAAAGATCTCCTTCCTGGGACGAGACGCACTGGTCAGAGCCTGTCACTGGGCTATCATCGTTAGGACTGGTTTCTGTGTGCCTGCTCTGCCTTTGCCTGTGTGGAGTTTCCTTGCCCGCCCTACCATCCCATTGCTCAGTCAGAGGGGCCCGGCAGCTCCTCGCAGCCTGCCCTTGTCTGCTTTCCTCTGAAAAGCTCAGTGCTGTTGGCCAACGTGGTCACTTTGCTACCCCTGCACTTTTTCAGAGCATTTCTGGACACACTCGGTGGTTCTCCATGGGTACCATCCCTCTGCTGTGAAAAGTGACCCTTCACTTTAGTCCTTCGTTTCCTGCTGTAATGACTGATCTGTGTAGCAGATATTTCCTCTCTTCATCCCATACAGCACCGTGTCCCCAAGGGCCTATGGTGGGAGGACTGACCAGACATCTCACTGGACACCCCAGCAGACCGCATGAACCAGGTCTCCTTCCCTGCATCCTTGCTGGATGGCCCTGTGAACCCCCTTGGCTGAGAGCAGGACCCAAGGCTTGGCAGAGAGGCCTCTAACTGGTAGGTGTAAAGGCTGGCAGCTCTCCGTCACCATGGCCCTGGGAGGAGACCTGCAGCTGGGGCGTAGCCTGGTGAGTCAAGGTGGGTGGAAGAGCTGGCGTCTCATCTACACCCATTAATAATGGAGACATTCTCCTGACTCTGCAGTCATCTTGTGGCTGGAGGGAAGGAGGTGAAGAAATGGCTGCTGACGTGCAGGGGAGCTCTGCTTTCAGCTGAAGTGATTGATGGGCAGAGCACACCCAGCTGGGCAACGGTGCTTTGGCAGGAAGCCCCAGGTTGCCGGAGCCGGGATAACCCAACAGGTACGGGGAGGGCTGAGCTGTACAGGGCCCTGGGGCCTGGGTATGTGGTTCCCCAGCTCAGTGGGAGACTCTCCTCTCAGCTGCCAGACCTCAGTGCCACCAGCACGTGGGACTCCTGGCCATCGTTTATATTCCACGGTATTAGCTGCTGGGCTTTTTCCACAACAAACTCCTCGCCAGTAACACACCCTCCTTGCCAAGATGCGAGGAGGCGGGTAGAGGAGGACAAGCGGGCAACATCATGAGCTGGTCCTGGAGCCTTGCAGCTGCTTCTGGGGCTCCAGGGACCCCTGGGCCTCTCCTTCCACCACAGCCTCTTTTCACCCTGTCTAGGTTTGTCCGGCCACATCTCTCTGTCCTCCCAGCCTTGGCATGGGGCAGCCCCACCAGCACTGTCCTGCCAGGGATCCGTGGTTGGAACTCCGTTAGTGCCTGGCAGCTGACCACCCCAGCTCTCTGCAGCTTCCCGTGGAGATGCCCGTTTGCCCCTGCTCGGCTGTTTATCTGCTCACGAAATGAAGGGGGACCCCAGGAATTAGGCTGCCCCCCTGAAATGGCTCTTGGCCATGAGCTTCCCCAGCCCACTGCACAAAGCTGGGTGGCTGCCCACCCTGACCCTCCTTCCCAGCAGTGCATGGAGCTGCTGGCCTACTGCAAGGTCTTTGCTTCTTCAGGAGTCCTTGCTATGCTGTGAGACACAGCACATCAGCTAATATTCCTGGGCTGGATTCCTGCCTTCAGTAGTGAAACGAGCATGCACTGATCCCTCTCAAGGAGCAGCTGTTATGCTTGCCTGTGGTGGAGGCACAAGCCCCGTCATGGCAGAGGCACTCCCGGTTGCGTCAGTGGAACAAGAGATGGAGAGCTTGCACATGGATGGGCTTGGCAGCTTCAAAGGGCTGCTCTTGCCTCCCTCCCACTCTTCATTTCTCTCTTGAGCAAGAGAAGTCAGCTCCTGCAATGTTTCCCGTGCAGGCAGCAGCTATCGCAGTGACTCCAGAGTTACTACTCTTGCTGGAATTCACCTGGAGGAGCGGGTGCTTGTGGGACTCCAGAGGTACCCGATCCCAGAGGAGAAGGTGAACATCGAGGAGAAGCACCTCTGCTTATCTTCTTGCGCCTTCGCTTTGCATGGGAGAGCAGCTGCCCCTGGGGTGGTGTCCGGCGTAGCCAGGTGCCTGGGCATGTGGGCGGCCCAGGGAGCAAGCGTGGGGTGCTGCTGGGAGGAGGTGGTGGTCATGTGGATCTCCAGCTCCGCGTGTGGGTGGTTGTGATGATTCGTCAGGAGCAGAAACTGTACAAAGCCGTCAGGGAGAAGATGTTGGTGCGATCAGTGGAAAAGACTAGTCAGCATACACCATCAGAATTTTCTAAACTCTTCTTCCCTTTCTCACATTTCGTTGCCTCCTCGCTCCAGGCGGAAGGTGCTCGGTGGGAAGGCACGCCTGCCGTGTGGGATGCTTCAGGCAAGGCACTGTCGCTGGCACTGCCCTGCAATGCTGTGTCAGTGGCCCCAGCTGGGGTTGGGCTGGCCTGGAGCTGTTCGTCCTTCCTCCCAGAGCTGCGAGATGCTGCAGACACCCCCCATCCCTTCCTGGCACCCCTGCCCAGGTGACCATGGACCGTGCACACCTCTGTGTGCTGCTCCACCATGGCTTTCGAGGCTGGGCCAGGGACTAAGTCCTGCTCATAGGTTTGGAGACACCAGCCCCCAGGAAGGGCTCAGTGTCCGCGTCCTTGATGGGCAGGAATGGGAGACCTTGCAGACCACAGCCCTTACAAAATAACCTGTTTGTTAACCAGGTAGTTCTGCTCTTCAGCAAACTGTTACCCTTCACCAGCTGAGATACCAGGAAGAAAAGCAGCCACCAGCATCCCTGCATTAACGAGAGGAAGAAGAGAATAAATATCAGCACTGCTTGGTTTGTTGAGCAAGAGATCACAGAATCACAGAATCACAGAATGGTAGGGGTTGCAAGGGACCTCTGTGGGTCATCTAGTCCAACCCTCCTGCTGAAGCAGGGTCACCTACAGCAGGCTGCACAGGACCTTGTCCAGGCGGG
>Ga0065711_1047922_pt1 | contig 12072 bp, 6 predicted proteins | sample Hoacrofraction12_FD_59098 | JGI IMG/M metagenome (GOLD analysis project Ga0065711, IMG submission 59098) | Hoatzin crop microbial communities from Cojedes, Venezuela - Epithelial fraction 12 v2 (version 2) | ecosystem: Host-associated > Birds > Digestive system > Esophagus > Crop | place... | reverse complement strand
GAGTTCTGCCATTCAGCCAGTTCTCAATCCACTTCACTGACCACTCATCCAGCCCACACTTCCTCAGCTTCCCTAGGAGGATATCATGGGAGACTGTGTCGAAAGCCTTGCAGGCTCCTGGCAGGACCTGTGGAGAGAGGTGCCCACACTGGAGCAGGGTTGCTGGCAGGGCTTGTGACCCCGTGGGGGACCCACGCTGGAGCAACCTGTTCCTGAAGGACTGCACCCCGTGGAAGGAACCCACGCTGGGGCAGTTTGTGAAGAGCTGCAGCCCGTGGGAAGGACTCACGTTGGAGTAGCTCATGGAGAACTGTCTCCCATGGGGGGAACACCACACCGGAGCAGGGGCAGAGAGTGAGGAGGAAGGAGCGGCAGAGACAACATGTGATGAGCTGACTGTAACCCCCATTCCCCATCCCCCTGTGCTCCTCGGGGGGAGGAGGGAGAGAAATTGGGAGTGCAGTTCAGCCTGGGAAGAAGGGAGGGGTGGGGGGAAGGTGTTTGTAAGATTTGGTTTTATTTCTCATTACTCTACTCTGATCTGATTGGTGATAAATTAAACTAACTTCCCCAAGTCAAGTCTGTTTTGCCCGTGACAGTAATTAGTGAGTGATGTCCCTGTCCTTAGCTCAACCCTCGAGCCTTTTGTCGTATTTCCTCCCCCTGCACCTGGCAGCCAGCCACCATCAACCCACCACAAACAGTTAAATAGTTGAACCCTTTAACAGCACCTGTTTGGTTGTGTGAGTTTTTGGAAAGCTTTTATGGTGCGATTTTCAGTTCCTATAGGTATGGCTGAGTTTTAAAGGTGTAGAAAATGTATTTCATGCACCCATATTAGCTTTTGTTCAATTTGTTTAGCTACCCGTTTGCCAGCAGGTACCACCCAGACAGCTACACTTGCAGGAACATCTTGCTCAGTTAAAACCACCCATTCCTTTGTATTTCCCAGGTCTCTTGACCATCTCCCTGGGTCTGCTGTGAGAAGGTAGGCGTTGCATTAATAAGCGAGTAATCTCGCTGTTGCTATCGCCAAATCCTCACTGCTGAGCTACGGAAGTCTAAGCAGTCTGTCTCACGCTGGGGGTAGGCAACAGCTGCGCAACTGCTCATCAGTAACTCTGGTGTGACAGTTCGATTTCGAGACGTACTCGATGGCAGTGAGGAGCATGAGATGTATTGCTCTATGGAGACCTGCTAGGAGAAGCATCCCAAAAGGGCTCTTGGGTCAGGTGCTGGCTGAAAGAGCTGTGTTTAAAGAAACTGTCTCCAGCTCTTTGATTTACACTGTGCTCAAAGAAGCAAGGCTGTATATTTTAGTGAATAAACCAAACTGCATCAAAGATGCTTGATTCCTAACTGTAGTAACCTATCAGACTCTGAGCTGGCCAACTGCCCAGATCAAGAAAGATCTCTTCCTGCAGAAGGGAAACTGGCAGATGGAGGAGAATTAGGAATTTTGATCGTTTTTCGATTTCTGTCAGGTGTGCGTAAGTGACATAGTAAAAATTAATTTGAAGTAGTTTTATCTATGTATTTTCAAATTTCAAAATTTTTTCTGTGCTAGAGTATCTTTCCAATCTGGTCTTGCCAATGGAATGTGGTAAAAATGAGATCGTCTTTCTTAAACAGTTTTGGTCCTCCTGTATGTTCCATGCTATATTTCCTCACGCTAATGGAACAATTAAGTCCCTGCTACTGTCGGCTTGGAGTACACCTTCATAAAAATTATTTGCTGAAGTTTTTAATTCCATTGCAGCAGTAAAGCTAAGAGCAACGTGGCCTTGTAAAGCATAAGAAATATCTCCTGTCAGAAAACAGGATGTTAGAAACACTTGGCATCCTTGTATTAACCTTATACTAACAATGACTTGCGAACACGTATTGAAACATGACGTTCATACCTGAGGCCAATTTACAGTCCTGGGGTCACACAGTTGTAAGTAATGCTTTGCTTTTGGCTGCAGGATGTTTATGACTGATGGTGAAGTGCCAAGCTGGTTCTCCAGTTCCAGGCTGAGTTTGCAGCTATGAAAACAGAGCCCATTTGCTTTAAAGAAGAGGGAAAGTCCTAAATTTGTTTTTGACAGAGCTGTGTTTCATAGTGGGACCATGCTTCCAGGATAGGGAGTGCTTTCTTTGCTTTGGCGTAGTGCCTGGTCCTGCTCTCTACCGTAAGCAGTGAGAGATCACCTCGCTGGATTTTAGCCACACGTGCATTTTGACATTTAAGGCCAGTATAAGCTTAAGTGTCTTCTGCTCATGTGTTTGTTCTGCAGAAACACAAGAGTTGCATTTCCTGCTCCATAATGTCAGATATGTCTGCTGCTCCATGACGTAGTACCTGGAGTCCTACATCCAGCTCTGGAGCCCTCAGCACAGGACAGACATGGACCTGTGGGCGCTGGGTCAGAGGAGGCCACAGAAATGATCTGAGGGCTGGAGAACCTCTGCTGTGAGGAAACACTGGGAGAGTTGGGGCTGTTCAGCCTGTAGAAGAGAAGGGTCCGGGAAGACCTTGTTGCGGCCTTTCAGTACTTAAAGGAGGCTTGTAAGAAAGAGGGGGACAATCTTTTAGCAGGGCCTGTTGTGACAGGGCAAAAAGTCATGGTTTTAAACTGAAAGAGGGTAGATCTAGAATGGATATAAGGGAGAAATTTTTTATCATGAGGGTGGTGAAACACCGGCACAGGTCGCCCAGAGAGGTGGGCGATGCCTCATCCCTGGAAACATTCAAAGTCAGGCTGGATGAGGCTCTGAGCAACCTGATCAAGTTGAAGATGTCCCTGCACGCTGCAGGGGGGTTGGACTAGATGGCCTTTAAAGGTCCCTTCCAACCCAAAGCATTTTATGACTCTATGATACAAACAATGAGACTAGTTCTAGTTTGGGGGGATTTTTAAAGGGTTTTTTTCTTTCTTAATTTCTCTCTGAGGGTCTCTTACTGTGTAGTAAAAAGCTGTTAAGTAAAATTGCTGTTTTATCTTTTGGCAAAGAGCATTAAGCTGGTGCCTCAGTAAACACTAAGGAAAACATTTAGTGAGAAAAGACCATACATATGAAAGTAGGACACCCTGATGCAGATGGCTGACTCATCAGCATGACATCTTCTGTGTGAAATACGGAAGGCTCAGATGCCATTTGTTGTATCTCAACTAGAGCAGAAAGAAATGTATTTTTTTTCTTCCAAAGATGACTTACAAACCAGAGAGAGATCTTGACTTCCTGTCTGTGCAGGTGAAAATACTGATGTGCTGTGCAGCTTCTGTCGTTCGCCACTGCAGCCACGGGCCACCCTTGCAGATACAACACCTCCAGTGCTGTCTGGAGGTGCCCGGACCACGTCTGGGCCACCTTCTCAGGCTGCGGGATGTATCTGTATTACCAATCATCAGCTGGGTTTCTGCACTAAGTTTTTTTTCTAGCTTCCATCTTAATTTGCAACTGGCGATAACTTAGCTGCTAATTCTTCTTGCTCTCACCTCCCTGGGAAAGTCATTGGAGTGCAGAAGTTCCAACCCTGCTTCAGTGACATTGCTTTTTCTGTGAGCATCAGACTGTCCCTGGTAGCTGTGGGAGGCATAATTTTGGGAGGCCCAAAAGGAAGGCTACGTGTTGTAGCTACTCCTGCAACTGCCTGCATCAGCATGGGAAAGCGGTCTGATGATTGCTGTTACTCCAAGTGTGAGGCGTTGAGGCAGACAGGTATCAATATCCTGGCCTGAAGTTACAGTTTAGTGGTACATGGATTCAAGAGAAAAGGAAAGCTGCATCTGCCCTGTTCAAACGTAACTATTGCAACAACTTAGTACCCTTAAAATAAAGATGATAATACAAAAGTAAGTGGTCATAAGCAAGACAGCAGTTCATTTAACTGAATGAGCAATGCAAGCACTTTTTTACTCTTTCTTTCCTGTTCTTCCCAGGTATAGAATAATGTTTTGGGGAACTTTTCTCATGCCAAGTTTTTCAACACTATTTTTGTCAGGCTCACTAGCTCTCTCTCAGTGCTGCTGCATGTCTGGGCATGCAGAGAAATGTATGCAGCTGCCGGTTCATTCTCGAGTCAGTGAGGCACTTCTTTAGTGAGTTCCCCCTTCCTCATTCCAGAGTCCCTAGAAAAAAAAGTCATATAACCTTTCCAGCTTTACAGTGTAGTTTTGGTGCTGTTTTAGCTCTTTTTGACTTCAAGAGTGAAGTCTCAGATCCTCTCTCCTTCAATTTAGTTTTCAGGGAGGAAAAAAAATCTACTAAAAGGCAGAAACATGAGCACGCTATAGATGTACAAGGCTGATTGTAAAATTATTGCTTCATCATGAGTTTTCTGATAGAGCCTGATTACTAGTCAGGTTTCTGCTCTGTTTGAATCCACTGTGATTGCTACAAACACTAGTATTAAAAAACTGGAGACGCTCTAGAATAACACCCCTCTGTCTGATGAAGCATATTGTACGTCATCTTTACTTAGTCATTTGCAGGTAGTCTTGTGTTTGGTGCAACATGAGTATAGAGCAGGAGTTCTTACATATTTATAGATCATTAATGAACTCTTAAATGCAATCAGTACTTATAAAAATGTACTTATTCAACTGGACGGCAACAAATTTTTAAGTAACTGGCTAATCTCAGAGACAATGTTGTGTTTAACACTCAAATGCTCACTAATCTGTACTGTGCTGGTAACATCCCAAACAGCCTTTGTCCAAACCATTCAAATTATTACATTAATTTGAACTAAGAATGTGGTCTGCAGTGTAGATTTAAATAAAAAATTCCTCGCTTATCTTCTGTGAAGAGATTTCCGTTTGAACAACAGCTCTTTCGCATCAAATGTATTAATAAATGCTTGAATGGATGGTAAAGTGTTAGCCAGTGAAATGTCTTTAAAAGCCATCACATAGAAATGATCTAGCAATAATACCGTTTTACAATACTGAAGATAGATGGTGTTGCACAGATACGACTCAGTGCAGAATTAACCCAAAGAAAATCAATCCACATTTGGCTTGTTTTAACTCTATGGGAAAATGTTCACAGGACAATATCCTGAAGCTTTCTGCGTGGCAGTCAACGGAGGCACCTGGAAAGCAGAAAAATGGCAGTGCTGGTGGGGTGCTCTGCTGCTGACTGAGCAGTCTCACTTCTGAACTCCCCCAGTTAAGAGCAAGGGCGTCCTCTCCAGAAAAGGTCTTCTGGAGTTTTCTCACTCTGTCGTAATCAAATCCATGTCTTGCGTCTAGCAGGTCGTGATGGCAACAACTGTGCAAAGAAGTTCACCGCAGATAATAATGCTTTCTAACACTTCACTTGGACAAGATTTTATTCTTCCATGTTTTCAAAGCCAACATTAAATGTAACAAACTAATCTGACTTGCTTCCATCCTGTTTTGGGTCTTGAATGAACTGGAGAGCAGCGTAGCCCAGAGATGTCTGCATGTTTAATCTGCAACTCTTTTATCACATGTTTTTTGCTCACTGGATGGAAGGTGTTATGGAAGGTATTATCTGTGCCAAACTTAAAAACCTTCTGGTGTTCTCTGTGATCACAACCTCCTGGCTGCTACCAGAAGTACAAACCATCCAGCACAAGCAGGGTGTGCAACCTTTGCCAGGAGCAGAACAGACATTCCAATTCACTTGCCTGATTTCTTAGGAACAAGGTAACTAAAAAATGCAGCTTTATCTCCTTTACAACAATCTTTATAAAGGCTCGGAGGTGGCTGCTTCCAAATATTTCTAGATTTTTTTCTTGTATTTCCCCTGTCCCAGCTGCTCAGACACCTTTGCTGAGTTGCTAGGACCACTAGTTCCTGGAATCCTTATTTTTCTTCATGAGTTACCCCATGGCTCTGTTTGCCTCATATTTACTGTGTTCTAAAATTACCACTCATTATTTGATTCTCTCTGCGTGGGTCTTCAGTCATAATGAGAGGGTGTAAACCTACCAAAAGTAATCAACATTTATTCTTCACGCATTTCAGAATGAACACAAGTACTCTCTAATTCAACAACAAGAATGCTGTTCTAATCACTATTTATCTTGTAAATTACAACTCCATGGAAACATTTTTTTCATACCATCTGGCTTTATGTGTTTTTTTAACGAGCTGATGAGTATTATATACTTTACAAGGAACAATTAGTAAAGCATTTGTTACTTTAGGAAGTGAAATAAAGATTTTTCAAAACTGAATTTATTTAAAACCCATTGCATTGAACATTTTCAATTTTGCCAGAATACCAGTGATGGTCAGTTTTGGTGGAGGCTTCATGGGACTCCTTTTACTCAGTGAATATCTGTTAAGAAAGCTGCACATTTTTCCTAGTGATGCTGGTTGAACTGGAACCCTGTGTAGAAATGAAAGCACACCTTCATTACAAACAGCACCTTGCCTGATACTTTTGTCCTTCTGAATCCAGTACTGTAATTGTAATATTTAAATAGCTGGTGAAGATTCTTGCTACTGAACAATATCACTCAGATACAAGGAGGAAGACACTATTAAAATACGAAGATTTCAGGAACTATCAATCATTTGAACTCCACAGGTGGTGAGAAAATGAGAGGATCTGAAAATACTTGAAATAAAGAAAACCTTTTTGAAATGAGCTAATGTGAATAACACCTTTGCATGTCTGCCTTTGGTGGTCCTAAAATGCCCATCACTCTGTCTCTAAAAATGAGCAAATTATTGTTTTTTTTATATAAAAAAATTAAAAGCAGTACTAAATTTTGAACTCAAAGCCCCTTGAAGTTAAAAGAAAACTTATTGCTGACTTAGTGGCTGTATCTGATTTTATATGAACTAGGTGTTAACAGCCTGCGCTATAACACTGAAAGCAGTATTTTTTCATGTTTTTGAGAAGCCTAAAACGTCATCATTGAATCACCCCAAGAGAGAGGCTTAGAAAGACGGTTACTGGAAAAGATATATTGGCAAATTTTGATTTGGTAAACTGATAATTTAAACAATGTCTAACTATTGGGCATTAAAAGCTGTCAGAACATTGGTTTGTTGTATGTAAAGAAAGAGCCATACCAGTAGGTGCTTTTTACCTAGAAAAATCTGCTGCTAGTGTTGGAAAGTTCATTCCAACAAAATTCCAGCTGGTCTGCACGGTCTAGTAAAGGATTTATTTAGTACCCAGAACAACAGTATGAGTAAAACAGGTGCAGCTGAAACTGAAAGACAGAATATTACATGACCACTGTGTACTAGACATGACTTGGGTGGTCAGTTGACTATTGACGCGAGTTTCTTCCCAGTTACAGTATCACACATTGCTCAGTTCTCTTGTCCCATATCTCTGAGCTCATCCTTCTCTCATCACTCTGTACCTTTCATCATCTGGATTCTCACTGGAAGTGAAAGTCCTGTTCTTGGAGATCACACTGATAATATTGGATAGAACAAATCTCAAGGTAGTTTGTTCCTTCAAGTTGCTTTCTAGCATCAATGTCTACTCTAGCACTTAAGCAGCATGTCTGTAATAGGCATGGTTTAAAAGATGGTTGGCCTTAAGAAATTCCTGTCTCCCTTGCTCCTGGCCACTGATTTACTCAGTTTGTATGGCAGCTCATCACTCCTTCAGTAACCACACAGTGCCTATTTGTGAGGCTGCCCTGTCAATAGGGCCCTGAAATGATACAGGTAAACATGATTTTTTTTTTTCAACTGTTGTTTTTAAGCCAGATCCTTACAGGGATTCAGGAGGCCACAGCTCCACCTGGCACTATTTTTAGCGGCATAATTGGGAGTGGCAATTTTCACCGGTAAGGAATGGAAGACACAGACAGGAACGTAAACAAGCTTGACTGGTGAAACCACGGGATGGTGAAGCTGTAACAGTCAGCAGCCTTCTTCTAACAAATGGCTTTTGCGTTCTTGCTATCAACTTCAAATCATTCACGTGCTAATAATCTAATCACCCTTCAAGAGACACATCTGCCCAGCAGTATCTTGTTGTAATGCTGTGACAGTAGCACTATGATTCGTCCACTATGTCTCAAGTTTCAGAGCCTGGCACATCTGTTCGGCTGAGAATATTAGAACTTCTAGCTTTAACCAGCTGTATGTCATGCTCATGACATTCAAGTTACAATACATTTGTCAATAGTTAATAGCAGACAACCTCCTGCTTCAGGTCTTAAATAAAGTTATTTGCCTGCCCTGCTGTTCCAACGGACATTTGCACTTGGTTTGTTAATCACTTTTTCTGCTGACATCGCTGAGGCAAGCCTGGTCCCATGATGAAGTAAATCATGGCAGCTGCAACTAGCATAACACAAAGTAAGAGTCTACAATTCGTGCCTTTGATATTTTTCCTTTTATTTTGACTTCCTGGTGGGCTAGCAGCAGTTCAAAAAACCTAGCTACTTTTGAAGTCTGCTGCATTTAGTAATGATAGCTTAGACTCATCAGAAACTGTTAGTAGAAATGCTGCCAGACATTGGCTTAAGAATAAACAAGGATGTGTTACAAGGTCAATTTGCTGCAAGCCAAACAAAAGTATTTGTAGACTACAGCTCTTGCTTTTGCATTATTGGTTCTTAACAGACCATTTCAAAGATGTAGGCTCTCTGCTCTCAGGCTCGATGTCACTGGCACTGGGGATGTGGGGAGGAAGAGGAGCCTGTGCCCAGTGAGATGCCAAGTGACAACCCAAACGACAGGAACCACAGGTTGCATCAGCCAGGGACAAACACAGCATCAGGGGTTACAGCCTTCTGAACTCCCGCTAAAGCCACATATGACTCAGAAATATTTTTCAAATACAGCTTGGTACCGTAAAATAAATTGCAGGCAAAAAGGTTGTGACACGGCACATAAGCATCTCCTAGTTGGACAGCCAACAAGCCGAGTGGTCCTCACCAACACACAGGCTCTGTGTCATGTAGAAGGAATCAACACCAGTGAAACCTGGTGCTGAAATGTGTCCTTTGCTATCCTTTTCATTCAAACTTTGGTGTTGTCTACCAGCATTACACTGGTGTAAAAAAAATATTTAATGGACTCAAAATTCAATTTTAGGCATTCTTAATTCGATTCACAACTGAGCTTATTAGTTTAAGTTCATGATAAAGAATCAGAATTGAAATTAGTAATGAAAAACTGTATTTCTTTGAAATTGCACTATTCAATTTGTGCAAACACCTGAGTTTCTAAGTCAGAAAAGTGACTGCCAAATATAAGGAACTGCATAGTACACCTCGTCCTCATAAAAATGAAATCAATCAGTAAAATTAAAAATTCTAATTAACCTACAAGTGATCCCAATTTGATCACTTTTATTTAAAAAAGAAGGAAAAATGGGCAAATCAATAATACACTTAACTACTGCTTTTAAAAAAGTCATTTTCATGAAATTGAAAATAACGCTGAGTGCTTTGAGGCCCTTGAGGAAAGGACCCAAACCAAAAAAATACAAATTAGGAGTTGCTAACAAACACTCAGTCTGTCAACCCTTAAAATGCAATCAGGACAAAACTCAAACTTAGTTAAAATGCCATACTAGTGTAGTGGTAAAGTGAAAATAATTGCAACAGCCCAAACAGTGCATTCTATCGATAACAAAGGAAAAGATAATATTGCTTTGTTAATTAAATCTAGGAATTAAATTAAATGTGACATTGAGAAATTTTTGCCAACGGAAATATGGAATTGAATGTAGGTGCAAGGAAGATTGTAACAATGATATTACCAAAGAGGCATGTAAGAATTGTTAAGAGTGCTTTAAGAAATGTGTTCAATAAATAGCTTTGTATTCCAGGGAAAAAAGTAAATATTATCACACAGGACAAAGATTAAATACTTTCCACTAACAGTGTACTTTAAGAAAAATTTAAACAGCAGTAGTAAAGCTAGGCAATTTGTATCAGTAAGCCAGGATAACTTGCATACAGGTTTTTAAAAAAGCATTTTGGAACCTCTTTTTGGTGTCTAATTATAATTCGCAATAAATCTTGGGAGTTCCAAAGAACAGGAAGAAAGCTAATATAGTGAATATGTTAAAAGAAGGTAAAAGGGATGACCCTGCTTAATTACACGCCTGTCATCTTGACTGTAATCCTCAGCAAAACAGCCAAGTGGCTCATATAGGACTAAATTAATAAATATTTGAGTATAATTACCACTCTGAAAAGACATTTCCAGAAAACAGTTCTTGTAATGCTGTTGTGGTATCTCTTCTTTATGCAAGAGCTTATTTGATAAAAGTAACAGGGAGGTTATATCCTTAAGCTTTGGTTTGGCATTTGACCTGGTACAGCACAACGTTTTAATTAAAAAAAACTAGAAACATAAAAAAATCAGAATGTCACACAGTAAGTAGACTGCGAATAATTAGGAGGCCTCCATACACAGAAGAGGAATGATCTGCAAACACTTGTGTGAGTGATCTGCAAACACTTGTGTGAGTGATTCAGATCCTCCAGGGATCAGTTTTGTCCTTCTGCTATTCTTGCTTATCAGTGGTCTTGAAGAAGCTATAGTGAATTATCACCAAGTCACAATATCAGATGATGCTAGGATTGGGGATGTCGGCAACAATGGAGGAGAAAGTCACTTACAAAGTTAGTCAGACCTCTTGGTAAGCAGGGGGCACCTAACTCCCCCCCCCAGTAGTTCTATATTTATATACACAGTTTATCTATATCTTAGATATGTATTTTATATATGTTTATAGATCTCAATATGGCCAAATGGAAGATCCTAATTGAGGAGGCCATGCTTACATCATGAGCACCTTTATTCTGCAGTAAAATACACTACCTGGAAACACGTATGGGTTTAGCCTTGATAAGTAGTTTTCTGAGTTTTTAGTGCACCAAGTTCAAAAGGGCTAAAGGTTTGAAAAGATACTCCTCAACAGCACAGCCAGAGGACTCCCCACCTGGAGTGCTGTGTCCAGCTCTGGAGCCCTCAGCACAGGACAGACAGGGAGCTGTGCGAGTGGGGGCCAGAGGAGGCCACAGAAATGATCCGAGGGCTGGAGCACCTCTGCTGTGAGGAAAGGCTGAGAGAGCTGGGGCTGTTCAGCCTGGAGAAGAGAAGGCTGCGGGGAGATCGAATTGTGGCCTTCCAGTCCCTGAAGGGGCCTGTGAGAAAGCTGCAGAGGGACTTTTGACAAGGGCATGTGGTGATAGGACAAGGGGTGATAGCTTCAAGCTGAAAGAGGGCAGATTTAGACTGGATATTAGGAAGAAATTCTTCACTGTGAGGGTGGTGAGGCCCTGGCCCAGGCTGCCCAGAGAAGCTGTGGCTGCCCCCTCCCTGGCAGTGCTCAAGGCCAGGCTGGACGGGACTTTGAGCAACCTGGTCTGGTGGAAGGAGTCCCTGCCCACGGCAGGGGGGTTGGAATGAGGTGATCTGTAGGGTCCCTTCCAGCCCAAACCATCCCGTGGTTCTGTGATGACTCCATCTCCCCATTGTGAAGTCAAACCTGTCAAGACCTGACCTGAACGGACAAGTGTATGTGTATGTATATATATAGGTATGTATATGCATGTGGAGATATATTCCTGGGGGGCCGCACTAGCAATCGGTCTGGTGACTGAAAATGAAATCAAGCAGACTTCAGTTTATAAGTAACGCGCTCTTTGAAGAAAAAACCCCACTAATTTAATAGAGTGCAGCACCCCGCCCCTGGGTTATGGCCCGGCGAGCACCGGCCACCCCGCTCCCGGAGCGCTGGACTAACCGACCTCCACAGCCCCAGCTAACGGCCGCTAACGGTCACCAACCGGCGCCAACGACCCCCACGCGCTGCCCGCCGGGGTCCCTCCTGCCCGCGGCCCCTTCCGGTGCCCCCCCCGCACGGCGCTGCCACATCCTCCGCTGACGTCAGCCCGCGCCGCCATATTGGAGGAGAAGCCGCCTCCGCCAGGTCGGCCGCCGCAGGGGGGGAACGCCGGCCCCCGCTGCCTCCCCCGCCGCGGCCGAGCCCCGCTCCCCATGACTCCCCCCGGCCGGCCGCTGCCCCGGCGCGGATAGGGCGGAGGCGGAAGCGGCTCCCGTCCCTTCTCCTCCCCGGCTCCCGAGCTGTCTCCCGGCCCCTCTCCCCCCCCACCCC
>Ga0065711_1047899_pt1 | contig 12072 bp, 8 predicted proteins | sample Hoacrofraction12_FD_59098 | JGI IMG/M metagenome (GOLD analysis project Ga0065711, IMG submission 59098) | Hoatzin crop microbial communities from Cojedes, Venezuela - Epithelial fraction 12 v2 (version 2) | ecosystem: Host-associated > Birds > Digestive system > Esophagus > Crop | place... | reverse complement strand
CCCACTTTCTTATCTTTCTCTAACTGCAGCCTACTGTTGAATTACAAAGTACCTATTTTTAATAACAACCTGTAAAAAAGAAAAGACAGGAAAAGGAAACTTCTCCCCAACTCTGCAACTTCCCTACAAACTAAAATATCTTTGTCTCTTTTCTATGTCTCTCTGCTCTTCTCCTAGAAAGTATTTATATTAATAATATGGAAATAGCTATTTCCAATGCACCCTGTAACTGATCCCACTAATAAGTATTGTGATGCAACTCCACCCAAACTTCTGGTAACGTGTCAAGTGATGCAATAGACTTATTTATGCTCCAGATAATGGCAACCTTCTCAACATTTCCATGCTGGTGAAAGGAGGGAAATGTGCTTTAGTAGTTTTGTGGGTCCTGCTGAAGTGTTAAAATGAGTAAAATAATGAATAGATAGTAATTCCTGATGGTACATATGGATGCGGTAAGACAGGATCTTTGACAGATTTAGTCATTAATAGACTATAAGCCTTCAGTGAACAACTCCATTCTGGTTCAGTAACTTCATTGCTAGGCTCTGGTCCAGTACATCCTACAAAAATTTATCTTTCTCATCTCCCCTTTGGGTAGCAAGTTGCAAGTGTCAACCTGCAGCAGATACTGTGAGCCCTTTGGGAGTGATACTCTTTTTTTTGCTTTTTCTTTTTTTTTTAACCCCCCCCTCCCCCCGCTCTAGGGTCCCACTTCTGTAAAAGGCAAGAATTGTATTTCACCCCTTCTTGTTGAAAGTTAATGGTCCCCTAATGGGCATTGCGTTAATTCTCAGTTGAGTGTAAGGCCAGTAACAAGCTCTTGACTTCTTTCCAGAATGAGTGTTCCTTATAATTGCATGAGAGCTGGGTGAGTAGCAAGTTTGAGCTGGTCGTGGCAGAAGCGCAAGGGTGGAATCTTGTTTGTTTACCTGTGCCTGGCTTTGGTATGTTGGTTTCAAAACCAAATTTAGACTTGGATAAATAGAAAACTAAAGACACAGGAAGCTTACATAGTCAACTCTAACATCACAAAGACTCTCAATTTTAGCCTCAATTGTAAAGCTTTTAGAAGCTGTAGAAAGATCAGCTTTTCGATTCTCCTGAGCATAGTGTGTTCCACTTTTGCCATAATGGGTTGCTTTTGGCAAGATGACACTCGGAAAGAAGAGTGTCTTTAAGCTGGTGAAGAGTTAGAAAGCAAGAACCATCATCCTGAAATGGTGAAAAACTAATTTATAATACATAAATACATATGCTTAAAGTTAATTAAAGAAGCCTTTTTCTTTCCTGATACAAATGCCCCAGTCATGAAAAGGAGCATCTACAATTTCTTCTTGATCTATGATTTTAAGCGAGTGAGAAAAGTTATGCATTTTGCTCGAGAGGGGAAGAAAAAAAGGTCCTTTTTTCAAGAGGTTGCAAGCTAGTCCCAAGGGCTGTATCTTGAATATAAATGGACATAACATTCATTTTAATTTTTTCCTGTTCTTCGTTGATAGGTATTTCTTGCATGTTTTACGTGTTAGACTTGCCTCAAATGTCATTCAAGATATTTTCTCATTTATAACTATTTTTCTGTAGCTTCTTCAGTAATTCCACTCTATTGCCTTTTAGCACTTATTGCCTGCTGGCAGATGCAACGTATTCAGGTCACATGAGTTTATTCAGTACAGAGATGATTTTTGAGTGAGAATGCTCAATTGAGTAACTTAATTTTAACTTGAACTTCCAGCAACAGTAGAAAATAAGCTTTTCAGTGAACTATGTTTTATTTTACTTTTTTTCTATTAAAATCTTAATTTCTAATTTAAAATGAACTCTGTGACCAAAATAATTCATCACTGTTATATGGCTAAACTTGAAAAATGTGTTTTCTACATTTTAGCTTTCAAATCATGTAATTTTTCTTCTGTAATTAATGCAGCCAACAGAAAGCATGGTAGCATTTTATATGTAAGGTTTTTAATTAATTTGTAGCGGTTAAAACCAGTGAACTTCTATAAATTTGTTCCTTCAGAACATGGACATATGGAGCAAAATGGCTAAACGAATCTAATTTATGGAAGCAATCTTATGGATGACATACTTGGGCTTCAGGAAAGATGCACTCTTTCAGTATGGCTGATTTTTACTTTTCTCACCTGAGGAAGTCTCTAAGTGAACTGTTGATAATGTAGCTGCTGAGATGTGGTGCCACTTCCTTTTTCCTTTCAGAGATCTTCAGGGAGATACGAACCTTGTTTGCTGTAAGGGGTGGAAAATCTCAAACCCTGCGAAGCTGTTGCTGCGGCAAAATCCTCTTTACTTCAGAGAAACCTCAATCAAGAGACCTATAAAATAGGGAGGCATGAGCCTAGGGTACTCTAGCTACACCCTAGAGTGTACTTCTTTACTATTCTCCTTTCCTCATATTATAATTTTTTTTTTTACGATAGAGATGATCAATCAATATACCTAAGGATTTCCTTTTAAGATTTATTCTAGTTCAGTTATTGCCCCATTAAATGGCAGCTATGGCCATCAGCCCTTGAAATAAACAACCAAGACATAAATAGTAGTGGTAGTATTTGATGTTAAAACTGCCTAATGCTTTTTAATACAGGAGTATTTCAGTTGCGATTTTGCAACCAAACAGCAACTGTATCGGTTCAAGCTGCTAGGCCAGACAGGATTTCCCTTACCCTTTTCAGCCTTTCTTGCTAAATAGCAGGCAAAACATCTTTCTGAAAACAAAGCTGGAATAATATGTTTTCATCTGGCTGAAAACTCTACAGGGCTCTTGTGGTGTTCTGGCTAGGGAGTCTGTGAGGGATTGGCTTTGGGGGGTTTTGCTCTTCTGTGAGCTTCCATACAATTTTGGGAGTTTTTTGGTTTTGTTCTTTTTTTTGTTTTGTTTTTGTTGGGGAATTCGCATGTGCTCAAATGCCTTAGCGATGCAGTTGCTGAAACCTTAAGACTGCTGTCCTGTGGTGAAGCATAGAGCACTGATATGGAGGTTTGGGGGGGTGGGGGGGTGTCCATTTTCAGGTTTTTTGTTGTCCATTTTCAGGTTTTTTATTGTTTTGAGGCATGTGGGTTGTTCTTTTTTGTATTGCTTTGTTTGTTGTCCCCTTCCATCTGTGGTTCTGGGCAGTTTCTAGGAGTCTGTGACTAGGAGTCAGTGGAGAAACAGGTGAAAAGCCAATTAGAAGGTAAATTTTGACAGTAGAGTTGCATAACAGGCCAGGACTAAAGTGAGAGGATTGATAAAGAAGGTCGGGCGACAGAAAGGGGGAAAAGGAGGAGAAGGACACCGAGCTGGAAAATTAAAACTGCGATTCAAATAAGATCACTGAGACTACAAGGTCTAAGCGAAATTCTTAGTTATCCACTAAAATGTCTCTACTGCCACCCCCCCCCCACCCCCCATAGAATCCTTTTGCAAGACTTGTGAAAGGGTTTTAGACATTTGTAGAAAATGCAGACTTATTCTTTAATAAGTGGAAGGAGACATACTATGTTCAGTTGTTTTGAATTTTTGTATGTAAATTTCAAGTACCATTCTAATGAATGTAATAAAAACTCAGTTCAGAGTAGTTTGCCTTATTCTGAACTACAGACTAAATTCACCAGTTGATTTGCTTTAGACATGTTCCCTGGACTTACCTCTTTTCACTGATGTGCTGAGTACCTATGTATTCATCCAGACAACTTGAAGTATGTAGTAGAACACGAATGGTGCTACAACAACACGAGCAACATAATGCTCTGTTGTACCAGATGAACTCCCTGCTGAGTCTGGGGCACCTCCAGAGGTCTGTCAGACAGCTTTCCCTGGCTAATCGAGGAGTCATAGAATAATTTAGGCTGCAAAAGACCTTTAAGATTATCAAGTCAAACAATGAACCTAACACTGCCAAGTCCACCACCAAACCATGTCCCGAAGTACCACGTCTACACACCTTTTAAATACCTCCAGGGATGCATGGAGGAAAGTTATTCCACGGCCTCCTCTTATAATACCTGGCATGCCATGTATAAATAATATGTACGTATTTCTTTTCAAAGAAAATCTGTAGAAACTGGTAACCTTGCTGCCATGTTTGACTGTGGGTCTGGAGGCCAGGCATTGCTCTCAGGTGGGTCCCCAGGAGGTGGCACAAGGTTAGAGCCGATTCTTGAGATGCTCCAGTGATCTGCCAGTTAGAGGCACAGCCCATCTAACCGCATATTCTGGAGCTGAAATGTCAACCTATGGAGGTTGTTGTCAGAGTTCTAAATCCTTTATGAAAAAATAATAGTTGTGTAATGGAGTACTTGAAAAGACTGAGAACGTATCCCACTGCTGCACTGTAAAACGTGATTTTTAATGGCTTAAGAAAAAAAATAATCTGCTGGAAGGGCTTTAATTTCTGTCTGTTGTTACTGTTGGTTGGCAGGCACTGGGGTTACGCACGTATAACAATGCAGAGTCCAAACAAAAAAGAAAAGAGAGCATGGTCTTACATAGTAAATATACAAATAATGTGCTTCCATGAATTATGTACTTTTGCAAGGTCACCATGACATTGAGCACAAATGAAATCGGGGTATGTTGTAGAAAATCTGTAACACTTGAGCAAAACCCTCTCTCTTCTTGGTCAAACAGTGCTGATGGTAAAACAGTGTCTGAAAGTCAGATGTTAGTTTTTGGCCCAGCTCAGCTCCTGGCAGTTGCTATGAAATAAGTTTGGATAACAAATGCGTACCCTGATTCATCAGGCAGGTCTTGTTAATATGATAGTCAGCTTTTGATTATTCACCGTATTAAAAGCTATGGCCATAATAAAAGCAATTTCTACCTCCCTCAATTGATTAAAGCTGAAAGAGTTTGAAAAATTTGAATACCTCTTCAGAAATAATCTCTTGAAAAGAATCTAGAGTTTCTCCTTTCTTGCGATCCTTCCTTCTACAAAGTAATTCAGGAGGTTCAGTGAATCTCAGATTTGTGCAATATAAGGAGTGACAAAATGATGAGAAGTCTGCCTCTTTCTTTACCTCTCCAAAAGTAAGATAACTTTAACTGCTGCTAAGATAAAGTTACAGCTGCATTTCAGTGGTGAAAAATAAGTTGTTTTTATCTCTTTTAAAATTGCAGTGTTCTTTGTTTGTTTTTTCCCCCAGCATCCCATTTCATTTATTTTAGATTCCTTTTTAAATAGAAACCCTGAAGAACTGCCAAGTTGGCTTCAGTTGTGAGTGATGACTACAGATAACTGGGTTATGATCTTCGCTGAAAGAAACTGGAAACAGTACTAACATCTTATGAATACCTACTGTTTAGTGGCTTTTGAGAAGCTTAAGCAAAAAAACCAGCTATTCATGTTCAGTGCAAGCAATGAATAAGAAGAAAATGTGGCATAATCAAATTCTTACTACAAGCCATTCTTAAGATATGAAACCTAAAGCCATTAATACAAAAATATTCTATTTGAATACTATTAACAATAGATAACTTGAGAATTAATATATAATAATTGTGTATTTTAGTAAATGTCAGATAGTTAAAATGAAAGGAATGAATGAATTCTTTGCAAATAACTCTCCATATAATTGTAATGTCTTGCATTTCTTCTTACGCTATTGGCATTGTACTAGTGAACTTACTAACTTAGACTAATGATGAATTTTCAAACCCTTTTTACAGAGCATCAAATGTGCTTAAGAGGCTGTAGTGTCACTGGACAGCCAAAGCTCTGTAAAGGAGAGCACAGAATATATTTTCTAAGTCAGCCCTCAGCCATCCCAGCTGGATCTGGCAAGAAATGGTGGGATGGTTACTAGGAAAGTGTAAAATTGTGCAGCACGCTTATGTTGCTACTGATTTGAGATTTTGTGGACATGTGTAATGTTCCTGGTGTAGTTCTGTAATGAAGATAAAGACAGAGACTGAATATCCATTATTGTATATTTCTACGAGGAGAGCTGACTAACAGTGGCTATGCTTTTCTTCAAGAGAATTTGGAAATATCCCTTGCTTTCAAGGTGAACTTGCAATTTTAGGAAAAAGGCGGAGGAGGCTGTACTACAAAGAGGGTTTGGATTCTAGGAAACCTGGTCAGATACCTCAATATGGTTAGGATCTGGTATTGAAGGAGTGATGATTTTCTTCTCTAGAGGATTAGTTGCAGGTCCTCCTTGTCTGTCTTGCTTTTGGATCTTCCCCTGCCTCTATCCTGCAGCATCTTATGCTTAGGAGTCCAAGCTTTGAATAAATTGGCTTAACTGGAGTCTCCCAGCACTCTTTCTCAATTTGTTTTCTAGACTAATGCGCCTTAGAGAAGCTCATGCCTTCTTGGGCTGATACAGGCCCATCCATCCTATCAGGAGATTCTTCCAGTCCATGTGTGTGATCCCTCTCTCTACCTTTTCCTCTGTTAACTCCACCACCCAAAATGTTGCGTGGTCCTTCATCTAGGCACTGTCTGGATTTCTCCTGAGCAGTGTGACTATAAGCCCTGCTTGCTGAGCCTGCCCACCACTTGCCACAATCACCCTGCATGCTGTAGCTCATCTCCCACCTGCTTGTGCTTCCCACCATCTGCTGAATAGCAGGATCTTTCCTTTGATCCTCACCCTCAGTTTGAAGCAGTGCACACATACACACAGCTCCATGAGCTGGAGAAAGTAAATGCACAATGTAGGTGCTTGGTGGTGTTTTGTTTTTGTTTTAATCAAGTAAAATAAACTACCCATGATAAATGGGTAGCTAAGCATTGAAGTCCAATTCTGACTCCAGGCATCTACTGTGACTAACAATTTCAAGCATATCCTGGAGTCAGTGCTTTAGAAGGTGAGTGCCTATATGCAAAGAGTAGTGCCTATATGCAAAATAGTAGTGTCTTTTGTTTCCTTCTTTCCCTATACCGACATGTTTTGGGATAGGAACCTTGTTATCAGTCCCAGTATATTAGATCGTATCTACTTACGCAGCATGCTTAATGGCATCTTTCACAGAGTGGTTGAGGTAGGAAAGTATTTCTGGAGATCATCTAGTCCAAAGCCCTGCACGGAGCACAGTCAGCTAGAGCATGTTGTTCAGAGCCATGCCCAGTTGCATTTTGGTGCTCTCCACAGATGGAGACTCTGCGACCTCTTTGGGCAACCTGCTTGAGCAGTCAACCATCCAACAGTTTTTTAAAAAAAAAAACAAACAAAACAAACAAACAAAAAAAACACCAACCACACCCACAGATACAAACAAAAAAAACCCAAGCAAATGAACCCAACAACTTCTAAAATTAAAATTTATCTTTTTTTAAATTTTTTTGCAATGTTTAAGTTGGACTTCCTATAATTCAATTTTTGCCTCCTGCTCCGTCACTGGGCCCTGCTGAGAAGACCCTGTCTCTGTCTTTGCTCACGCCCACAAAGTATTTACGTGCTGTGGTAAGATCTCCCCAAAGCCTGCTCTTCCCCAGGCCAAACAGGCCCAGCTCTAGGCCTCTTCTCCTATGTCAGATCCTCCAAGCCTTTAATTGTCTTAATGGCTCATGTTATTTGTCCCTCTACAGTATATCCCTGTCTCTTCTGTACTGGGATGCCCAGCACTGGTGCCAGTATTCCAGATGTGCCTCCCCAGTGCTGAGGAGAGGGCAATACTCAGTTGCCCTCACTGTCCATTTATCTAGTCTATATTTCATCTGCTTGTCTATGAGGATGTCTTGGAGGCATTTGAGCAAAGTCACCTGGTTTAGGGCACCTGTCTGTGAATTGGGGTGGTCGAGGAGTGGAGAAACACACAGTTCTGGTGGAGCTTTGGTAGAAAGGTAGGGCAAGCAGTGAGGATGGGGATGTTCTGTTTTGGTTCTGGTAGTTAGACCTTAGACAGAAATGAATCTGTGTGTTGGGTCTATGAAAGATAGTCGTACCACTGAGTATTATTTTTTCCTTAATGTTCCATAAGAACTCAATAAAAATGGAAAATACAAAATTTTGTTTGAATCTTTTTAATAATCTAGAAAGTATAAATTGAATATCCTGTGTTTTATGACTACATTAAATTCCATTATATAGCATTACCTGCAACATAAAATGCAGCCATAAAATGCACTTAACTATCTTAAGAACAATAAAGGTATATAACGTGTAAGAAACTAAACAGTGATCAGTGCATCACCTATGGACCAGTGTCTGTCTTTGGTAGTTGCTGACCTTTTATATGTAATATGTATTAATACTGAACTGTCCTAGTTTCTAGACTTTTCATAAAACTACGTAGTCTGTGCTGAATTTCCACAATTAACTGTCATCTCCGGAGTGTAGCTGAATTACTCTGTACTTAACTGGGCTAAATGAGACATTTGTTTTTCCAGGTGCTCAATTTACTCCTTTTGCCTGCTGCATTCTGTCATCTTCTATTTCAAAAGCAAATACTTACATTTTGTCATTTTTTAAAAAAATATGAACAAAACTGTACACAACCATTCAGTCCAGTATTATGTTGAACTCGGGTTCTGTTACTAGATACATAACTTATTTTAATAACTCTTCATACAACACTTGGATTAGTAGTTCCATAAGCCATCTATTTAGAACTATTTTAAAATGCTGTTAATGCATTTTTCACTTTTACAATTGCCATGGGAAGTAAACTTGATAGTGGTACAGATAGCTAACCTACTCACTTGCTGGATTAAGAAGTAAGAAACCTATAAATGCGATTAATTTACAGAGTCACTGGGTGTACAGTTTGCAATCTTAAGCAGAGTAAGGGCTTCTGTGCTGTACAGCTCAAAACTGATTCTTTTGTTTCCTTTTTTGTGTGTAAAGCAGCTGGAAGGAAAATTCTGTTGTTTGGGTTTTTTTTTTTTAATTAGAGGATAGGCTAAAACCACCTTTGCAACTAACTGTATTCAGCAAATACAAAGACAGGATGCAATCAAATTCAGATTTTGGAACCAAATGACAGCTATTGGTTACTGAGGTATCTGTGTCTTCTCTAATGCTCTGGAGCATTTCGGTGTTTTCCATTCTTCATAGACTTAAAAATTCTCCTTTGAAGGGAATCTCCCGATATGCGTGCAGCGTTTTTACTTAGTGCTGCTAAGTTAAAACTGTTAAAGCTTATTACCCTTCCCAAATTCTGTGTTTCAGTTTGAAAACATCCTTGTTTCATATGCAATCAATATTTAATATTTTCATGTGCATTGAAGTGCTGTATTACCCAGATCAGAAAATCCTATATTTCGGTTACTTGCAGTTTATGGTTATGTTTTATACAGCTGAAATCCAGTCTCTTCATAAGGTGAAAAATTTCTCAAGAGACTGTTTGGTTTCCCAGATTTGTGAATAAAGCAAACTGTAAGCGACCTAAACTTTTGCATCAGTGGGTCTCTCTCCTCTCTTTGTCTCTGGTTTGCTGTGTATCATGCTTGGTGGCATTCGAGTTCAAGTTCGGGGAAGAAAACCTGAACTGAAAGGAGATGGAGTCCCTCCCTGCGTGGTGTCCCCTGCCCCCCACCTGCGATAGCTCTGCCCTGGCCCTGCGCAGCCTTCCCCCCGTGACACATGTGGCCGTGAGGGCTTGTTCCTGAGTGTCACTGTGAAAGTGTAAGACGAGGGCTCCTTTTAGCCATTGTTTGTGGAAATGTAACATAAATCAACACCACTGCACTGAAGGAACTGCCCGGTGCCTGAAAGTAATACTCGCTTCATTTTTTGCTTGTACGCTAAGAATACTGAATGTTTTATCCATAAAATATATTTCCCTGACTAGGTTTCTGACAAACTTATTTTTTGTTAGACACTGCATAAAGCTTTGGTTTAGTTAGGTAAGCTTTTGTTGTTTCTGATATTTATTTTCATGCTGAAGAACTCAAACATGAAATTTGCTGAAGGAAGAAAACTGTTACCTCTGTCTCCTCTACTTACGCCTTCCTGCATCCTATTGCGTGCTGCATATCATTATCATAATACACCCTGAACATGGCTTTTCTCTTACATATTGAAGACTTACTTCAGCCAGATGGATTCACCACTGATACAGAAAAGGTCAGACAGTTGCAGCAGACAATATATTATTTTTTCAAGAGCATGCATTGAGGAAGTTTTTCCAAGTATATTGTCATTTGTTTCTTTACTTGGAGCCCTTAAAATATCAGCAAAGGACAACCTACTTTCTTTATGAGCCTGTGGAAAGCCTGAAACAATTGTCACATGAAATACCTGTAAATTGGTTCCATCTTAATGTCCTTACTTTGTAGCCTAGTGGTGGCATTTAAATATTAAGATGGCATGGTAGTATTCATTTTAGAGTAAGCATTTTAATTCTTTCAGTTATAGACAGGGTCAAATACAAGCCATGGAACAATGGGCTATGTATTTTTTTTATAAGCCTGTGTTAAATTAAACTGAAGAAGGAGAAAATATAACTTGGTGGTTGTTTGAGTGCTGACTATGTTTTAACTATGCACCATAGTTGTTTTTGGCATGCATGAAGGTTGCCAGTGAGTCCGAAGAAACCATGGAAACAACTTTGATGTTCGCACCAGTATCACGTCAATCTGCATTTCTCTTCCTTGAATATACATGTTATGGTCATAAAAGACAAGTTTATTTTTACAAACAGCAAGGTACAATTTAGTTAAGTATCCCTTTTCATTACAGAAATAAGAGAGATCTTGTGAATTTACTAATATAAGAAAAAAACACAAACCAAACAGAACTAGATGATGTTGATATGGCTTGTATCTAATGTAAAACCAGACTTCAGCACTTTTTTTTCCATTTCTGTCGCTATCATGTGGCTGGTAGAAGGGACAATAAATGCACTCCATTAAAAAAGAAAAAGCCCAAAGTTGTGCAGAACTTCAGGTGAGTTGCTTCTTTCCTTATGTAATCTGCCTCCTGCCAGAAATGGCTCTCCCCGAGCGTCACTCACTGATCGGAGGAGATGAGCCAAATATGTTTTGGGAATTTCCAACAGTGTACTCCTTTGTGATTAAATTCTTGCCATGTTTCATAGGCTGACCAAACTCTACATGGTTTCAAAATCGGTGTAATGAAAGGCTGTATTACTCTTTTGACTACTTTTTGGCTGCTTCTTGAAATTAGCTTAAAATTGTACAAATGGATTGTTTAATTCTTTTGTTGTTCTCAGTTATCTGTGTCTGTGGGATCACTGCAACTTCTCAGGGAAACTGAGCGATTAGATTGATTGTATCCATGATGGTAGCTTCCAAAAATACTTTCTTTCTGATTGATTTAATTGCAAGTGATTAGAGCTAGGATGTCCATTTAACATGTGAAAAGACAGTTTATAGCTCAATCACTTTCTAAAACACGTCTTAATTAGGAAGTGACTATTTCTACCAGCAGTGTTGTTTTTAATTAAAAACAACCTCATGTGTCTGTATTTTTTTACAGGTATTACGAATTCTGATACGCAAGGCATGGCAGGGCAAAATGGGAAGAAATGCAATGTAGATATTCGGCTTTTTTTCTACCAAATTCACATTCACAGTGCTAATGTGGAATAATATAAGCTTTTAATGGAGAAGGTAAAGGAAGGGTGGGGTTTGTGTTGGGTTTTTTTGTTAGTTGTGTGGTTTTATTTTCTTTAATCCTGCAGGTGTGTGATCTTGTTTCTCTGTTTTATCCAACTTTATACTTTAAGTAATAGAGCAAATATTCTATAAGCATACTTATTTAATGGCAATTTATGTAAGGATAAGCACCTGCGCATGAACGTAGTTACATACGGGTTAAAAGTAAGGTGTTTAATGGACCGTGGCAGCAGTGCAGGGCAGGAACTCTTCTTCAGAGCAGTGGTGGGGAGTGGAAATTTGGCCTCTGTTACAATGTCCTTCCCCTTCTGTATCTATACCAACTGGCAAAGTACACGTGAGTAGCTGAGCCTGTTAGAAGTGCCACATCTTTCTTAGGAAAGTTGTTGAGGGTAGGAAGGTACACTGGAAAGGACTGTCACCGAAAATCCGGGAATAAAACCTCGTAACACCAATGTAGTGTTAAAAGGCAGGCATTCTTTATTGCAGCGCTGGATGCACGGGGGATAATTCCACCAAGCGTGCATACCCCATACCTTTTCTG
>Ga0065711_1008849_pt1 | contig 12073 bp, 7 predicted proteins | sample Hoacrofraction12_FD_59098 | JGI IMG/M metagenome (GOLD analysis project Ga0065711, IMG submission 59098) | Hoatzin crop microbial communities from Cojedes, Venezuela - Epithelial fraction 12 v2 (version 2) | ecosystem: Host-associated > Birds > Digestive system > Esophagus > Crop | place... | reverse complement strand
CAGGGTCGGTCTTGACCGGTTCTAGGCGACTCTCAGCCCCTATCAGGAACTAACCCCTTTGTATGGAGATGCAAGACTCTCTGCTTCAGTTAATTTAGACAATAGATAAGTACTATCAGTTTTTTAAATGCACAGCAACTATTAGGTAATGCCACTTGTATTAAAATCCCTTTTAACCCCTTCCTTCACCCCCAAAACGAAAAGTGTTTTGCAAGGCTTTGAAGACAGGAGTTGCAAAAGCACAGCATTAAGACAGCTATATGATTTACATGGGTTAGTGCTATTCACATATTTAGCTTTTATTCAACTTTTTTTTTCTTATAATGGGACTGTTCCAAATTAATTCTTTGCTTTTTTTCTGTCCACCCATTATATTACCTTCTGTTCTGGCCTATGGGAAGATGTTGGAGAGACAGTTCACTAGACATTACAGTTTTAACTAAGAGAAATATTCCAACAAGGTGATGTTTCTTGAAAGTTTAAAGAACATACAAGCCTCAATTTCTCATTAGAGGATTTTTCTATGGAAATAATTTTGGTGGGTCATATTTGACTATGACTGATATGAATATGTGTTTGGCTTGCAGTTACAGTTGTTCTGTTGGACCAGTACAGAATGCCCAGGAAAAGTGAAAAAAAATCTGGACCCATTGCAGAATGTTCATCTCATTTGGTATTAGAAGTTTGTACTGTAGATGCCTATGTCACGTTAGCCACCTGAGGCTGTCTGTGTAGTCATAGGAGANNAAAAGGCACCTGACCTACTTACTAAATAGTCTAGTTTAAAATAGAAATATACCACACGCTAGAAGTATTTTCCTTTTCAATACAGGAGATCAGGGTGATTATCTTAGATGTAAGTAACAAGCACACGTTAGTTGTTCATGTAACGCTTCAGGTGATGTACAAGGAACTTGCCCTGCAACACTTTAAAACCTTCTCTGAGTCATATTTAGAGCTGAGTTGTTTATTATGAATAATTTTTCTCAGGCGTTTTCCTTTTCTTCTTACAAATAGTTAGTGAGTAGTTATGGTATTTAAGTACCTTTGGAATAATTCCAATGTACATGGTAAATACTTAATGCGAATAGGGATCTGGGTGTCTTACCATACCTAAAATCATTTTCAAGGAACCTTTTTCACTGTTGGATTAGTTCAAATTAGATTCCTTGTGACTGGATTAATGATAAGTTGGTTTTGGACAGCCTTAGAGCTAGTGTGTTTGAGAAAAGTCAAGAGGTGTCATTTATATCTAAAAGGCTAATTTGTTTTGCACATGTCAGCCAGTGCATGTTATTGCACAGTCTGTAGCTCCCATAGTGCACTTCCCAGTTACTTGGTAGAACAACTGTTGTAGTGTGGTCTGTGATGATCACGGTTATTGTGATTACACTTGAATTTTTTAGTAGGTTTTATCCATGATCTGTAATATATCATAGCATTTTAATTATATCAAATGCATATTTTAACAAAGTGCTGTAATCACTTTGGTATAATAAAAGGTCCTTGACACTGTTGAAATCCTTAAGCAAAGGTACAAAATCATGTCCGTCATGGTGACTGCATAATGACAAAGGAATTCACTGCAAAACGAGGCCACAAGATAAATCAATCTGTAACCATTTGCATATTTGGAAAGTTCTAGAGATATGGACCACTTTTGATGTAGTGATATGTGGATACAGGTTTCTTTTCAGAATGTGCTGGATCTGGCTGAGTTGGAGACAACATTCTTCACAGCAGCCCCTGTGGTGCTGTATTTGGCATTTGTGACTAAAACAGTATTAATAACATACCAGTGTTTTGGCTGTTGCTGATCAGTGCTTGCACAGAGCCAAGGACTTCTCCATTTCCCACTCTGCTTGCCCCAGTGAACTTGCCTGGGGTGGTCAAGATGCTGGGAGGGAACACAGCTGGGCCAACTGACCCCAGCTGTTCAAGGGATCCTGCTGCCGTACAACACCATGATCAGCAACAAAAGCTATGGTGAGGGGATGAACTTGAAGCATTCGTGGTTATGGCATTCGTCTTCTGAAGTAACCACTACATGTACTCATGTCCTGCTTCTGAGAATTGCCTGGACATCTGCCTGCTGATAGTAAATAAATTTTTAAATTACTGCTGTAGTAAATAAATTTCTTCATTGCTTTTCCTCCATACAAGGCTTTTACTTTGCCTGTTAGACTGTCCTCATCTCAACCCACAATTCTTTTAATCACCTATTTTCTGCCTGTCCTGCAGGAGAGATCGGTGAGTGAGCAGCTGTGTGGACGCTTGGTTGTTGGCTGGGGTAAATTCACCACAGAGGCATATCTGCCTGAAGTGAAGTTTCTTTTTTAAGGCCCATCCATCTTATAAAAATAAAGATCAGTTTTGAAAAATATGAAATCTCTTTTGTCATTTGATATTTTTCCCAGTTTTTTATTCCATTGGGATCAGTAGTGCCAGTGATACAGCAAAAAGCTTTCCTATAACATTTGTATGAGAATTATTTTTTTACCAGATTATTGAAAAATTGTGAGAAGTTGCATGTCATCTTCCAATAAACAAATTGCAAGGTAATTTAAACTTTTCATTTAAATGGTTAAGAAAGAAGCTGCGTTTGTAGAATCACAGAATCACAGAATGGTTTGGCTTTGAAGGGGCCTTAAAGATCATCTCATTCCAACGCCCCTGCCATGGCCAAGGACCCCTTCCACCAGCCTAGGGTGCTCCAAGCCCCGTCCAACCTGGCCTTGAACAACTCCAGGGAGGGGGCAGCCACAGCCTCTCTGGGGAACCTGGGCCAGGGCCTCACCACCCTCACAGTGAAGACTTTCTTTCTTCTATCTAATCTAAATCTTGCCTTTTTCAGTTTAAAGCCATTATCCCTTGTCCTGTCACTCCATGCCCTTGTAAGAAGTCCCTCTCCAGCTCTCTTGCAGGCCTCTTCAGGCACTGGCAAGCTGCTGTAAGGTCTTCCCGCAGCCTTCTTTTCCCCAGGCTGAACAGCCCCAGCTCTCCCAGCCTTTCCTCACAGCAGAGGGGTTCCAGCCTTCGGATCATTGCTGGGGCCTCCTCTGGCCCCACTCCAACAGCTCCAGGTCTGTCCTGTGCTGAGGGCTCCAGAGCTGGACGCAGGACTCCTGGGGGGGTCTCAGCAGAGTGGAGCAGAGGGGCACAATCCCCTCCCTCTCCCTGTGCCCACGCTACTGGTGATGCAGCCCAGGGTACAGTTGGCCTTCTGGGCTGCCAGCGCACATTGCCAAGGTCGTGTTGAGCTTTTCATCATCCAGTACCCCCAAGTCCTTCTCCTCAGGGCTGCTCTCAATCCATCCTCCACCCAGTTTGTATTTGTGCTTGGGATTCATCTTACGGAAGAAAGTTTCTCACTATCCCTCTTTAAAAAATATTTGAGAAATATTTCCAAAAATAACTTTCCATGTATAGTGTTTATCTTAAGCCTCCCCATAAAGCTTGAAATTAGTCTCTTGTGTGCATTCAATTCAGCTGAAAAAACCCAACATAGTATTTTCAATATCAAGAGATCATTAACAAAGATAACCTGCATGGGTTAGCCCTGTGACTGATGGCAAATTGTTGGGTAGCTTGAATTATGGCACAAAGAATTTCAGATTTCAACTGGGATTCTCTTTAAGCTGGGTGATGCTCTGGCATCGTGCTTACATAGGACATCAGAGAGAGGCAGGAGTAGTTGCAGAAATGTATGGCTGCGGACACTCTTCAGATTGTAAGAGGATTCCCTTTTTTCCAGCCATTACACAAAAATGCTTTCACAATGCCTTCTTGTGTACCTGAGCAGGACACCTTTGCTTAGACCACTGGAGCCAAAGGAGCCAAAGATAGCTCATGAAATAAATGCATATTGGTTTTGACTGTCTTTGTTCCCATTGTCCTGTTTTCCCAACTGACCACACTACAGGTGTTCTGGAAACAGTGTGGTTGATTTGAGTGTGGTAGATGACTTTTGGTTTTCTTGGTCTTCCTTGCTGGTAAGATCTAAAATTAAGGCCTTTTAAATCAAGTTGTTCATTCCAGGAGTCCTAACTTTCTTTATCTCTCAATACCACATTGTGAGCAATACGTAGCATATAGGAAGCGTCTGCAAGACTGTTTATCTTCTTCAGTACAAGTCATGCAGACACAAGACTCTACAAAGACTGTCAAACTATTAGAGGAAGGTTTGCTTGCTGGTGGAGTTTAATTGTCAGAGTAACTTGAGAGCTAAATACACCTGGTGCTGTTGCTAATCACAGGAGTAAATCCTATATTTTGTGCCTTAGTTGATGAGAAAAATCTCCAGATGATCTATTCTCTTTTTCAATGTATGTCGATTAAAGTGCCGTGAACACTTTAGCTAAACAGAGAAAAAGTGTCTGTGCAGATAATTAATCTGTCATGCTTCTCTGTATGTTTGCTTCGTATCTGCATCTGAGCAGTTGTCCAGAATCTCTGTAGTGAAGAAAAATAGCGCTATTAAAGTGCTAGTCCCCTCTATTGTCCTTATTTTTCTTCATTCCTCCAACTTCCTCTAGTATTATGGATTATGTCACTTTCTTTTATCTTGTTTATCCCACAGAGATATGTCCAAGCCATTCTATGAGTTTCCTTATTCACACAATCACACTTCTTATCTAGGTGCATGATTTTACTTGTCTGTATTCAAAAGGGATGGCTAACATTCTTAGAGATTATTGGTGACAACTCTGAAGCTATCCTTCCTTTCCATTGTCTTTTCTACCCACCCAGCCTCCACCTTCAACCTTTCCTTCCCCATTTTCTTCACCACATTTTGCAGGGTCAGGCTGCTTAAGGTCCAGGAGATGTCACTTTTTTAAGGCCGAATTACCTCACTGTCAGAGATACTCTCGTTCCTTGTCTTGAACAAAAGATAGCTAAAAAGTTATTTAATGGAGAAGGCATTTCGTGCTGATGAGATAGGTGTTAACAAGAGCAACTATACAGCAGGCTATTTCTTTCACCATCACAAACTGCATTAACTGCATAATCTAAGAGCATTACTCTGCTTTAACAGGCAATGGGAGCAGTGTCATGCTAACGTGGTATGCAGAAGGTTAGAGCTGTTAGGATCAAATGACCCTGAAGTTTTTTGGTTGGCTTAGATTTTTTTTCAACCTGCCGCTTTTAAATTTTTTCCATACATTTATCTGCTTTTTTCTGTAACATGAAGTTTACTTTGTTTTTCAAAGAATCATCAAGAAACTGTAATGTGAAATGCTGAGTAACAAGAAGGAACAAAATCAATAGCACTGCTGATTACCTTGGCACAGTGAGCAAGCTGGTAAGTACAAGAAAAGTGGCTGCAGAAGAAATTAAGTTAACCAGGTGTAACATAGCCCAATTCTGTCAAATTTCTGAATAGTATGGAGGGTGTACGAACTCTTGACCCTCAGTAAGAGTTTTCCAGATTCACTAATTACAATTACACTAGGTACAGTAAGTGCCTGTGTTTGGAAACTACAAATAGACAGTTAAGAAAAGAAAAAAATATTGATTTTTCTCTATATAAATTTTGCATATGACATTTCTTCCTGTTGTTAATTTTAATGTGAAAATGTCATTAGCTCTATTTTCCCTCCTTTCCATAGATTTCAAATTCAGTTATAAAACTATAAGGATTATTTTTATTGACTTGAGTATTTCCCACAGCAATCCAGTTATTCAGCCAAATTCCCTTCGTGTAAATTAGGGATATTATTTAAATATTCTTGTGTTTTGTTCACACTGACTTCTCTGTAAAATCTAATGACAGAGCATCATATTTAACAAATACACTTCAAAATTCTCAGCAAGTTACCCAGTTTCACTCCAGTGGGATTACTTGCGTGAATTAGGAGTATTATGTGTGAAAAGCTGGGGAAATCAGAAAAAAAGTCTGTCAAGAATAAAGTCTGTGCAGTGCAGCATCTATCAGTAGGTGAACATGGGATTATATCACCATGCTGTTTCTGCTTCTGTGACTGCTTGTTCTTTGGCTTTCTAGCTCTGTGTTGGTGTCTTCATTTATATTATAAATAAGCCTTTCTGGAACAAATCTGAACCTTATTAAAATTGTACTATTACTTCATTAGATTTTGGATCAGTCATGAAAAGTTAACTATCACAAAAGACAATGATAAAGAAATAATGGCACAGTCTCTGTGCTGTGTATATTTTTCTAATACAACATTTACAAAGTTTTCATGATTTTTTTTTCCTTCCGTGAGAAACTGAACTGTAAAACAAGGAATATTTTGCTTATGATTCACATTGATATCTCAACAGTGCATAAAAATCTAATATTTTTATTTGAGAATTACAGTGTAAGGCTGAAGAAAATAAGGAACATGAGTGGTACACAATCTATCACCTTTTTCTGGGTAAGAAGTATTGAATTAAATGCCCTATTTCATTGTTTCAGGAGCTGGCATTTACACTATCACGAATCCAAGTTCATGTTATCTTGGTGTTAACAAATTACTTATATAATGTATTTTGACAAACAATTTTCTCGTAACACTTGCCAAAAATAATGCTTTCATAGATAGGATACATGGGAAAGAGTGATATTTTTCATGTTAATATATTCACTTCACTGAAATGGTTGTGTATTACCTGCTGAAAGCTTAGTATGGAAATGAAAAGATTGGCATTTCACTCATAATCAAAATAACACAACATTGTGGCAAAATGTCAAATATTTAATTTTTTTTTTTTTGCTGTGGAGAAACAATTTCAAAGATGTTCACAGAAACAGTGATGGATTGACCTTGTAGGTCATTGTATTTCCTTTCTGCCAGCATCTAAGTTACTTATCCTCTCATTAGCATAGTTTCTGGATAGCATGCAGTCATAAATGCTCTGCGAATCCTCTTCTGAGGTAAGATAGTTGCTTGTTATCAACTGCCTCCTGATAATAAGCCCCATGGGTAAGAAGACACAAGCATTGAGAAATGACAAATTGAGGGTCTCAGATATTTTTTTTTACACAGGTGAGAAGTGCTTAAAAAAAAAAAAAAACACTTGGTTTTTGTAGGGTGGTACCTTCAGGGACGAGAGCAGCAAGTATGGGCATCAAGGCCGTCCATCAGGCTGGCACTGATTTGAGAACCACATTAATTTCTCCATTGGCATATACTTTTGAACAGAGCCTGTATAAAAATCACAGTGTGGCTGTGTAAACCTTATTCCAAAGCCCATCCCTGCTGTGTAATAATTTGGCCAAAACACAGATGCGCTCACGTGCCTGCCTTATCAGTGATTTCTATATTTTCCAGTCAGCAAAGAGCAGAGGTTTTTGCTTCTGCTTACTGACCCTGCTCAGAGTGAAATATTTCAGAAGAAGCTTGCACAGCATACAGATAAGTTAAATATGCTGCATAAGGTTAAAAAAGTGAAAGGGCCCAGAGCTGCATAGTTGCTAATCTCCATGTGTATGACTGAGGAGTTGACTTAGTCTGACCTTATGTCCCTGTCTATTAAATGTAGTCTCTTGATACAGTTCATTAACTGAATTTCTGACTGGGGTTAAGATTTGAATGGAGAATGCATTTTTAGTTTCTTAGATTAGGTCATGCTTTCTGTACTGCTTCCTTTCCTGGGCCAGTGACTTTGCCCGCCACACTAAGACTTTGACTACTTTATTTGCAGTTTATTCTTGACTTAAAAGATTGTATTTAGAAGGATACCTGAGTTAAGGTGCGTTGCTGTAGCTTCCATTTTCCCCTCATGTTTTGGCTTTGTAATACCTAAAATTCTTATAAGGAATACAGAACTAATGCAGAATTCCCCCAAAGGCCAGTTGTACCTTAACATTTACTGCAGTTATTTATCGAAATATCGCCACTGCCTTTTGTTTTGTTTCCAAGATGTTAGATTTAATACCTCAGAACTGCTTATGGGAAACATTAGTTGACATCTCCTGGTGCTGTAACTTCTAGAAAAGTAAAATGTAAGTTGAGAAGAAATCAGACTGATACATGCAGATTTTACCTGTACTAAATCAGGAAAATGGCTGCTTCAGGGGAAGAAGTAAATAAATTTCTCTGTGTCGAACAGGCAGCAGAACTCTGAATGGTGATACTTCTGGTTTTCTATTAAACTGATCACACAGGTTAGACCAAGCTGCTGCTGTCAAATAACCTATGAGGATATCCCTTAAAAATGATAATAAATTTATGGCACATTTTATTGATATCTTTGTGATACCCTTATCATCAGAGACATATTTGGTTATTTGGAAGTCAGAGATGTAGGGGAGGCCCCATCCATGGAAGTGTTCAAGGCCAGGTTGGACGGGGCTCTGAGCAACCTGATCCAGTTGAAGAAGTCCCTGCTCACTGCAAGGCGGTTTGACTAGATGACTTCTAAAGGTTCCTTCCAGCCCAAACCATTCTGTGATTCTATAGTTATAATCTTTCATGCACTTTATACTACTTCTGATTCTCAAGAAAAGTATTGTATTTCTTTCTGTGTACAGTACCACTCCGAATGAGCTAACCTGTTTGATGTCAGCAATTATCAGGGCCTTGTGCTACACTGAAAAGGAAGCTGAGTTGTTTTCCAAGGTCCTCTTCACTACCTATTATACCTGATAAAAGAAAAGTGCCCTTTCGGTCTTGCTTTAACAATTTTTCTTCTCAAGTAGTCTCAGCCTCAATAATCTCAAACTTCAAGTTTTTCTTGTTGCCTAAAGAACTTTTATTGGTACTTTACCTAAACAAGTTTATATGGGCTACATATTTCAAATTATTGATAAAAGAATTTATGGTTTTAAGTAAAATTGGCAATTTGGAATGAAGTTGAAAGGTCTCAGCAGCAAAATTGTTCAAAAATGTGAGATAAATTAAATACATACTATTCCTTAAACATTGAAACATTTTGGTTTTATATTTCTGAATAGTTAATTATTTATTGTGAATACTTATTCAGAAATCAAAGAACAGTGATTAGCACTGTAAATACAGATTGGAGTGACATGAGAAAGGTGTTTATAAACATTTTAAAATTATCCACAAAAAAGTTCTGAATGTTATGGACAAGTCTCTAACACCAAAGAGCCTCCTCACCTCCAGCAAGGTGGCAAAACCAATAAATATGACCATTCACACAGTCTGAGTAGTCTTAATAAGATTTCCAAGTACAGTCTGTTTGCTAGCTGTTGCTTGTGCCAGCTCGTGAAGAGAACGATAAAGTAATAGGTGATGTTTTTTCCCTGAAAGCTAGCAGAAAGAGAATGTTCTTGTTTCACTCTTGCAATAAACTGATCACTTTCCACTATCCTACCTCAGTATGTGACAAAATGTAAAGAAGGAAAACTTCAAGACCAGAGTTTAAATCCAAGTTTATGCTCTTTTAAGTGTAGTACTGTAAAGATGAGGTTCATTCAAAGGGAGACTGTGAGTGTGATGAGTTTCAGATAGCTGATGGCATCCTAAATGCTGAAGGGAGTAGGAGCAGCCAGTATATAAATCATGATGTATTTATCCAAATATTTGTTATGGGCTTAGATATAGACATGTAGTCTAGACTTGGTATTTTATATGTGGGAGACAAATCCAGTCAAAGATGTTGAGATCTTAACAGAGAATTAAGAAATGCTATGGAGGAACCTGGGATAATCTGAGTAACTGCAGAATGTTGATGGTACCAGCATGGAGCAAGTGAGGCTTTGCATTCATGAATCATGCCAAAAGCAACGAAAAAAAAGAAAGGTAAGAAATCCCTTTAATTTCGTACGTGCTTAGAATGTAAAAGGAGATCAAATTGATTGGACAACTCTGATTAGGGGTGTAATTTGTAATGATGATCTACTGGCTATTATAATTACGACTCTAATTAAAAGACTTAAATATGGTGTATGTAAATTATTAATGAAGCTTGAGAATGCCAGTTAACAATGGAACTGACTGAAATAATGTGTGCAGCAAAACTCTGCATGCTATAAAGAGAGATGGGGATGGAATTTAAAATACTCTTTTGAAGTGTACATGTTAGAATTAGGGGAAAGGACAGTTTTCCCAGGTGGGTTTAATTTCTTCATGTCTTCAGTCACTACTTTTCCTTTATCTTTTGCTGCTTAGCTTTGCAGGCATATAGCAACATTCTCTTTAGTTCAGAACATAGGGAGTAACCTAAAAGTGGGAAACTTGTGTTATTCTTCAAGGTTTGTAAGTTCAATGTATTTTTCCTCCTGTTTTATTTATATTTATTTACCTGAAGTGTAGTGTTCTTGCAAAGGCTAAAAGCAGTGATATTGGTTAACTACAAAGGAGGCTATTTTGGTAGTATTCCATTCTCTTTTGGAGCAGGAAGCTCTGCAAACCTGTTGAGGAAGTGCCAGGCATGGCTGTAGAGATTTAAGTGGGGTGGAGAAAAAAAAAGAAGTAGAAGATTTTGTTGTTGCTTATCTCAACCGAACTGAGGCTCTGTAACTTTCGAGATTTGTTCTTTCTCCAATTCTTTTTGACATTTGTTTATACCTACAGAGAATAACACTGCAAGACTTTTAGAGGACTTATTAAAGCTTAATCCAAAAAACACTGTTGTTAAGCAGAGTACCAAAGAAAGCTTTTGCCACTGACCTTGTGGTATTTTTCTAGGGCTCTTCCTCATGCCCAGAAAACCTTGACTCTGAAGCAGTGCTATTGTAGACACTCGGGCTCAGCTAGTGATTTCAGCTAATGGAGTTACCTAATGTTAGGCGGGTTTTTTCCCTTACTGAGGACCCTTGCTTTTACATAGAGTAGCAATTACTTTTTGCCAAGAAGTGCTGCAGTAAAATTGGATTATGGTATTTCCTTTTTTCTCCCCTGTGCTGCATCTGGATTGTAATTGCCTGAATTCTGTTTTTGTTCAGTCTTTTCATTACTCAGAATATCTTACTTACTTTGTTATGACCCTTTTAGGGTTCTTCCTGCTTCTGGGATGTGTTTGCCAATGCAGTGAAGGTTACTGGCATTTTATAAGCATCTTCCACACAGATTTGTGTCACCTTTGGTTGCCTAGGGGGGTTATCTGTGATTCAGTAAAGTATCAAAGCAAGAAGATATTTGATCAAGTCAGGCATGGGAGTGTGAGGTGATTTCTGAGTCACTGACATGTCACCCTTATATTGCAATTAGAAATATTACTCTCTTTGTGGAAGAACAGGAAACTTGAAGTATTGGGGGAGATAAAGTGATGACAAGTTTGTAACTGGAGGACAGAAATGTATCTTGTGGTGAGGTGCTCAATCTACCTGAGATTTATAGTTTCTGTTGTCTTTTAACTACTTTTTTCCAAAGGAAAGCCTTAACAATTCATCCAAAATGGGAAAGACAAGAAGGGAGAAATGAATTAGTGATGGGCAATAGCATATGAATTTTTCACAATATGTTTCATATTCTGTTCAAGGAATTGGTGTAAATATTGCAATACTAGTAACATTTCAGTGGAAGTAATCCATGCGTTTTCAGAAGGCTGTGAATAAGGACAGAGAAATATTTTCTCTGAACCTACCATTGTGCTGTTGTGTTTTTCAGCTTTATTCAGTGTCATTCAGTTTCATGTATGTATTTATGGGTTATTAAGTTTTCTGGTAACTGTGACCATAACTATGTTCCTGAAAGTATGTTTGTTCTTCCAGTTCACTTTTGTTTTGGATAAAAGGGTTTATGTCTTTTCACGGTCCTGGAATGTTGTTTTATACAGTGAGGGGTAGAACTTACGTAGAGAACCACATAATTACCACCACCTGTTTCTCTCTTTCTCTTTGAATAGAACTTCAGACTAAACCAACGAATTTGCTAGGTGCCTGGCTTTCATCTCTAAGTAGGTCTGTCAGGTATCAAGTAATATCATAGGAGATAGTGACACTAACAGGCTCAGAACCTAAAAGGGAGTGGAATAAGAGGGAAAACTCTGCTTTGTACCCTGAAGAATGTAACAACACTATTAACAGCACACCAATTTCTTCTTTGGCTGTTTCTCTTCTCTTCTCTTCTCTTCTCTTCTCTTCTCTTCTCTTCTCTTCTCTTCTCTTCTCTTCTCTTCTCTTCTCTTCTCTTCTCTTCTCTTCTCTTCTCTTCTCTTC
>Ga0065711_1047914_pt1 | contig 12074 bp, 3 predicted proteins | sample Hoacrofraction12_FD_59098 | JGI IMG/M metagenome (GOLD analysis project Ga0065711, IMG submission 59098) | Hoatzin crop microbial communities from Cojedes, Venezuela - Epithelial fraction 12 v2 (version 2) | ecosystem: Host-associated > Birds > Digestive system > Esophagus > Crop | place... | reverse complement strand
CCCATACCAGTGTTTCACCATCCTCATTGTAAAGAATTTCTTCCTTATATCCAGCCTAAACCTACCCTGTTTTAGTTTAAAACCATTACCCCTTGTCCTGTCACTGCTGTCTCTACTAAAAAGATTGTCCACATCTTTCCTATAGGCTCCCTTTAAGAAATTCTGAAATCTCATACTGTCACTTAAGGATTAATTGGTAACACTTATGAAATAAATATATCCCCGTTAATGTTTACTAGAGGATGGCTAAATAAATACAATATACTACTTTAGTGTAAATTCAAAATTAGGAAATTAAAATCTTTCATTGCTTCTTAATTTCCTGTAACTTTAGTGACAGTGGAAATTAAAGGCTTGTCAAGTTTGGAAGTTAAAAAAAATTGTTAGCCTGTAGGGTGGGGCTTTTGTGCTGGAGTAAATATAAACCTTTTTATGATATGCTCTTTTATAATCCAGCATACTTAAAAATGTTCATAATTCAATATTTACGGTTGGACTTGATAATAGATGTCTTTTCCAACCTATGGTTCTATGTTTTATGTTCCTCCTAAAACTGTAAAAGACAGAAAACTCAGAACTTTCATTGAAAAAGAATTTTTTTTTGTATGAAAGAAGAGTTTGATGTCTTCAATAAAGAAAAGCTTCAACACGCCAAAGCAGAAATATTTTTTCTCATGGTGTTGCACACAATTCTTTAAAACATGTTGAAGTAGCCATTATACACTATAGAATATCTGGCCGTACTTTTTTTTCTGTGGGCTGGGCCTTCTATGTGAACTACAATGCCTAGATTTCTAAAGTACATCAGAGAGAGGTGAAACCCTGGGTCATTAGGAGTAATATTTTTAATTCTGGGCTGGGTTTTGAGGTTTGTTTTTTTTTAGGTGAGCTTCCAAAACAATAAACCCTATTTTTTTCTAGAATTAGATTTCGGGTTGTGGGTTTTTTTATTCCTTATTGTGGCAAAACCATTTTTATGAAAAATGCCTGACCAGCTTTTTTCTCATTCTCATAAAGGCAGATACATTTCCAATACGTAAGGGTGTGGGAATGGCTCCTGTGACGAATCAAGCAAAATAATATCTCCTATCTTCTTCTCTGGGATAGTTACAGAAATGCATATGATTATGAATAAATCCAACCAGCAGAAAGTATATCTCTGGATCCTCATTTAACAGGAGGGAAACTGGGTTACAACAGCAATTCTCTGAAATTATTTTTGTGATACACCTTGGGTTTTTGTGAATTTATTTGGGGAAAAAAAGCAGTTGTTATATTACTGTGGTCTGTTCTTTATGTCTTGTTTCACCATGTCACAGAGCCTTCTTACTCTGAAACTTCCTAAACCTTCCTTTTGCTAATGCATATTCAATATTACAAAGGATGGAAAGAGGAAATGAGACTTAAAAAATGGCATTAGCTTTAAATGACCTGATACCCCACAAAGCCTTAATTGGACCAAACCTCAATGAGAGACTGCTTGTCCTAATTGTACACTTTTCAAACATGGTACAAAAGGCACCGTCATGTCCTCACTGGGTTCCCCCTTGTCACTGTTCTAATAGCTTTCTGCATTAAAATTTTTAAACAGGTAAATTCACTAAGTTGTTTACAAATTTCAGATGTGAGAAAGAAAGAAAAAAGTGAAAGAAGACAACTATTTGCATATTGTCTTTCGTCTTAGCTGAGTTAGAATATTTCTAAAAATTTGGCTTTACAGTTCTAAAAATAAACAGTTTATACAGGTTGGGTACCGGCAACCCCACAGGACAGATTTCTAGGAGCTGGCATGTAAGAAGCTTGTCCTGTCAGCCATAGCAAGGTTCTGCCAGATTCTTTAGTGTCTCTTCTTACAGGATCATAGAATCATACCATGGTTGGGGTTGGAAAGGACTTGAAAGATCATCCTGTTTCAACCCCCTGCCATGGGCAGGGCACCTTCCACTGGACCAGGTTGCTCTAAGCCCCATCCAACCTGGCCTTGAAGACATCCAAGGAATTATTTAATAATGATTTTTAACATGTGACTTTGGCTACCAAAGACTCTGAGTGTTTTCCCACGCCATTCGTGTTATGCTGTATTCGATGGTCTTTTGACAATTCAGGTTTCTTCTAATAAGAACAAATGATCTACACTCAGTGGTGCTGGGAGTCAGATCCTACTTTCACAACTTTCTTTCACCTATAGGCCATGAAGGAATGGACAGCAGCAATGCTAGCTCTACACATCCATTTATACCCACGTGGTGGGCAACAGGGGCCTGTAAGTCTTCCCTTTTTCCCAGGTAGACAGAGCAAGTCTTGACTGTACAGGGTATACTATAGAAGTGATTTCCCCTGAACAGCTCCTGAATTTTTTTTAATTTATTTATTTCTTTAGAGGAAAAAACAAAGGTGTAGGGGTGAGGCAGGAATATAGACTTTATGGAGTTGCGCACCTGATTTCTTAAATGCAATGAGTCATCTGAAATTGTCTTCTGCACACTATCTTCACTGGGTATATCAAAACATGCTTAGTCTTATAAATGGACCCTATTCCTTTCAAACACCCTACTAGCCTTTTTCAGGACTATTACTTCTCCAGTAGGACAAACACTGAGCCTGTCAGAACATCAAGTTTGTCAGTTTGTGTTCATTCCCTGATACCAGTTTGATCTACCTTACTTTGGGAATTATTTTATCTTAATGCGTTCTGTTTACCCACATTCATCCCTGATGTAGCTACATTTATGTCACAGTACATTAAATTTCCTATTCTAGCTCTTGGCACATTCATCTAGACTGTCAGGGCATTCTGTAAAGGATATTTTTACACAATACCTTAAAAAAAAGCAACTTCCCTTAGTATCTAATGTGTTTATCTTTTCAATGATCTTGCCTCTTCTGGCTTTGTTCAAATCTTTATTAAATGCAGAAGACAAACGGGGACAAAACTTAGTTGTGCTTAACTCTGATGCCTCTTTTTCTGCCTATGAAATATCCTGTTATACACTTAGATTAGTAGCGTCTAACCCATTTCATCTGTAAATGCGTAATTTACATCATTGACTGATGAATCTCTACCACTGCAAAGTATTTGCTTACTGTATTTTTCTTATATACTATTTGTTCTTGTGGTAGCTTGAATCCTTGACTTAAACTGTGAACATTCAGTGCTTTTTAAAACCGAGGCTTACGGTGAGGTTGAATATAAATCAATATTCACTCTAGTACAAACAAACCCTGCTTGTGATAAGGTAAACAGAGACTGTGTCAACAGCTTCCCAGGAAGAAATCTGAGTCTGCTTCCATCTGCAGTAAGCTATCTGTAGCAATGAAAAGTAGATGCAAAGAAAGTGCAAGTACTAGTTAAAAACTAATAGTGAAGAAGGGTAAATAAGAAACAAATAAGAATTCCTCACTGAGAGGAAAAAATCAGAAGGATGTTCAAATTTGTGTCATATGCATCTATATCAGCGAATATTTTCAGGTATTTGGGATTTTCTTTAATGTAATTACAGCATGCTAAATCTTAAAATCAGAAATGAGGAGAAATAATAGTTTTCCAACATCAGAATTGTTTCATTTTGAAATCAGTTATGAAAACAAAAACCAACAATAATGAGGAAACTTGATTATTTACACCTAGCTAAGGTAATATCACATTGCAATTCAATGAACATTGCCCTATCAAGAGGAATGAAAGCTTAAAAAAGAAAACCAACAACCATTTATTCCCTTCAGAAATTTGAAGAAGCACTGGAGCAAAATCTGAGAACAACATTCAGATGATCTCCAGCAAATGAAAAGGGTACATTTGGAATAACATCAGATCAGGAGTTATTCCGCCAGCAGCTGGTTGATTGCCTCATTCAGTTGCTGAAATGTTGCACCTCTAGGCTCTGTTAACACCATTCATTTGATGTTCATCTCCGACTGGCACATACAATTTTCAAACTCTGTTTTCACCAGCAATTATGCTTCTCTGGAAGAACCATTTCAAAATTAAAACAAGAGAGGAAGCAGAGTTTTCTCCAAAGCAGAGGTGGTCAAAGAATATTATTAAAATTATGATGTGTTAGAGGAACAACCAAATAGAACCAGCAAAGTATATATATATGTAAAAGACATTTGGAGCTGAGATGGATTCATATAGTTACAAAATCTGAAGCAACAACAATATGTTGTGGAAAGAGGATGATAACAGGGAAGTTTTATATTGGTTTAGCAAGGAAAAAAATATATGATTGTTGACCTTAATGATGCATTTGAATACTTTTCAGAATTCATGGAAAAGGTTACCAAAATTGCAGATTTCCTTCCTTGGATTACTTGTTTTGTTTCTTAAAGTAGTGCCTAAATGCCAGAACTGAGATCAAGACTTCACAGTGTTGGATGTCATAAACCAAAAAAAATGTTATAAAATCAACCCTTCTCATAAAGACCACTGAAGAAATAGTGAAAACATTCTGAAACAGTTTTCATAAATCAGCAGTTTTCTTGAACTAAAAAATGCAGAAAAGTTCCAAATATACTTCAGTGATAAGGTAGGAATTCCACTGCAGCTTTTTGATTTATTTTAATAATGTTTCTGCAATTTGTATCTGACATACTCTTGAGTACACAAACCCCTGACAGTTATTTCAAAGCAAGTTTGCGAACCTTGAAAATTTCCTGAAAAAATGTTTAAGAATACTTTGTTTGTTATATCCATGTGTGCGCCTTCAAAACTGAACTTAAGTGTTGTGGTAATTCAGAGGGTAAATACAAGGAAGAGGCATAGATTAAGTAGCACAGAAACCAGTTCCTCTACTTTACCATGATATAAAACCAAAGAGACACTCAGCAAACTCAACAGCAAGCAAGCTGAAAAAGTGATTAAAAGAATTTAATAGAACACAAATATATTTTGTGAAACTCTAGCACAAATTATCACCACTTGCTGGACTTGCACTTTGTACACATATATGAATTATCAAAGTAAACACAGTTATGAATTAAAACTCAATTTCCATATTGATATTGTTAGATTTCTTCTGATTCCTTCGATAGTAGTAAGGGTTGACCAGACTGGAACAGAAAGTGGTACAGCTGTCAGCATGGGTTGGAGTCTTTTTTGACTCATCATTCCCAGAGACCAGATCAGTACAATTTCTCTTCATCTCAAAGGACATTTCTGTACACATTTCAAAGCGACAACAAATTTTTTTCTCTTCACCATATACAAGAAACTACTGGTCACATAGCAGACATTGGATTGCAACGCTGTCATCCCTCTGGTACCCAGATTTATATATTTACCTCCCTTACCTGAGGCAATCAGACTAGTCACGCAAAGGATGCACGCAAAAATCGGCTGGCCTGGCTTGACTGAATGTAAAGAGAGACCAAAGTAGCTGCCTGAATTTAGCACCTGTGTTTAGTTACTGAAGTTTGACCTCTGGGGTTTTTGTTGAATCCCCAGCTCCTGTTCAGTAATCTCACAACAGCAATATCAAAGAAGTCAGCTTTGGAAAGAAAGCAGATTTAGTTGCTATATTCTGTTCTCTTGTGCCCTTGGGACTAGAGCACTGAAGGGAACGGCATGTTAAGCTGTATCTTAAAGGTGACCCAGAATGCAATCTGGCAGTAAAAGTGTCCTTATAAAATAGAATAGAAAGTTGGTGCTGGAGCTCAGATTAAAAATTAAGGACTCCAAGGAATTGCTTGTGGTCTGTCTTTTTAGCCAGTATTTCAGGAAATGACACATTAAGGTCTGAAATCTGCATGAAATGCAGGCATGATCTGGACTTCATTTTACTGTGGCTGGCTATTTATTTTTTGGCTTGCTGATCAGGAGCAGCTGCTGGTTTTAATCTAAACTTCATATTTTACTTTTGGCAGGGATTCCTACATCTCTAGATGGATTCTTTTTTTTCAAGATTTTGAGGTATTTATCATAAACGGAGAACAACAATACAGAATAATAACTGTGAGGTGCAAAGATACAGTAGGGGCAGGTGGCTTCCTGTGACTCAGTGACCTTTCAGCACTAGAAACCACCCACTGCCACTAGTTATATTAAACCTTTGCAGCTGGGTTGCAGCAATGACAGAAATATTTGCTGGGCCCTGATCCTGCCATCTCAGAGCTACCAATAAGCCTCTTTAGACAGGGGGAGGGAAGTTATTCAATGTATTTCAAAAGAACTTCCCACTTGGATAAGGTCTGCTCTGGTGGAAAAGGCTGATGGAGAATTCCCTGGGTAGGGGATTGGCATTATTAAGACACCCAAGTGGTTTTGCTGCTTTGTGAATCAAGTTGTGCCTATAATTGGCCCTCTATTTTTTTCTTTTTTTTCCCCTGAAACACTATGCTTTCACAATTCTGAGTCTCAAACTACGCTTATAATCAAGTGTAAGTAAAATAATTCTTACTAAAGCACCAGCAGAAGGTCTTGGCAGTGTACGCTTTTAAAAAAGTCTGGAATAAGAAAGGAAAACAAAGCCAAACCAAAAATCTTTAGAATAGCTGAATATCGAAAGTTTCTAGCTGCGAACAAAGACTAACATATTTTTTATTACTTGAAAGGTGTCCAAGGGTGCTGAGTTATAGTTAATGTTTTGGAAGTCTGAGGTGGAAACAAGGTGTACAGTGTGTGCTATAAGTGTTAGTACCATTTTGCGTATACTTAGCATAAGACATCCTCAGTAGAAAAAACTGTCACGTATATAGAGATGCAGTGCTTGAAAGTTTTGCTTTGTCAGAGGGATGTTATGGAAGAGATGAAAACATCTGTCCTTCTGAGAGTCCAGAGGTTGCCTTTTTTCTTTGGTGCCTGCAGTTTTTATGCCACAATGTGGGGAAGCTTCTATTCATGATGTCAAACCTTAAATGTTATGAATGTGTTCAAGCACAATTCAAAGGACTCTTATCGCAGCATAAATCATTCAGAAGTTGGAAAAAAAAACCAAAACCCCACACTTTTGGCCTATTCTTCTAATAGGAGTTTCTAGTTCCTAAAAACTACCATCAACACACCACTTGTGCCCCACATCATTATATGTCCCACTTTTAGCACTGGAGTATCAGTGTCTTTTACTTACATGCTGGTATTGCATGGGTAGAATGTTAATGAGTTGCTGTTTTATTCTATGGTACTTGACATTTTTGTGTGAAACATGCCACGTGGGAGGTGTTCCTGTAGTTTCTGACAGAGTTTTAAGAGGTTGGAATGTTGGCTACCAAGGTCAATGATAATTTACTACAATTGTCACACTGCAAACAGCTAGAAACTGTAAGGTTACACAGTTCAGGACCAAGTGGGGATCAAGACCTCACCTCCCTGAAGTGCATGTTTCATTGACAGAGTGAATGGCAGGATTCAGCTTTGGACTGTAAGGGTTTAGTTTCAGACTTCTAAAATCTAGTCCTTTATGTGTAGATCCCATGTGAGATGGGTGTCTTTTTTTTAATTACAGTCATTAAGCTCAATGTACTCTGGAGACCTATTCTGTTCACCCTGAAATATGCATTTGTATGAGGTCAGCTGATTCTCAACCCCTCAGTCATTAGGGTGGATACTTGGATACTTCTGCTGTTTCTCTTCATATTACATCAACTTCTTCATGAATCAAAGGCAATTCAAAAGGTAATCAAATGCAAGAAATTTTTGTTCCTTCTTGTAACCGGCAGAATTCCCCTTGACAGCTTTGGGTGTTACATAAGCAAACCATAACGGGCTTCTTGTCAGCCAGGTATTTGCCACTAGCAATGAGAAAAAGAAACTGGTGTTCCAGCACAATCAAGCACCTTGTGATGCTCTGCAACCTGTGCTGCCTCTCTATCCTCACATTAATTTCAAATTAATAGTGCTTACATTGGATAATGGTGACTAGGGGGGAAAGAGACATTAACTAATTAAAAAAAAAAATCAAAAAATCCCCAACCCTTCTCAATAACATTTCGTCATAAATATTTGGACAGTATTAATGAGTGAGAATGACTAAAGGGAGATTTCTAGTTTAGCTTATTTCTGGATGGAGAGAAGATGACCAGGTTTTTCTGGATATTCTCCTAGTAGATTAGAACAAGCAGACCAGAGGTCAAAGTGCTTTGGCTCTTGGGTTAATTTAAAGCATTGGACCTGTTCTTGTTTTTGATAAATATAGCTATGTATTCATAAAGTTGCCTCTGCAACAATAACACCGGTTAAAGCCAATGATCTCAAAGTAATCTAGAAACATTAAGCTTCACAAGGTTCTCCAAAGAGTGATTACTTGAGGAGATGGAATAAGGAGCTTGATCCTAATGGCACAGTCTCACTTTATACCTTTTAAGGGTATCAGACTCAAGACTTCCTTACAGAGGAGGGCGACTTCAGGCAAGGCTGGGATGTCCCTGAGAGCACACCATGTCTGACACCGAGGGACAGGCTGTATGTCTGTTTGGGAGACAGGGAGAACATGGAACATACTCTTGTCTGGCGACTGACCTCTTAAACCACAAACCCATGAAGTCTCCACATCTATGTCTGTGCTGCCCTGAAATAAGAGACACTTGCACATGTCATATCCTGCCTCATTCCTGCTTGTATCAGAAATAGCGTGGCCAGCAGGAATAGGAAGCTCATTGTGCTCCTGTACTCGGTACTGGTGAGGTTGCACCTGGAGTACTGTGTTCAGCTTTGGGCCCTTCTCTACAAGAAGGGCATTGAGGTGCTGGAGTGTGTCCAGAGAAGGGCAACAAAGCTGGTGAGGGGTCTCGAGAACAAGTCTTACGAGGACTGGCTGAAGGAACTGGGGCTACTTAGTCTGGAGAAGAGGAGGCTGAGGGGGGACCTTATTACTCTCTACAACTCACTGAAGGGAGGTTGTAGTGAGGCAGGTGTTGGTCTCTTCTCCCAAGTAACTAGTGATAGGATGAGAGGCAATGGCCTCAAGTTGCATCAGGGGAGGTTTAGATTGGATATTAGGAAAAATTTCTTTACTGAAAGAGTTGTCAGGCATTGAAATGTGCTGCCCAGGGAGGTGGTGGAGTCACCATCCCTGGAGGTGTTTAAAAAACGTGTAGATGTGGCACTTTGGGATATGGTTTAGCAGGCATGGTCGTATTGGGTGGATGGTTGGACTCGATGAACTTAGACGTCTTTTCCAACCTATGATTCTGTGAAGAATACATGAAATTTTCCTAGGATTCTCTGACTGGCTGGCCATGAAAGTCTGGTTTAGACTGTATCAGCTGGTACTGCTAAACTTTCTTAGTCTCCAAAAGAGTGGCAACAAACTGTGTACTGGAAACAGTCCTCAACTTATTCTAACTTCTGTGTGGTGACTGGGTGTTGTCTGGGAGGACGCATGCTGCCATGGACAGAAAATATTCTAGGGATGCAATTAAATTATCATTAAAACCTATCTCTTCCTGTCAGATTTAGATAACACTGAATATTGCTTTCAGACATGAGTGATGTGGGGACTCAGAAGAGACAAAGTCTGAAAAGCTGGTGCATAAGCCTTTTTTCGTTAGAAAATAAAGCTAATGAAATCTTTCAGAAACTGTATAGTATTCCTGAAATATTTTTCCACTAAGCAAATCTGGAGTTGCTCCACTGATCTCATGACAAACAAGTAGAGTAACATAAAATGTAAATTACAGAAAGCCTATTAAAGAAATTGAACTCCCCAAATGCTAATTACAACAAAAAGAAAATTAAAAGTTTAACAAGAGTGTAATAAAAAAAGGAATTTAAATAGTCTAAGTGTATTCAGATATAACGCCTAATTGACACTGAGCAAGTTTAAGTTAAGCAGCTAACAAGATAAACACTTTTGATGACAGAAAATTAATGTAGTGGCACAGCAAAAGACTATTTTATTTGACATTTTATATGTGCTATATGACAATTTAATTAAACATTGAAGCAATCCAGGCAAATAATTTCCTAGTAAAATAAACCAAGAATGATCAACTTCCTTTTCTGTAAAGGATCGAAGCAGGGTGACACTTAGCTAATTTATACTTTATGGCTCTACAGTCTTAAATTTTATGTCAAAGTTAATGAGACAAAATAGATTCCTAAGGGCTATTATTTTCACCATCACACGTACATGGTAAGTCAATTCATTCTTGGTGGAAGTAAGCTCAAACAGGGAAATAACCCCAGTTCTTGTGATGTTATTGTCTTGTAAATCTTATAAAAGCATGTTGCTAAATCTCAGTGCACAGGGGAAAAAGGAAAGGCTTTCAGTCCAGATCAGTTTGTTAGGAGAAGTTTTGGAACATTCTGACATGTTTTAAGCATGCTACGTAATCTGCTGCCTTTGAATGGAGCTGAAAGAAAAAACTCTCAGAACACGTCATGTGATTCTGAAGCATTTTATTTGAATCAATTAAATATAAATATTTTTGTTTCTGTTGAATTCTATTAGAATATAAACTGGCATAATTTAGCAAAATCCATTAATTCTGTTTACTATTTTTAAAGTTTGAATTATGTGAAATGCTATTTCTCTTGCAAATTAAACATTATTCCAGGATGGGCTCATTGGCTTGACTTCAGGCAGATACAACATGCGTACATTGCTTATCTGTGGATACGCACATATGTGTAGCTGTGGTCTGACAGCATTAGTGAAAGGTTTACGTTGCTGCCTGGACTGGGTTACATCAGGCATCACATGAAGAGCGTCCCTGCAACTTTATAGTGTATTTTCCCTCAGGTAAAGCTGATCAAGGTTGAGGAAAGGCAAACAGGGAGATCAACTTGCTCAACCTCAGAACATGACAAAAAGAATGACAAATGTGGATCTGTATTATGCATGTCTTTGGTTGGGTGAGATGAGTCCCTCAAGAAAGCACTAGGAATGTCTACCTGAGGGAAGCAACTAATTTGCGAGACTGAAAGAAGATGCTGCAAATATTGGAAAGGCTAGTCTACAACTGTACACATCTCTGGTTTTATGTCCCCAATGATTCCTCTTGATAGCATATATTTTTTTATTATTTTTTTAATGTAGAACATGATCAAATATTTAAGTGACAGGAACATCAGAAACCTGCACTTTCTACTTCTAGCCAGATGGAATGTTGTCCTAACTTATAAAAACTATCATTATTATTCTACTTTTGTATTTATCGAGAAAACAAGTATTTTTGTTGCAATAAAATACAGCCATACCTAAAAATGTTTAAAGAACATCAAAAATGGTTGAAGACCAACATGTTTCTTCTTCAACGGGTAATAAAAAAACATTTGTTTGCATGATTCAGAGACAGAGATCCCTATTAAACAGCACAGTGAGTCTGACAAGTTTGACAGCGACAAATAAGTGAATTTACAGTGTGCAATACCTAGATGTGTGCATTAGCTTATCTACACCACTTTACCTCACATCTTCCTAACAACCTCCTATGTAATTTTGCTTATTTATTTCACATTAAAAGTCCTTCAAAGGCTTCCTAAAATGTTCTGATGATGACAAGCATCTTTTTGTTAATCAAATACAAAAAATATTTCTACCTTATGGTGAGTCAACCTTGGCCAGCGACCAGAAAGCCACGCAACTGCTCTCTCACTGCCCCTCTTCAACCTCTAACTTCGGGGAGGTTTATATTACATACTAGGAAAAAAGTCTTTACTATGAGAGTGGTCAGGCATTGGAACAGGCAGCTCAGGGAGGTGGTGGAGTCCCCATCCCTGGAGGTGTTCAAAAAATGTGTAGATGTGGCAGTTCGGGGTATGGTTTAGTAGGAATGGTGGTGTGTTGGACTTGATGATCTTAGAGGTCTTTTCCAACCTATGATTCTATGATTCTATGATTCTTTTCAACAGGACAGGGGTAGAAAATGGGATGGAATAGCTCACAGGTTGAGAAAAAGACAGGGACATGATTTATGAATTACTGTCACAGGCAAACCAGGATTATATGCTGAAAATTCATTTAATTTATTGACAGAGTTCCAATAAAAATTAATAATTTGAGTACTGCGAAACAATGGGCAAATACTAAAAGACGTTCCTAAACCCTTTGTCCCAGTCCCGCCTTCCCCCCCCCTGCCGCCTCCTCCCCCCGCGGGGCGCAAGGCTGGGGCTGGGGGCTGCGGTCAGTCCCTCCCAG
>Ga0065711_1047920_pt1 | contig 12075 bp, 9 predicted proteins | sample Hoacrofraction12_FD_59098 | JGI IMG/M metagenome (GOLD analysis project Ga0065711, IMG submission 59098) | Hoatzin crop microbial communities from Cojedes, Venezuela - Epithelial fraction 12 v2 (version 2) | ecosystem: Host-associated > Birds > Digestive system > Esophagus > Crop | place... | reverse complement strand
GATTCACCGAAAATAAAGTTTACAAGGTTGCACGGCATATGACTGCGTTTGCATCTTAATCTCGTCTCCTGGGATCGCATCGAAACCTCCCCGATATCGGATCGGGACACATGGGTTCATGAAAGGCGGGTCCTGCTTGACCGATCTGCTCTCCTTCTATGGTCAGGTGACCTGCCTAGTGGATGAAGGTAAGGCTGTGGACATCATCTACTTGACTTTAGTAAGCCCTTTGACACTGTTCCCCACAGTATCCTCCTGGAGAAACTAGTGGGAGATATAGCTGAGGGTCTGGCCTTCTATATGGTTGGAATCAGTCCAATTTGGAGTGATGTGAGCAAATGTCATTTAAGATCAACCTGCCTTCCACACCTTCCATTACCCTTGAAGAGAGAAACATGCTCCTGCATTTCACAGCACTGAAGAGCTTTGTTATTAGTCATTTTACCTGGCCTAAACTAAGCCAAGTGGCTAAAATCCATAGAAAAATTATCCTTTCTCATGTACTTGAATTTCAAAAAGACAAAGGTGTGGCAGCCACCAAGAAGTGAAGAGACTTGTCCAACTTTACTGTGGAAATCATTAGTGGGCATAGGAGTTTCGATTACTGACCCCAACAATTAATGCAAGAGGTAATCGTGCATCTTCAAGGTTTCTTTTCTCTATTTTATTATTAAAATCCCTGCTTTCTTAAAGTTTTCAGTTTTCCTTGGAAATAAATTTTAAATTCTGGTTCTACATAACCCTGAAAGCCAGGATTTGTAAAGGGAAACATCAGCAGGCCCTGAAATGCAGTAAAGCTATAATACTTCTCTAATGACTTCACCTTGGCTAATGCAAGGTATTGCCAGTCAACAGAGGGTAAAATTTCATTTTGTTAGTTATGCAATATTGATAAAAAAATTAGGTTTTTGCTCAATGGCATAAAATGAAAGTGCTGAATTTTAAAGTCAGCAAATCTCATGCGGATTTCACCTTGATTCAGATATTATACTGGTGTTTGGAAGTATGAGCAGTTCTGTGAAATTTCCATAAAAATCCAATTTACCTACTTTATAATTTTAAAGGCTTAAACCATAGTGTATGGTTTGTGTTCTCTGTAAACTTGAAACTGATTTGGTGTTTTCCTAAGCTTTGTGAATAGTTTGTGACCTTCCTCCTCTCCTCCAAATGTCTTTCTGAAATATTAATACTCAGAAGTCAAGAAAAGAAAAAGCATGCATGTCTGACAAAGAGATGAGGACAGTAGACTCTGGCTCCTAAGATGAGAAGAAAAGACTCCTGGAAACATGTTTCAAACATCCAGGAATATGTTTCAAACAGCTTTGCAACATATTTAAAAACAAAAAAGCTACCTAATGAGCAAACATACTCAAACAGAGGCTTCCCCTACTTCTCTCTACATTATGTAATTGTCCAGTTTGGACTTTTAGTATCACTTCAAGATAGAGAAGTGATCTGGAGAGTGAGGGAGAATAAAGGTACTTATTAGGAAGCAGAAAATAATTACATTAAATGAAATTGTGGTACAGTCCATGAAGTATAAAGCCTTCTAATTATTCAACTGGATTTCCAAGCTTTGCTTTCTATTATAACATATTACTTCCCGAGATTATAAACCTTTCTGTAAATATGGATGAATACATATTACAAGATTCAAGACTTGTAAAGTGTTATGTTCCTGAAAAACGCCACTGAAATTTCCAATATAAATACACTTCTTGTACCCAGAAGAGAGATTTAAAAACCTGGAGGAATTGTGATCAAGTTTCAGAGCTCTCTAAAATAATAAGACCACTCCAAGATCCATTTAATCTGATCATAACCTCAGTAACCCAAAGCCACTTTTACTCTAGCAGTATTTACAAATGGTATTTTGATTAATTTCTGGTTTTGCATCTGCACAATATATTATGAATAAACATGAGCTTGCTCCACCCACGCTCTGACCTGAAAGTCAGGAGCAGCACACACTTCATACTAACATATCCTTCCTGTCAGCAGAGATAATTAAGTGACTTTCAACAATATATCACGTGAGCTCAGTTAGCTTCCTACCCACTCTAACTGTGGACAAAGAAAGCTCATGTCTGACTAAACTGTATTCCATAGGCACAACCCATCGGAAAGTCAGCTGTTACCACCTTCCACCCCAAACACAAAGGCAATTACCTGCATTACAAAAACTCCTCTGTGTGTCTGAACTTACAGGTTTATGAGAATGTGCTAGTCGTAATATGTTCGCTCTCGTGAAATATCAAAACAACTCAATTTGCCTTTCTCATTTCTTCCACATCCAAACACCCTTGATATTGTTGTTGATGGGGATTTATGCCTTTCTGCCTGTATATTTATTATTATTATTGTTCATATGGTATTGTATTTATACTTTAAGTTATATTTTAGCATAATGAAAAGAAAGGGCTTCAGAAGGGTTTTTCTTTTACTAACTTTACATTCCAAAATTAGCTTTCAAATACTGGCTTTCCATTGCAGCTCATTAAAGTTTAGAGGTCTCAAAAATTACCTCTTCTGATAAGGTCTCTCTACAGCTAAAGTTGAAAAGATTCCCTTCTTTATACACACTTAAGCATGTAATGGAATTCTCTTTCAGATATTCTAAATGAGGAATTTATAATGCAGATAGGTGAACTTGTCTATTATTATTATCTGAGAAGCATCTTTTATCTCTCCAGCCTCTGCCATCTCCACACGTATTGAGCTGTTGCTTGATCAGGATGCCGATACAATAGCAGAAGTTTGAACGTATATCTTTATGATTTGAGATTTGTAACCCCATGAATTTCACACCTACATTACATGAATTGTCAATAGTGATTTTGTTATAAATAAGAAATACACACATTGCATACAAAAAATGAATTAGAAACATCAAATAAAACACAGGAGTATATTTGTGTCTAAGAGATACCTAAGGCATGTGTGATATTTTATGGACATAAAAACATTATATCATAAAGCCAACATTTTTAAAAGAGTGTGGCCAAGGCAATACCTAAGCACACACTTGAACACTAACCCACTTGCTGGGATTCAAAAAATATCTACATCATATAAATTTCCACTGAGGAAAACTGTAGGCAAAAATCAAACGGAATTTTAAATGTTTAACCTCCCTACATGCCAGTAATAGATTTTCAGGTATCAATACAGGTTTAATGGCAACATTTTAAATGTTTCATATATTTTAGAATTTAAGCTGAATATTGGCATGCATCTCAAGTCATTTTGCCTTCAGATTCTGAAGCTAGATGATTTAACACAATCTATATGAATAGCTCAGTGGAGTAGTGCTATTTTATAACATCAGGAGCCTACTGTGGGTATCTAATTAAGATTCAAAGCTCTCTTTCTTGTCTGCCTTGTAGAGTAGCAGTTACCTTAAGGACTGATAGCACTGATATTGGAAATCTCACTGCTCTCCAAGACAAATACAGGAATCTATCTTGTCCTTGTTTGGTTCTGAAATTAAAAGCATGATCTGTCTTGATTTTCCTACTGCAGTGTGAAAGCTTGTTGAATTAATTCTGTCTGACATATTTTTAATGAGTCTTTACTTACAGCCCTAAATCTTCTGTAAACTCATTTCAAATAAGGTACATAAAATCACATGAATAAGACATATGACAGAAGTCCTGGTCATTTTTGACTGTGAAGGACAGATCTTTATAGGAACTCCAAGCGCTGACTAGTAAACTCCCCATTTTAATGGTAATTTGATGCCTAATTCTCCTAGGTTCTTTAAATTTGATCTCAAAGTTCAGTTTGAGTCACCATAGTTTTCCTCCACAGCTTGAATCAATCACAATATTTATGACTCACTGCTGCATGATACTGCTCAAAACAGTAGACCTCATGTCAGGAACACACACTTCCGTACTTCTCTAAGTGCCACTTTTTACACTTAGCAAATTTTAATTATTGTTGCTGTTCAATCATATGAAGGGCAAAGGACAATTATTAGAATTACAATAAATAAAGATGAGGGTAGCACTAATCTATATTAATCAAATCAAAGACCATTTTACATTTGCTTGCTATTTAGACCATATATGTTTCTGTGTTATGTTTAAGTATAAAAAAAAAAAAAGCAACAAAAGCTCCAGCAGCTTAGTGATAAGGAATGAGCTTCAGCAAGGAAAACTGCAGCAAAGTATATATGAAATATCACATACAGCCTAAGAGATGTCATCAGAGTAACCATCTCCATAACTATTTCAAATGGACTTATGAACAAATCTGTCTGATATCATTCCATACTCTTCAAAATCTCTGAAAAATTGAAATTAATTTTTCATTTAATAGTTCTCCAAATCCACTCTGCAGTCACAGCTCCAGCCTAGAGATTATACGTGTCTAATACTAGATAATGGCCACAATTTACTGTTGTAATAGTGAGGTCTTTTACTGGTTCAAAGACTGAGGGTAATTCCATACTATTTTGAGCTGCCATATTTGAAACAATGGGAATCTCATGTTTGCTGCTTTTATAATGAACTTCACATTTTCTAAGTAGCTGTGCCACTTGTTCTTGCCCTCTTTTACTGTCTTTTTCCTAATGCTTCCAAAATCAGTTTCTGTCATGCACCAAGAAAGCTGCTACAACAGCAACGTGTTTGTGAAGTACTTTGAAAATGTAAAAAAAACTATTGACATGGAAAGTACTTTTACTAAAAATAATAAAAGGCCAGTGGATATTGTCACTTTTATTAATACAGAATATTTTCTTACTGGACATCTAATTGTTCCAAAAAGAAAGGCAGACACTGTGAAATCACTATGTAATATGAGAAACTTTGTCAAGCCTGTGCTTAGAGCTGCCTGGGTAAGAAAACCAGTTCCAGTGTCACAGGACAAAATAAACCAAACTGGCTCTCTCCACCTAATGGACGTTGTCTGAATAACCCCCTCAGCATGAGGGCTCCCTGTGTGCACAAACTAGTGCCAGAAATAGCAGTCCCATCTTCAGTATGAGTGGGCATAGGTTAGCACAGCTTCGAGTTCGCAAGAGCAAAAGAAGCATGCGCTCTCTTGTCACTGAACATCATGGCAAGCATCTTTAGGAATATCAGCCCTTGAAAGAATTACTTTCTTGGTAAAGAGGCAGCCTATTTTAAGGCCACACATGCTACCTGGATGAACTTTGCTCACTTATAATTGTTCACACTGTTTTTTCTAAGTTAGGTATTAGTTGGTGTCACTAATGCCACATAGGCAAAGTAAATGACCTGTTATTTAACAGTTTTGAATTTTCTGTTATTTTCAATATAGGCAATAAAGATTTATGTTTTAAGCTGCCTTCCATTCTCTTTCTCATACTGGCAAATAGTTCTTAATTAATACCTTAATCTCACAATGTACTGTCCTACTAAAATAAAGACACTGTTTTAACATTATCAAGACTGATATAACTTGAAAACACTTCATTGTTACTGAAAATAATGGTACTTTCCTTGAAAATAATTTCAGAAACTGTTTGGGGATTATACATACATATAGGCAAAATAATTTGTTCATACAAACAAAATATACTCCACTGCCCAAGTGGAAACTGCAGTGTGAGAGAAGATGGCCCTCTGCTTTGGCATGCCATGTAAACTCAGGTAGTCTGTGATACTGACTTCCACCTCTGATTAACCTCTCCCTTGAAGTGACTTTGGCATTTGAGATGGTAAGTCTACTTCAGCATTGCTGAAGTTTACAAGCATAAACGTCTCATATTTCAAGTGAAACTTAAGGTCCTTTAACATCTTACCACTTCTGAAAATATTTCCTACAGTCTTACTATGCCAGTTCCACTTTGTTTATGAGATGAAAACAGTGTAGAAAGTTTAACAAAGATGAAATAAATGTATGCCTCAAAATAGTTTGATTTAAAGACTGTAATTAAATGATGCCCCAACATTTCACATTACCAGAAACATTTGTTTTGGTTAACCAAGGGAAAATATTTGCCCATCTGTCACACAAAAGAATGTTGCTGACATGCTATGAGGAACTAATTGCTACGGATAATTCAATCTTTAAAAGTGAAGGGTTTGTGGTTCCATCATCACCAAAACTGGAAATGTCAGAGACAATCCATCTGGGATGCAAGAATAAAGGAAATGCAACCTTAAGCCAGAGATGCATTGTTGTCTCTTTACAGGAATACACAAATACTGAATACCACACTCATTTTTGGAAAATGTTAAAAGGGAGAGCACAAAAGACTAATTTCTCTTGCCGGAGAATGTGTGTATGCAGAAGGCCACCAGTATAAGTAATGTTGCACTAGATAAATCAAAATGTATGCAACTATGTACAGGAGACTAACTATAGAGAGAAACCCACATGTAACCAATATGTTCAAACTGCAGAAAATTAAATGTTGTTACTTTTACCGATGGCTTAAGAAATTCTCTATGATAGCTTGGTTTATGAAGAACACCTAGGATTTAATCTGAACAAATGTTTATGGAGGGTTTTTTTCCCTTCAGTAATCACAATGGATAGCAAGTAGATGCAGACAATTTTGCACGTCAGTGGCTATGGCTGTAAAACAGCACAATAAATTAAATTAGGATATGCACACTGAATAACAGCTTCTATACAGATACAGCGTTCTGATGTGTAGAAATAAGGCAAACCATCATTCAGATTGAAGTATTGAACTAAGTCTTAGAGTAAAGGCATTTTATCCCTTCTATGCTTTTACAGTACCTAATGCAAGCAGGCATTCAGTAGGACTAGTGTTACAAATATTACCTATGAAATTGTAACATGTGTCTTCTTTAGCTAAAATTCCCTCCAGAGGAATAAGTTGACAGAAAATGCTCTTGAAAGATGAGGAGTTATGACCAAACCAAGCACCAACCAGATAAGCATCAATGAACAAAACCTCAGTAAATTAGAAAAGATGCAAGCTGCATGGTGCAGTCATTACAACCGCAAGTACTTGTGCATTCAATATTACTCAGCTCTTTTAAGTATTATTCTTCATGTTACAATATATTTGAATGCATTAACTATGGGAACCAAAATCTCATTCTTCCTTCACAATGGTATGAGAATTTAATCTGCTAGTTTTACTGGAATTACCTTTCATTTTTAACTATAAGGTGTTTTGTCATATTTTGTGTTACCCAAGATGGTTTTTGATTATCTATTTTATTTCCAAGGTTTTCAGTAATAATTTAGTTTGCATGTTCTACATATATTTTAATAATTCTTTGTACCAGCTGATTCATACTAGAGCTACATTAAGTATTCTTACTATTTTATGCCTTTATGATAACATCAAGAAACACACTTCAAATTTCAAGTTCTAATTGGTGACATAGATGCAGTTAAAAAAAAAGCACATAATCTATTTGAAGACTGTTAGTAGAAAGTAACATTATAGCCATCTTACATGAAAAGTAGACACTTCTCTGCTGGGTTAGAATCATAAAATCATAGCATTTTGTAACAACTAAGCAAACAGTTGAATAAGTGAAAGAGTTGGCACAAAGATCTGCAACATGCTATTAGGGACAGGGAGGAGGGTGGGACCACAGCAGCCAGGAATTTAAGCTAGTGTGGGGCCTCTGCACCAGCAAATTCCTAACAGCACTGCATATTTCACAAGGAAGTCCTATAGGTCAAAACCCATCTGAGCACATGCATAAAGATAAGAAAGAACCGGCCTTCTGAAAGGGAAGGCCTGAAGTGTAAAAACAAGATAGATAGGTTATGTAGGTAAACAGATAGGCAGACAGGTGGACAAGGAGTACAATGCAGCAAGGGAGTATTAGTCACCACAGTAGGCAGTTGTCTCAGCATAACACCTGCTTGTACGTTATCAAGCTAATCAAAGGCAAGGTTACAAAAAAGTTCTGAGGAAAGATTTGAAACAGGATAATGAATTGGGTTAGTGTGAATTAATAGCGTGCTCTTTCCACGTGCAAATGGAAAGTCATGGCAGAAGAAAGATTACTGAGAAAGAAAGCAATGAACAACAATAGATGGACAAAGCAAATAAGACCTGACATCTGAACGCCATTTAAAATATAAAAGGCAACATTCAATACTTCAAAATGACTCTAAGAAAAAGCGAAAGCTTTGTGTTCTACACCACTAAGAAGGCAGACCCAAGAACAGGTAGGTGATTAGAGCAACAAACTAGAAAAATAACCTTTCATCAGTATTTTGAATAGCTTCAAGCTGGGTGAGATTGTATTTATCAAGACCAGAGAAAAAGGTTTTGCAATTGCAATGAACAAATTGTAGCTGTGCACCTTTTATTGAGAAAGTCTGCACCTTTCTAGACAATTAGCTATATTTAAACACTGGACAGATGTGAAGATCCTGAGAAAGGGCAAAATTGAGCAATAAGGGATGAATGAGAACGTAGCGGCTTGCCTAGAACGATTAAACAAATAAAGATAAAAACTCAGGTTTAGGTGATTAGACATTGAACAGATGTCTGAAAGACAGGTAACATGTTTAAGTTGGATGAAGATCCAGAGAGAGGGTAAGTCTGTGAGTCATCAGCACAGAGCAGATCCTGAATTTATCTTCACAGACATAATTTTCCAGACATTACGTACATAGAGAAGACCACAGGAAATAATTATGCTGAATTGCAAATCACCAGCATCTATACTGTGAGAATCATGTGTAGGATGAAAGCTAAGGTTACTAGGAACTATTTGATTGATAAAACTCACTGAAGTAGCCTCTGAGAGACAAGGACTTACTGACTTTGATAAATTTTGTGGACTAATAACTGTTACCATCAAAATCTTCATGCCAAAATAACTTCCCTTTCAATCCTAAATGCAATTTTTCATGTTTTAAAATTATCATGCAGTGAAGGGATGATATGAATATATACTTATATCTTTGTTACCATTAATAAAGAGAGAAACTCAATTACTGGTATGGAAAAATGTAATACATATCACTGACTTAGAAAAAATGAAACATCCTTGTGCAGAATGTGCAGAAATGTGACACAAGAATTGAATTGTACACATTGAACAGAAGATATTAACAGCAATAGGTTGTGTCAAAAAAATCCACTCTACAGCTATCATGTGAGCTATGAGAGCCTTGAAAAATAAACATCAGCAGGAAAATCAGTTAAAAGTCTTACAAAAGGAATCAGGGAAGACTTTTTGTGAGAAATGCATAGCTGTGGAAAAGTACAAAAATGCTGTTTATTTGCACAGATATGCTTTGGTGTGAAAATCATCTAATGCTCTTGTCTTCAATTCATCAACTGTCTTCTGCCTCAGCATAAACTTTCATCTTGGAGTGCTGCATTTTCTGGTAAAAGTTATGAAATATTCCTTGCTGATAATCTGGTATTTTTGTATACCGTATAATATTAAACCAAAATAGGAAAACTCATCAGGACAAGAAGTTAAATCCTTGAGCAAGTAGAGGTGCAGGACTAAGAGAACTGCAGAATGAACTCAAGTCAATACAGTAAAGGAGAAGCAGGCTGCAATGGAAGTTGAACTATGAGCTGTGAGGAGGTTACTGGGTTCTCTATACTAATTCCCAAGGAATATGAAAACAAGCATCAAATTTAATAGGTGGATAAAACAAAGAAAACTAAAAATCTTCGAGCAACCAGAAGCTGAAATTCTCAGTTTAGTGTTACTGAGTGCAGCAGGTGTGAGTGCCTTGGTCAAGCAAGAAATGTGCACAGAAGGCAGACAGCTCATCATCTTCAAATCCCAAGCACTCTGTTTTGAGGTCAGATTGACTGAGCTGGATAAATTCAAGATGACAAAACAGCATATTGATAAAGTTTGCAGGGACATCATAAAGCAGTCATATCTCCACCCTAGCAGGCTGTGTGCTATCAGAGGAGGAAGGGCATCGCCAGTCAGAAGGGGATTAACTCCTGGCAAGGTGCCAAAACCCCCCCAAAAATGAGACTTTACATGAACACCACCAGATCATCACATAAACAAAGATCTGACTCTGTCACCCCATGAAAAGCAGGACGTTATCTGAACAGAAGGGACAAGATGTGGAAAATTTTAGTCGGATACAAAATAAGTGGGAGTTGCATGCTGATTTTCCCTCTGACAATATGCAGTAGGCCCCAGAAAGACAGCGAGCTGTTGACTGTGGTCCATTTGGGCACCAGTAACAAAGGGACAGAAGGCAGCAATGTGCAGAAAGGGATCTGTGCAAAGCTTGGAATCAAGCAGTGATCAGTTAAGGGTGAGAGGCTACAAATAATTCCACAGTTAGAGATGAAGACAGACTAACTCTGTATTCCTAAGAAAAGGAGGTGGCAAAAATCTTCTTTAAAATTGGTATACAAAAGGAATGAGACCACAGCCATATTCTACATCTGTTTTCATGCAAATCTTAGGAAGTCAACAAGTACAGAAGGATGAAGTGATACACCTGATTTTAATAACATTTGATGTACGGGACATCTCAAAAATCTTGCTCAATGGAAGATTTACCAGGCTAAACATTTAAGGTATTTCACAATTTACTGTGGTAAAGGGAAAATTCACTATAGTAAGACTTACCTTATAAAGAAGAGATAAATATATACAGAAGAGCAGTCAAAACAATAAAAAGATCTGAAGTGGAAACTATATGAGTTGTATTGAAGTACAAACTATATCAAATGTTCAGAATGCAAGCAAACTATGGAAATATGTTTATTTTGAATCTATTCACTTAAATTGATCCTCAAAAATCGTTAATCTTCCTTGCCCTTCATTGACTCTTTCCACTTTCTCAAATCTTTTTGCAACAGAGTACCTCAACCAGAAAAGTAGCTTTTCACATCAGGCAATATTACTTCCCATTCCTGTGAGGGGATGCACATTTGCACCAGGCTTAAAATTGTATTTCACACTCTTACTACATACATATATATTGAACTCAACAAATTTAATCCTGTTGAATTTATTTTAAGAGACAAAGTTTTTTGTCAAAACTGAAAGCAGCACCAACATTTTCTCCCAGGACAATTCTATGCCTCTATTCCTCTTCTCCCGAGGGAAATCATTATGCAATTGAGACATAATTCTTCTTCCTATTTTTTGTAACATACATCAGAAGTATCAAAAACTTTGACTATATGTGTCTTTTTAGTATTGTACAAACATAAAATTTCTTGAGCGAACACTAACAGTTATACCTCAGGGAAGATCACTGCGCTGATAAAGACACAGACAGTATACCGTAAAGCCTCTGATTTTGCTGATTGGTGTAACAAGGATAGTGAACAAAAATGACGATGTGAGATTAAGTATTAATTTTTTATTCAAATAAAAATTCAGTCAGTTTCATATATTCTTAATACTGATTTCTGAAAATAAATCTCAACTCGTCTCTTTCAGATCTCCTGATTAGAAAATAAAATTAGGACAAAAAAAAGCATCTGTAAGTTATCAGAACTGCCCCTAAGTTTCATTACTAGTTCTTTCGCTGAACTTCTGTGCTATTAGTACGTCTACCTACATATATTATATGCAAGTTTGCTTGTGGCAGAATAGCTGTAAGAAATCAGATATTGATGCTTGTCCTTCTACCTATCAGTCTGCCTTTAGGGCTCAGGCCTAAACAGGCACTTTCATATTTCTTTCTTCAGTTGATCATTTCCTTCTGATAACGGACAGGCGTCAGATGATGGTACTGATTTTTGGATCTGTCAAGAGTCTTTGATGCGGTTCACCAAGTTTCCTGTGGTTCGTCTCCATGGACAATGGCAAAGGTAGGGAATATAGTCTGAAGGATGATCAATCAGACAGCTGGGACGGAAAAGCAGCAGTACACTCTGGGATCTCTCACCTCATTCTGTCTCCGCTCTCATTCAATCACAGAATCACAGAACAGTAGGGGTTGGAAGGGACCTCTGTGGGTCATCTAGTACAACCCTCCTGCCGTAGCAGTGTCACCTACAGTAGGCTGCACAAGACCGCGTCCAGGCGGGTCTTGAATATCTCCAGAGAAGGAGACTCCACAACCTCCCTGGGCAGCCTGTTCCAGTGCTCCATCACCCTCAGAGGGAAGAAGTTCTTCCTCATGTTCAGACGGAACTTCCTGTGCCTC
>Ga0065711_1047919_pt1 | contig 12075 bp, 6 predicted proteins | sample Hoacrofraction12_FD_59098 | JGI IMG/M metagenome (GOLD analysis project Ga0065711, IMG submission 59098) | Hoatzin crop microbial communities from Cojedes, Venezuela - Epithelial fraction 12 v2 (version 2) | ecosystem: Host-associated > Birds > Digestive system > Esophagus > Crop | place... | reverse complement strand
CCCCCCCCCTTACTTATCTGTGCTTTCTTTCGTTTAGTTTGGACAAGAAAAACTGGCAGTTCAAGTTCCATTTTTCATCCTGTTTCACACTCTGGCCTTCACAGTCACAGATACAATTACTAGAAACAGTGTCATGATGTTCAGTAAAATTTAAAAGCATATTTCTGTGAGTATTAGGCTGTTTAAAAGCTGAAAGTGTAGGTTGTTTAAAATAGATATTTTCACTTTTCCCTAGAAAAGGTTTTTAAATTAAGTGTAAAACAAACAGGCACTGCAGAAGTGTAACATCCTAAAGGAACAGTTGTGACAACCTGCAGAATTTGTAGTTAATATAATCTTGTTTCTATAAATTTTCCTTAAAGCACCAAGTAGAATTCAGAGAAGAATTATACCCCAGAGATTTTCTGTGTTTGCAATAGATTGTTACATTTTACATGACAGCATGAAATCTGTTGAAAATTAACTTATTTCACCAACTCCTACTGGGCTTTTCCATAAGAACAGGTAAGCTTAGAAGTAATTGATTTTTCAGTTTTCTAAAGAGATCAAACTGTGTTTATCATGAGTGAGTACAATATTAGTTCTACTTACCCGTGTTTGACTTTCTGGTACTAAATATCATGCTATTACACAATCCACACAGCTGGAGTTTGATACAGCTTTATGTTCTGAAGCATGTTTTGCAATTGCTACAGCAGAAGCATTAGCTCATGCAGATCAGCAAATAGCCTATGATACATAGTAAGACATTGCATGACAAATCAATTAAAGCATTGAGGCATGAGGTTATTACCAACGAGAAAAATTAAGATGCAGGGCAAGGGATACAAAGATGTATCATACAATCAGATTTGAAGAGATGGAAAACTAGTGAAGCAGAGACACAGAAGAAAGCTATGATGTTTTTAGTACTATGGTGTTCACTAAATGCTGTGCTGAACAGAAGAGCAATTTGGTGCTTTTATTTTTCCTGGTTGGCATTCCCATCACAATAAAGCCAAAAAGATAAATGCTCCAGCACTTTGCAGACGTGAGGTATTGCTCACCCACTGAATTCCTTTGACTAGTGAAAGCAAAGCTCAACTTCAAGTCCTGATCCCACGAGAGGCCCCATAGGGTTCAATAATCAAAACTCTTGGCATTGGCTGAGGCTCAGTAACACCAGTAGGATTCTAGGAGAAAACTATGATTCCTCAGACACAGGTATAAGCTTCCAGCAGGGAAGGTATCTTCTGACACAGCCCAGTCTAAACATTTGACTCAATCTGCTATTAAATCCACAAATAAGTGCTAAGTTTTCAGTTCGGCTTTGACTAGGAGATCCAAAATAATTTCTTACATGAGTTGAGAACAACTGCTGAAGTGTTCTGCCACTCAGAAGCAGAAAGCCAAGCCAATTCCAGTCAAACAGATGTCTGCTCTGTTCTCTATGGGTTCCTTAATTACCTTCATTAAAAAAAAGCAAACCACTTCTCACTAGTGAATTACATAATGCAATAAGTATCTGTTATGTATAAAGGAGGGGGAGGTGTTTGTTCACCTTCTTGGGCACCGCTGCCACCCCCACCCCACAAAAACAGACAGACTGAAATCTGCACTGATAGAAACTTAAGAGCAAGGACACATAAACTCATCCTCCAGTGCTTTCAAAGGTGTCCCTGTTAGGGGACACTCTACTCTAAAAAAATATCTTTCATAATATGCACTGGATACACAATGACATAATGACACCAAAAAACAACATTCAGACAGGAAGAAAGAAGCAATCCTAGGAACAGCACGAGACAGTCCTCCCTTAAAGGAGCAGGAGCTCCCACAGGCTTACCCAGCTGCTCAACCTGTTGGGCAGACAGTCAACCTCGACTCAGAGGTTTTGGTATCTCCTTTCCTTTAAGGACATTGCTTTGCTTGATTTCTGGCATTCTACTTTCAGTGGAAGTGTCAGAGCCCCTAGTGGTATAATTACTTCACATATGTAGAGATACACATGCTTCACTGGCAAAATTTCAGTGAAGTAGACGTAACAGCCATTATATGCCTAGTAAGTCTACAACTAGGCTTCCTGAAGTACTGTCACTAATCCAGCCATTGGCAGTAGCAGCAAAGATAAATGCTGACTGCTCAGGCAGCACCTGCATGTCTAACTTTCAAAGGCTGATCACTCTTAGTACATGTATCAAGCTGGGAAATCCATCATCTAGAAGCTAACAGCTTAAACTATCATTCTTTCAAGAACTATTTGGAGGAAAGCATTTGATCTGAATGACAAAGTATTTGGTACAACATCCCCCATAACATCTCAAGAATTTAGAAATCAAGTACTGACCACTGTTGGGACACTTCAACAGCCACTGAGGCCCTACCATTTGTTTAGACCATGCCAAGACTTGAAGCTCCCACCATAAGCCAGCTCTTTTGCTGTACCTTGGAGAGAAGACTAGGAAGACCACATACCAATACCATTTCAGATGGCTCTCACTACATCAGTTTCTACACAATACAGGGAAAGACTTTGTATGCGGCAAGTACAACATTGCTCAAAGCTTCAGATAGGAGCCACACACCCATGCTCTTTGCTCAGGTGAACATCCTCCCCTACACATACATAGTAAGTCCTGTCAGATGGAAACAAGTAGAAGTTGATCTGTTGCAACATGTAAACAATCAAATTCCAGGTACAAGGCTTTTAGACTTAAGTATGGAAAAAAGGATGTTTTTAACTGAAACAGAGTAACAAATCTAAAGTAGAATAGAGTATTTCAATTGGAAGGCACCAACAGCAATCATATAGTCCAACTCCCTGACCATTTCAGGGTTGAACAAAAGTTCAATCATATTACCAAGGGGATTGTCCAAAGCCTCAAACACTGACAGGCATGGGGCATCAACCACATCTTTAAGAAGCTTGTTCCAGTTTACCATAGGGGTCTGCTTTTATTCTTCAATGGTAATAGTTTTTTTTCAGTGCATACATATTTCCTACAGAAGCACAGATAACTAATGCTTATTCAGCCTGATTTGGCTCTTCCTAGTGAGCTTTCTGCAGCTTCAGCGTAAACCATAGCTATACTGACACTGGGCTGGTCCTTTTCGACCTTCCTCCAAAGGGTGGCAGAATAGGTTGAACACATCTACTTTCAGAGCAATACAGCGACCTTGCAAAGCACAGGTTTCTGACCACCCAAAGCCTCTAATTTGATCTTCCTCATTTCTGCAATCCCTGCCTTGCTGCCCTACGTATTTGTGTCGTTTCACAGGTACCCAAAATTCTACGGACTTGACACATGCACCTGAGCAAAATTAGCTTGCTGCTGAAAACAAAAATCAATCCAGAAGAGGTTTTACACTTAAGCTATCTCACAAGGGTGTCCCACAAGCAGGTGATCCTGCCCACTGCTACCACCACTAGCAAGAAGTACTTCACACCAGTCCTCCCACTTAACATGAGGGTAACACATCCTGGGCAGTCTCTCATCTGTCCATGCATTCTTACTATAGCATATATTACAGTTTCATTGCCAGTGGTCTCCAAGCTTCACGGGATCGTGAACATCACTGCTGTGTTGTCTGCAGTGTGCTACACACTTCAGTGCAGGTTTCCTGTGTCTGGAAGCTACAATAGGTCTGAAAAACCTTTACTAGACAACCAGTAACGTGGAGAGAATGTGATTCAGCTAGTTACGGATGCTTTCTGTCATTTGCTAGGTCAGGAGGCTTAGTTTCTTTCAATGTTTCTTTTCTTGGCAATTCTGAAATCGGTAGAACGCTTTGGGTTGGAAGGTCTCACTGCATAGTAGATTTTCACTGATTAGATGCGTTTGAAAGAGCTAAATTAGATAGGACTAATTTAGTTTATTAAAGATTATGAGCATTCAGGATGAGGAATGAAATGCTGGTTTCCATCTACAATTACTGAAAATGCTCAGAAAAGCACATATATATGTATTAATACACTTAGATTATGTTTGCTGGTAATTGCTATAATGGAGGTAGGGAAATGGGCACTAACCTACATTCTTACAGTGAAATCAATAATGATGTACAGCATTATCATAATAATATTGCAGTGAATAGCTAGAACCTTCACAGTTCCTATGTGAATTTGCACGCTTTATAGTGCCTATGGGGTTATAGCCCAGAAAAGGCTAATCATTTATTTCAGGTAAAGCACACATGAGCAAAAGCCTTTTTTTAAGGATATAGCTTGCATAGGCTCTACACTCCATTTAGTTGCCTTTTCAAACATCTTGAAACACTTGAAGTGAATTAGGACATCATGTTTTGATACGACAAAAATCTTTTGTTCAAATGTTGTTTCATTTTTTCTTAAAACAAAAGGTCACTTTGGAAAACTGAGTTTGAATCTCTCCCAAATGGAAGTCCACTAAAACACATGTTTCTGTGCTTCTTTTTCCTCAGAACAGCATTTGGCAACACAAATGCATTCTTTCCAAGAGCTTCCAGATAGCTCACTCTTCAAGGATTTTTTTCCAGTGCCACCAGGTGAATGATTGTCTCATAAGGTTCATCTGACAGTACAGTCACAGGCTGGGGGGCTACTCTACAGTTCCAGTAGCTCTGCAGTCAGCCAGCCCTCATTTGCAGAACTAAACTATAGAAATTCTTGGGTTCTTCTTTTGTTCCCCCCCCAAGATCCACAAGACAGGAATTTTAACAACATAGGAGATTTTTCAAAACTCAGCCTGAACATCTTCCAGTAATTTCTCTGCAGACCCAGATGCCCAAGATCAATGAAACACCCAGACACTTTGCCAAGCAATAGCTTTGGGAAACAGACTTGAGCAAAATATCTCAACTGTAGAAACATCTCAAAAAGCATAGAAAGAATTTTGCTTGTACACATTTTATTCATACCATAGAAATCTACTCAAGATTACCTTTATTGGAGTCTTAGTTCAACTAATATATAAGCTCAGTTCTGTGCATCACTATCCCCACAAGCCTGACACAGCCCATTAACCATTTAATACATTAAAACCACACTTTTCTTCTACCCAGCTAGAGCCACAATATGTTTTTGCCACCAGTAAGTTTGCTATGTGCTCACTTTTAAACATACCAGAAGATTGAGGGGACTAAAGCGGTAATATTACTATAGCTACTGAATAACAGCACTACTAAATTAAATGCTGTTACCAGAAATTTTTGCTATCCTCACACAAAGGCAGCAAGTAATTTCAATATTCCTACCATTAATTTCATATCTCATCTTGTTGGTCACAATTTCCATGTAGCAGCAAGACCACAGTGTCAGCATGGCCCTGGGAGGCACAGCAAGCCCTCAGTAAATACCCTATTGTGAGGTACAACTGCTGTGGGGGTTTGTAGCAGTATGACCCCCAGAGGTAAACCCTCATGTTTTTCAATAATTTGTTTTTCTGAGGATTGTGCAAGCTGTTACACCCTCAGAGCTGTCCCTTAATAAAATACAAGGAGTATTTCAATATGGTGACCAAATCTCTAGTTTCTGTACAAGCCTCAGGAGCAAACACTCATTAACTTCATTCCAACCTTCAACAGAACAGATCTGCAAAGACATATTAGTCCTTTTAGTGGGACAATTACCTGAAGGCATTTACTTTGTAGGTGTCTCAAGCTTTGAAACGTCTTTGCATCTCACAAGGTGACAGCACCAAGTAGGAAGATTCACATTCATAGACCATGAGCGACAAGTGTAATCAAAAGCTCACTAAATGTCCTTGTAACAAGAGTTCATTCTAAACTCACATTATCAGCTCTTCCAATGCCATTTACTTCCATCTATAAAGAACCTCACCAAAATCTCCACATCTAGAAGCCCATATTGCCTGGCTGGGCCACTTGCGAGAAGAAAACGAAAATCCACCTTGGAATTAATGACCCTTCTCATCCTGAAGTCCTTATCACCACAGTTTGAATTCCAAAGGCATATTGTTGCTAAGGGTACAGGCATATATTGGAAAGGATTTTCATAGGAAAATTTGCAGTTTTCAGCTGTATAGTTACAAAATCTCACCTTTTATATTTCTGACTTTTCCTAGGAAGTTTTTTGAATCATTACTGTCAAAAAGCTATGCCTTATTCTCAGACTGGTAAACAAGCAATCTGTAAAGTGTAAGTTAGAGATCCAGTGTTGGTAAACAGAAAGACAGGCTGTTTATTTTCACCTTTTCATTTTTACACGCTAAACAATGCCACTTCAGGGAAGAAACACTGAACATAAACATTACCAAGTTGGGACTTTTTGACATAAAAGGTCACTTGAAATAGAGACTAGTGCAAGTGTCTGCAGCTTTCAGCTGAAGGAACACTGCAGTGATTCCTGGCTGTTTTTGCTAGATGCAGAGTAAAGCAGCATTAAACAAAGAGCATGCAAACTGCTGATAAGATGGATTAACTTGTAATAGGCTCTTTTCTGCAAAAGCACATTGTTTGCTGTTGAACACTTGGTGCCAAGTGTAATCTCACCTTCAGACCAAACACTTCAACTCCTTCCTCCCTGCAGCAGTGAGGAAGAGGACACCATAGTTTCAGCTTTATGTTATTCATTTCTTACATCTATTACTGAGCCAACCACAAATTTATTCCTTCTCTTTTTACTGCAACCTCAAAGCACATCACATCCACTGAAAATACACCTTTTTGCAAAAACAAATCACAGAACTGAGAGTGGTTACAAGTGCAGAAACTAAAAACTAAATCCAGATGTCCTAGAGCAGTACCCAGTATTTTGCTTCAAGAATACCTCTGTTTTCCTTTACATCTGTGTTCTCTTCTTGTCATGGTTAGAACTACAATCTTGCCATCTTCTCTGTAAAGCTATCGTACACGAGAGAAGAACAGGCTCCAGGATCATGCATCCTTTAGCAACCCAGGGAGAACTATAACTAGTCTTTACAGCAGTATGAGGACACAGCTGCTGTAAGGTTTGAGTCCAAAAGAATGAGAGTTGAGATTACAAACATTTTGGCATAACAAGGATTCAACAGCTCAACATCTTCTAGCAACTGCTGTACAGCCGCTTTATCACATCAACCAAGAAATGCAACATGGGCCAACAGCTCAGTGATAGGATGAAGCAGTACACACTTCATCTGCTTCCCTGAAAAGCTGCAACAGGAAACTCTCCAGCTTGAAAAAACATCCGGGAAGTTCCACACATCACGTGCCTTCTGGAGACTACTGGTGAAAGATCTCATGCTCATGGTCAAAGGTTCAAAAGCTTTCAGACCTAGAGAGGGTGAAGAAAGCTCAAATGCTTTGAGCCTGAGCATATTCCACTTTAGAGGTCCAATGGCAGCACAGAAACCAAAGTCAATGATCCTGATTCCACCTACTCTTGTCGGTTTTGTGAGACCTTTGATGTTTTGCCAGATTTGTGTTTTTCTGGGGTTTGTTGTGGTTTTTTTTTGTTTGTTTTGTTTTTTGTTTTTTTTTTTTTGATAAAGCTTACCTTCTCTGCCAGTGCAAGCTCGTGATGCATAAGAGGAATCTTCCCTGAACCACTTTGGATGACACAGACATTTCACAACTGTTTCCAATTTGAGGGAAACAAAATGAGTGAAGAGGTCCATTGCCATTCTCTTCCTACAGAACCTAGTTGAAAAGGACTAATTCAGTGTTGCACTGTCTCTGCTCCTGAGAACATGCATGCAACCCATCTCTGGCCCATCACGTCTTCTTCTGTGGCTGTGAATCTATTTGTTCCAGGGCATCAAACTTCCACATTACCCTGAACTCCTAGGGGAAACACCTGCTGCATCTCCTGAGTAAGCAGGCCTTCCCCAAACCTTGATCATCTCAGACACCACAGAAACTGCATTTGCAAGACTTTCACATGTGGAACAAATTCAGCCATGAACAGGTTTCTGCATCAAGATTCCCCACTAGTGAACTTTGATTCAGTAGGAGGTTTCAATACAGATTCGACTTTGTATTCCCCATAATGATTTGATATAAACTTGAATGAGTATGAACAATGTCTTACCAAGAACATTTACATAATTAAAAAAAAAAAAAATCAAGAAGTGGTATTTTTCCACTGAGCCTGAAGCTCCAGTAGTTGGGAAGGATTGCACAGCCTAGACTAGAGCAAGGTGCAGTAAAGCTAAAAGGTTAACTAGAGAAAAATCAAGTTGGATTGGAGTTTAAGCATACCTAGATACCAAGCAACCACTATTTTCATCTCAAGACAGATGCTGAAATTTAAGTACATCTGTTCATACTTTGAGCTATTAAAGATCAGATCACAAAAATGTTTTTCTTGATTTCAATTGTACATAGCATTAAAGTAGACACAAAAGTAGTAGCAGCTTGCAAGAGCAGCACAAATATGGAACTGTAGTCAGAGCTAGGTGCACCCTCTCCACTCAGTGGTACAGGTGCCAGGCTCTCTAGGTACAGGCATGACTTCCAGAGGAGCAGTCTTATTTAGCTTTTCTGATTCTCAGACTAAAGAGGGTAGTTATGCACCCTCATGTAGCATAGGCTGTAGGTTCACTGAGTTTGTTAGCATTGTTATTCACACCAGCTTCTGCACACTGTGGTCCAAAGATTAGCCATAAAGCTTAACATAGGACAGGGTGTACACGTGTGGCCGAAGGAGGAAAAACAACAATTGTGACACAGCCCTTAGTTTATTACTATTAAAATATGATGAAAATGAGTAGTGAAAGTCCCCACACTGAAGAGAAAAGGCCTTTCAGTGAAAAAGCACATCAGTGCAGGGAACCCTAGACTAAGCCCAGCTGACCTGGATCCAGAGCAGGAAGCAGCAGGGTAGTGTTGGTGCCAGGCTGCAGAGAAAACATATGGGCTTCATCTCATCGATGCCAGAGAAGCAATGTGGCAGGCTATCATTACCATGCATTCATTACTATCCACCACCTGCAGATCATCCCTCCCTCCCATTTACACTACACTGATGCTCATTAAAAGTTTTCCTAGTCCTTGTCATTACAACTGGTTCAGTAATATTGCTGCTGACAGTGGTTTGAGCTAAATTAGCTGGCTTTGCTCTATTTAGTCCTCAGTGCAAGTCCTACCAGCTGTGGAGATGGCAGTTGCTCCAAGGCCATTGGTAGGGATACTTTTTTTTGTTAAACAAATTCATTTGAATCATTAAGGAACTATACTTTGCAACTTCCTAATTATGTAATATGTTAGAGAGTTTTGAACAGTTAGCTGTCTTTTATTCCATTTTTAATATCTCAACTCACATGTTTCTCTCCTTCCAAGAGACTCACACTAGTCTGGCTTCCACTGAAACACAATGCTCTTAAGGGTCCTCTTTGCATGTCCTGACTCTTCCAGCTGCCTCAAATTATTAAAGTATAGATTACAGGCCCAATAATATTAAAAATACTTCCCCCTCCATTGCTCCTTTTAATAGGTCTATCACTATCAATAAAATAGAAACTGTAGGGCATGCATGATTCAAAACTCTATAGTAAGAAGAGTCAGAAAGAAAGACTGTCAAAACTAAGTTCATTACCCACAAAAACCTCTTAGGAAGGGAATGAAGTAGTGAAATAAATTGTGCTACAAAAAAATTGTAACCAAGCAAGTACAGAATTTAATTAATATCAGGAAAGTTTCAGCTGCAGAAAAAAAAAAGTGTTACTCATTTCTTCTATCCTTTTATTGGAGTGACCTTCAGGACAGCTGACAGCTCTGTAGTTCCTCCACTTGCATAGTGTTTTAAATTTATGCTCACCTTAAAGACCCTGTGGGAAGGTAGGGCTCCTTTTAAGCTCTTGGTTTTAAGCTTTGGCTTTGCACAGCTTCCAGCCAGACTTGAATTTTTTTTATTGTAGCCAATATTTTTTCAACAGTTGTAACACATTGGCATATAAATACAAGCATTTCACCTTCTACATAGTGGGAGTCCATAGGAATCACTTGAACATATATGGGAAAGAAAATAACATTTGTTATAAGCAAACAATCCCGCTCAGCATTTTCAGAGCTCCTAACTTGGTTCCTTCCACCACTTCACTAGTTCCTTAAGTCTTACAAGATACACTACTTCGCCCTGTTTGTTTCTGGTTATCTTTACAATACTACTACTTTTTCCTAGGTAGAGCATGTATTCAAAATCCACAGAACAATCTTTCTTTAAAAAGCCTTGAAAATAGTCTTGCCTTTTCTTCAACTCCTACTAGCCAAACTGACAGTACTACATATCTTCACAGACCTTGTTGCAACATATCCTGAAGGTGCAACTATCACCACTAGGAGGAGGAGAAACAGTAAGAAATTAAGGTTTCAATTCCCGTTTCGCTTGTTCTGCACTCTACAGATAAATTCTAGGCGACATACAAGAAACAGACTTCATAAATTTGGCCCAAGGACCTCCTCTAGTTGTAGATCGACGGCTTCTAAAGTTACACTACAGTTTTCCATAAACAGCAAGATAATACTTTCTAGAAGTAATCTGTGGTGGAGAGAAGTATAACAGCAAGTACTAAAAACCTTTACCAAGTTTGGAACCTAGAAACATATTTATAATTAGAAATTAAACCTGTATCTACCTGTCCTATCGCATCTTGGAATCAAGTGATCAAGACCATCCTCCTCTTGTGTAGGAACAGAAAAATTGCATCCTCGCCATGAAGATTAATAGTGGACAAATGAGTGAAAAAAAGTAGCAGTAAGGGATTGCTTAGAACTCAGAGAGCCCTGATCTGAGGAAAGCCACAGAGGCTTGAAACTCTTTCTTTTTACTTGATTATTAAAAACCTTGTTTTGTCAAATTCTTCCAGGTGAATTCACTACCTCCTACGTATATCAAAGTAGGCTTGGTAGGGCTATAAGCTGTAAATAACTATTGTTTACCTCAAGGAAGTGCTGCATCTACACTTTTATCTAGTTTCACCCACACCAAAATTCCAATATAACTGTTTCAAGGAGCCAAAAGCCTCCATGTCAGTTATTCTTTAGGCTTTAAACTGGGAACTAAGGATGAGGGAAAGAGTTACTGGCAGCCCTGTGAGGGAGTGACAGACAGGGTTGGCAAGCAAAAGGTTTGGAATGACAGGAATGAAAGTGAATGCTAAACAAAATAGGCCATAAGCATTGTCACTTCAAATATTTGCATGTAAACAAGGAAGTGCTTCTGTAAGTAGAAAAGTAGCAAAATGAAGGCTTGGGTAATTTTCATCCCACTGCTAAATGGGCCAGGGGATCTGTTGATAGAGGATATGGAAAAGGCCAAGTTACCAAATGCTTTCTTTACTTCACTATTGAGTATTGTGACCATAACTTCCGAGAACCTACGATAACTGAATGATTAAAAATAACCTAATTCCACAAAATCCCTCTACATTCCTTTGGTAGGCCCAGGAACTTGAAAATATAGAATCAAATTTTGTTCAGTAAGAACATCTCCATTGGTCTGAGAGATGATTCCATTCTGTAGGTTACCTTGGAGAAGGAGGTGAACATTGGAAAGGGATTCCTTACAGCACGTGTCAGCTCTCTGGTTCCGAGAATGGAGCATGGTCATCTTCCTCCTGACTATTCCACAGGCTCCTACACAATTAAGACTTACCAGGCACATTTCAAATATCAACAGGATCACAGAACTAGAATACCCCTGTGTCTATAAAGACTCAATTAGCTATAAGCATTCATGGTGCAGTTCTGGTAATTAGTTTGACAAAGTTATGATATAGCTGTAGATGTTCCAGAAACAGAAGTAGAGATCCAGGACTGCCAGATGGATTATTTTCTGCAAGTTACTTGTTCAGCATACCCTTACAGAAAATTCAGAGAAAATGTAACACAATTGGACTGTATAACAATTATCCTAAATCTCTGCATAGTTTAGAAAAAATGACTTCGCTTTTGGAACTCTACTGAACAATCCACATGCTTTTCAATGAGTTATGGGAAAAATTTACTTTCTACTTCTCTAGCAAATTCCATCAGACAGTCCCCTCCAGAGAAAAATGCAGTAGAAAGTTTCAGAATATTAAAGCTTATTCAGTTCTCTGAGAATTTTGTTTAAGCGGTTAGAAAGAAAAATACATTGTGTTCTCATCCTAAGTACAACTTTAAAAAAAAAAAAAAAAA
>Ga0065711_1009123_pt1 | contig 12075 bp, 22 predicted proteins | sample Hoacrofraction12_FD_59098 | JGI IMG/M metagenome (GOLD analysis project Ga0065711, IMG submission 59098) | Hoatzin crop microbial communities from Cojedes, Venezuela - Epithelial fraction 12 v2 (version 2) | ecosystem: Host-associated > Birds > Digestive system > Esophagus > Crop | place... | reverse complement strand
GGAGGAGCGTCGTACTCCGGTCTGAGCAGACACCCGCGGGCCTCCCCCAGCCATTCTGGACAAAGGATTAGCCTGCCAACGCTCAGACTGCCAAGCACAACCCAGCGCCCAGGACAGTCGCTTCTCCAGCCAGGGTAAAACTCTTCCCACCCCCGAGAATCAAGGCTGGTGTATATTCCAAGTGAAAACCAACAAAACCCCCCCCAGATTTGTCCTCAAATTTCCCTCACAGGATCTGCACACCTTTGGGGCAAATAACACGGAAGTTTTGCCGGCCGTGATTTTGGCCGGAGCCAAGCTTCCGAGCAGAACGGGCGGCACGGAGCGCCCACAGTAACTGGACACAAGAGCTGCGTCTAGCGGCGAGGGTCGAGCGGCGGGGAGCGCGCTCGGCTCCCCGCAGCCCCCAGCACGGCAGCGCCGGCACGGGCTGGCTGCAGGCAGAGAGGAGGAAGAGTCTTCAAACCGCTCTCGCTGCATTGCTCGCTCTCACCTCGTTCTGCGGATCACAGCGCTGGAGCTCCGGCCAGCACCCCCCCGGCGGGAACGCACAGGCCCCCCGCTCCAGGGCGATGGGAACGCCGTGGCCGCCGGTAACACGTCAGCGTGCTGCAGCCTTCGCAAAGATGGCTCTAATGCGCAGAAACGCCTGTAAAATAACCACGTCACACACTGTCCGCAACACCAAACTGCCGCGCTGCCTGCCCCAAAGGCAGCAGGCGCCGGCCTTTCAAAGGCCATCTTGAAAATGAAGAAGCAGAAGGAGCACAGTCCCTTAAAGAGTTTAATAGCCTGGATTACAAGCCTTCAGGACTCGTTCAGTTTCTTACACCACTACGATGGTTTATTTTCCACACCTCACTCCTTTTTATTTCCAAGCTACAGTTCTACTCCTGCACTAGCGGTTCTGCAGTGGCAGGACTGCACGTACTAAAAGGAGATGTATATAATCTGATTCACACTGTTTCTTAAATAAAATCATTTCTTAATTGAGAATACTTTCGACCCAGGAGAAGGACTGGAGAAGCCTTACGTGCTGGGCCTAACCTACCCTCCAGCATCCCCGCAGGGAACGCGATGTTTGACACGTACGCGCCCACCCACCCTAAACCAGCACACTCCCCCCGAAGAAAGTCGGACACATGACAGGAAGGGCTCTGAAAAGGTAGGAAGGCAAAATGGTCATCAAGATCTGCCTAAAAATAGCTAAATAGTGCAGTGAAATGCTTTTAAATACCACAGACACCTCCACTGACTGGCAGCCAGTTTTAAAAGCAGCTCTGAAGACAATTTCTAGCTGAGCTTTAGTGAATGGGGGTGTTCCCAGCCGGAGAACGAGCCTGGCCTACCACCGGCATGGCCAGTTTCAGGACGGGAGCAGGGCATTCCGATGTTCATTTGCCCCTCTTGCCCCGGCCTCTCCTGGAAGAAGGCTTGCCCGTGCCCCCCGCGGAGGAGCTGGCGGAAGATGCCACTGCGATGTTGATCTGTCCTTCCTGAATCTCCTGGCGGGTCTCGGCGGGGAGGTGATTGATTTTCTGTTGCGTCTCCAAGTAGAACATGACATCCCGCAACTGCTCCTGGATCTCCGAGATCTGCAGGTCCTTCTGCTCGCAGGTTTCCTTTAACACCCGCTCCTCCTCCTTCAGTTTGTTCTGAAGCAGGGCTTGATTCGCTCGCAAACACTTATTCAGTTCTTGCTCCTCCTTCAGCTCATTGGAGAGTTTAGCCACTTTGTTATTCAGCTGTGAACACCTTACAAATAGAAGCAGAAGTCAGGAAAGCAGTGCACTACACCCGGATCAAACACCGCGGCACCCTTTTCGTTTCCAGCCCCTGCGGGTCACCGATCCCCAGCTGCCCCAGCCCTACTGAGACCACCTGGGACTTGCTTTTCTGCAAAAGATGGGCAAGGGGAGGCAACACAAGCAGACTCTGAAATCCCCCCAGGATTTTCGACCCAGCGTATGGCTTGCGAGCACCTGCTTGTCTGCACGGCGTTACCTGCACATGGAACGGGATGCTGCAAAGCAGAATCCCTTCCTTCGTCCCCCCCAGCTGCACAACCCAGGCGAATCCCTTCCCTCGCACGTCAGGCAACTCCATCTTGCACCAAAGGCCAACAGAGGTGACGGACAGGGCTGGGTGTGCGTGAGCACGGGACTGGAACCTTGAGCACGCGTCTGCAGCTTATGGCATAGGCACCGAAAAGCGCACAGAGATTACATGGGGTCCTCAGAGAGCCAAGGGCACCCAGGGACTCCCAGATGCTGAAGATACCGCTTCATTTGGGAGCAAGGTGCTCCCACGAGGGTATCAGTAGCCTCATGTCTCCCAGCCAGCGCTTCCCTGCTCCTAACAACTCAGTGCTTTTGCCCTGGAAGGCTGCTGGCATCGCACACAGCCCCCTTTCCGCCCCGCAGGGCGAGCCGCGTGAAGCACAGCCCGCTAGCCCGGGTTCCCTGCTCCCAGCAGGGCTGCTGGAGAGGCGGCAGCGCCACGGCCTGCTGGGCTAGGAGGAACGGGGCCAGTGGTTGCGCCTGGGGAGCCGGGCACACTGATCTGCACAGACCCCACGCCCAGCGTCTCTCATCCAGGCACTTCCCAAGATCTACGCTTCCCTCCGTGCCGGGCGAGCCGCCTTCCTTCCCTCTGGATGCATCCGCCAAGGCAGAACAGACTGGCGTCCGCTTCTGCGCAGGCAGGGGAAGGATTACTGAATGCCAAGTACGCAGAGCGTGCAAAAAGAGCCGAGAGCCCCAAAGCTGCGTGCCACTCCACAGGCACTTCCATTCCATGAACATCTACAGAAAGGAGAGGTTTTTTTAAAAACAAGCTGCGTCCTCAGTAGACCAGCTTAAATAGCTCAAAACTGCCCAGGAATGGCACAATTCTTTTCCTTTTGGATGCCAGCGCCCGGAGCTTTCATGGCCGCACGGAACTAAACCTGGCAGCGGTACCCACTTCCTCTCGACAGACTGCTTTTCTTTGAGCAAGTCATTCAGCCGCTGTTCCAGACTGTCACACTTCTCAATGGTCTCTTTAAATTTGGTCTTCATGTTGTTAATCTGTAAAAACAAACACACGGGCGTTTCAAAGCGGTCAAAGTCCTCTGCGCTTTCACGATGACATTCACGTTTCTGGAGCGGTTTCTAGACTTTGACCAATTACTACATCCAGGTAAGCAAAAGCTTCGAGTCCAGAAAAGGCTTCGTTTCGACGAAGACCCCTCTGCAGTTCGCAGCACCCCAGCGAGGAACCCACGTTGCCGCGGAAGCTGCTCACACAGAACAGCGACTCAGGCTGCAAACCTGTGCCAGGCACCCTGGTTCAACCAAAAGCTGCATCGGGTCCCTAACGTCTCGCCGACCGCAGTTACGCGCTCATTTAGCCGTTCTCTCAGACCTTCACTGTATCGGTCGGCAAACTTCAGTTTCCGTCTTAAGGCTTTCCAGTCTCGGGCTTCTGCTCATTTTAAATGAAACCTCCAATAAGTACGGTCAAAGTCTGAACACCAGCCTGCTCCTTTGCTCAGTGCTGACTCAGCAGCTTGCTGTCATCAGGCGGTGACCTACTGACACGAATACCTTACTCAGGCAAAACGCAAACAGAAACACACGTACGTTGGCTTCCTCTTCCCCTCTGCTTCCCAGCTCCAGACTGCTGCTGCAGAAAACCAAGGTCTCCTTCTTTAGGCAGCGCACAAAGCACACCAAAACCTCTAACGTTAAGACTCACTGGTGGTTTTTAGACAGAAATACTTGATTCCCCTGTATTAGCGTCAAAAGCACGCTTGCATGTAGAGGAGGCAGGAATTTCAAGGGAAAACGCTTTCCTGGAGGAGCAATCTGGCCCAACATCAGCATCGGCACACGTGGTGCCTTCGCTGATGCCAGAGCCAATGCAGAGCCGGTTCTAAGCCTCCCGGCCTCAGCCACGGAATGTTTATGCAGCTGATGGTTAATCTGGGGAAGGGGCCTGAGCACCGATAATGGAACACGCTGCGTCGTGCCACTGCTCCAGGCCAGACTCACACGGAGCCGGCGGTGAGGGTCTGTAACCAGGGAACCAGGTCTGGGGCACACACCGCAGTCGCTTCGCTCTGAGGCTGCTTTGGGGCTCGTGGCTCCTCGGCACACGCAAGACGATTTTCGCTATGGCTTTTCCGTTTACAGGGCCGTCCATCAGATCTCAGGGACTGTTCTTCAGACCAAGGTCAATGACCACTATTCCAGCCATCACGATTTCTACATTTACGATGCTACTTCACTGCAGATACTAAATGGTTAATTAGAAATCACGCAGAAAGTTCAGTTAAGGACTCAACCTTAAATCCCGACTCACTTCAAACCTCGTCGAAAGGAGCTACGCAGAGTGAAAAGCATTAAAATATTCTCACTGGATTTCTGCTCGTGACATTTTGAAGCAGTCCTGCCTACAGAATGCTTTATAGGAGGAGACTGAACTTTTCCCAAAGGGTGATGAAGAGAGAGAGGGGATCAAAAAGAAAGGGCGAATCAATACGCATTTGGAGCAGAAAGACTGCTCCCACTTTCTGCAGCCGAGCAAATTAAAGTCAGCCGGTCTATGCTACACCAGCCTTCCCCAGAGATGCACGTCAGCGTGAGACGGATGGCATCGGCAAGCAGAGATCCTGCAGCAGCGCCGCCTTGTTTCCACCGCTGCTGCAGTCTCCTGAGCAGCGCATTTAAATCCACCGTCAGTCCAGGTGGCAATCTACCCGCTTCTGCACCACCGAGCAGCAAATTGCTAGATCTGAGCCTCGAGATAAGGGACCCGTCTCGGAGCCAGCCTGCTCAGCTGGCAGCGAAACAGGCTCCGCGAGGCCACGTCACGCAGCGCTCGCGCTGTACGGGAGGCTCGTGGCACCGAACAGCGTCCAGGGGCCTGCCTCAGCAGAGCCCGGAGCGGAGCTCACCTCTTCAGCCGTGTCCTTTTCTATCCGGACAATCTTGTTTTCCCAGTAGATTCGCTGCGATTCCAGCTGGCTCGTTAGCAAATACGAGTACTACAAACACAGAAGATACGCACAGAACAGTCAGCTTTCGTGTAAGGGTGATTCACAAGCCCGAAGGGCTCCAACACACACATCGATTTGATCAGATGGAATTGAGCATACAGGACATCCTGAACACACGTGCAAACAGCGGATGTGTTTCACCAGTTTGATTTCAAATCAAATCACTTGGTTTTTCGGAAGTCAAGGGAAGCCTTCAGAGCACAACAAACCAGGACCACGCAAAGTTCCGCTGAGCCGTACCCAGCAGCATGCCAAGAACTTTCCAAAGGGGAGACAGATTTTTCACTGCAGTAGCAGTGAATCTTTACAAGTTTTACAGGAAAATGAAGCATCAGCCGTCCCTGTCACGAGAGTCTGAGATCCCGAAGGCTGAGCGGCCGAGCTCCCCACTGACAGCCCGAAACCCGAGGCAGCAGGGTAAGCGCACGTGTCGAGCTTCGCTGTGAGAGCGTCTCTGGGCAAGCACCCCCAGCCGTGTGTAACTGTCCAATGTTATGGTTCTCCAACGAGTACGGCCCATTCCAGTGCTGTGTTGGGATCTGACCAAGGATATATGCCTTGCATCCCATCTTTTCCCTCCTGGTTCTGCAAATGAGTTACGAGAAGGGTGGAAAACGCGATCATTTCTTACCGTCAGGCTAATAAGCACCAAATTAGGCATTCACCACAGAATTAAATGCGTGCAAAAAGCCTTGAACACTCTCAGTAATGTCAGAGTGCCAAAATACACTGCCAAATTCATTCTCTTTACAAATATTTAGATCTCAGGAGCTATATAGAGAGGTCTTACATCCTTCAAGCACCAACCTCCCAGAAAAAAGGGTTAAAAATACCTGGTTTAGCACCTAAGCCTTACTCAGAAAATAAACGGAAAAGCAACCAAATATTTATTTGCACAATAAGCTTACGAAGTCTGGTCTCTGCAGGCTGTTCCTCCTCAGATACCCTTGTGTCTAATGCCACTGAAATCATGCTGCAGCGCATCTGCTTAGCAGAGCAGGAATTTTGAGTTCCTCTCCTTTACCCTTCTAGTGAGGATAGAAGAAGCTGGCCAACAGGTAACAGGTACAAAAAAAATATTAATCATTATCTGGTCAAGAGAAGGGAGCAGAGCGGGGCTGGTGTCGGACGAGCCTGTCGGCAAGCTGAACCACCCAAACCGACAGCTCCGTACACGCTGGCTCCCACGCGACGTCGCAGCGTCACTGGGAAGGGTCTGGTGGGCGAGTCCGGGCATTCGGACCCACTTCTCTCCCCGATGACCGGAGCGTTTCTAGCAGCGTAACCAGCTAATCTTCTGTCTACCAGGGAACACAGGACGCAACTGCAGCAGCTCGCACTTCGCTGCATTGGCTCTGCAGAGCCAAGAAGAGTTTTGGTTGGTGGGGGTTTTTTTCTTAAAAAAAAAAAAAGCAGTAAAAAATCCTGCTTCTGCCCGAAGCCGATTGCCTACATGCAGGGAGCAGGTCTGCTGCATAGGCTGATGTCATTCTCCTGTACCTGGATTTGAAACACTTCCACACAGCAGCGCAACGCAGAGTCCAACAAGCCAAAATATTTACCTCTAATTGTAAGGCATCAATTTTCTCTTCCTGACACATATCTCCCTCGCACTCATACTGCACTATCTTCCCGTCGGTTTTACTTGCAACCAGTCGATGGACGTAGTTATCTGCAGAGAGAAAATTCAACCACAGGGAGTTTTAGCTTAAGAACACCCAGGCTGACACCAGTGGAAACACTTTCTGCAGCACAATTAACCATGCAAACTGCTCCAACAGCGTATTAGCGAGGCAGCAAGCCAACAACAGATGTATTTGTTATTTAGCAGAGTTCGCACAGACACCTTACAGGATATTTATTACAACGGCCCATTCCCATACCTCAGGGCAAATGGATGGAAAGGGAGTAACAAACACGTTCCACAGAGGCTACAGGACCGCGCTGGTTCATTACAGAGTCATGTTCTCCCTCCTCCATCTGCTACAGACCCACGAAAACTGCTGTTAGCGAGGAGATGGATGTTCCCAAAAGACATCAGTGGAGATGCAAACCCCTTCATCTCCCAGCAAACTCCATCACCAGTGCTCTTACTACGGGGTCCCGAAAGCCGTTTTACAGCCAAGGTCACCCGACAGGGGGGAAAGACGAGAGCGCTTACCTCCAGCGTAGTCCCAGACCCTGTGGTTGGTCAACTGCATTGCGTAGGTGTGCTGGGTCTCCTCGAAGTGTTTGTAAGCGTGTCGACTCACGTACCGGCCACAGCCTATGTGCCCACATATTAAGCAGATCCAAAGGTTCTGTCAACAGAACGGGAAAGCTCTGTACACACACGGCTGTCGAGCGGTGGGATCAGCGCCTCGAGAAAGCGCGACCTGACGGCGACGGCCTGCTGACGCTGCGTGCATCCAGCCATGTTCCTCGAAAGCGAACAGCGTTTGCTTTTCCCCCTCCTCCTTCGAAGCCTTGCTCAGTTAGCAGGCTAAGGGGAAGGAGGTACCTGCTCCTTCCAGCCAACTACAAGCCTGCCGGTGCTGAGCACGTGGATGGATCACCACAAGCACGGATGGAAGAATGGCCTTGACTTGCGAAGGAGGCACCTCAGCAGAACCCCAAAAGCAAGCTCTGAGGAGCACAGACTAGACGGGATCACCAAGTTCAGCGTTAGTTTAGCTGCCTGCCATCACACACGTCTTACCACGCACACTCCCATCAGCCTACGCACCCACACTTCTTTCTAAGAATCAGAAGCATTGGTCTGAACAGCAAACCTGGGAGGTAAGATCCCTTCCCAGTACTGATTCCAACTCAAAAGGAAAGCAGGTACACCACCGAGTGCTCAAATCAGCCCGAAAGCAGCCACAGAATTAACCCCAAAAGCAACTGGAGCAGCTGTGCCGCCAGATCTAGTCTAGATCTCACTCACCATCCACCCACCTACTTACTTCTTGAACTCCACACTCAAAACACTTGTTCTCTTCCACCGGCTCAGGCGTTTGGCAGTATCTGCAGACAGGACACCTGCAGGGCAATAAGCATCGTGATTAGACACGAGGAGCTCCATCTTAAAATTATGGTAATTAAAACGAGAGCCAGAGAGCTCAGAGTAAATGCCTGATGCAGTGGGACGCTCCCTGTGTGCACGCATCTCTTGGCTCGCATTTACCCCACTCGAATTTGCCTCTGTTCCACACAAGGCTGCTGTCTGTAAAGCTGGGAAGCGACAAGAACAAAGAACAGTTCTTCCAAGCCATTTCACCGCCTCGGCTCGACCTGATTTTGCTGCAGTCCAGGTGTAGGGAACATCTGCAACCAAAAGCCTCAGCGGGGCTGCCGGCAACCTCAGCCTCTGCCGGCAGGCCAAAACGCCACGACCGAGCTCCAGAAACACCTCCCTGCCTCAGCCACGAACACTGCAAGCAGCACTTGTGCAGACGTGTTACGCATCTCTCGGCGCTCTCCTCCGGCCCGCTGCCAGCCGACACCTCCAGGTCTCCACCACCTGCAGGGTTTTCCGCAGCAGCCACACGCTGCTGTGGAAGGACGCTGTAATTGCACATTGCTGAGCACAGCCCAGCAACAGGGGGAGGCACCGACACTCTGCAATTCCACCTTCGCCCTTACAACAACCCCGAGGAAACGAGGAGATGCTCCAATTTCACCCCAGCCGAATGGATTTGGTCTCAGCCCTCCCAGGAAGAACATCCCATAACTGTACCCTAAAAGAATCAGTAGCGGACACCCCGCTATCGTTTCTTCTGAAACCACACCACTGCGCTGCCCGAAAGAGAAGGGACCCAAGCCCAGAAGGAACCTTTCTCCAGACCCTACGCGCTACAGGCTCAGCCAGGGAGCGGGGTAACCGCAGCTGCGCATCCCGCTGCCAGGACTGTTCATGTATTTTTCATTAGCTGCTGGAGAAGCCACAGAAATATTCAAGGGAGGAGACAATTGGATTGCAGTCAGCTTTCTGTACAAATTAAGGCACTTGCAGCCTCCGTGGCGCCTAAGCAAAGTGGACAGGGATTTTCTTTTATCGTTCTTCTAGACTGGGAGCGTAAGTTCTGCTTAAATTCTACGTTAGATATTTAAGTGCTATTTTGGATCTGGCTCCTACGCAGGCTAAGCTCCACTGCTTCAAATTTAAACCGGTTTTGATTTATGGGGGAAAGCAGCCATAGCTGTTTCAATAGCTACAAATCTGATTGATCTTATGGAGGTTCTGTTACTTTGGCTAAAATTCTCCTCACGCTCCGTCAGAGCCTCAGGCAATCCTGTACCAGTGACAGAGAAGAAAACACAGTGATGACTGGCTGCAGTATCTGTGGCTGCCTGCTGCCAGCAGTGCCCAGAGAATGCCAAACACGCACAGCTGACAGCAGCACCTGGGTGCCAGCCGGGGGCTCTGCAGTCGGGAGCTCACGCACGCCAAAATCCCCCTCTGCAGGGCCGGGGAGGACGGTAAGAGCAGGAACAGGAAAGGGGTAGCAGCAGCGAAAAGACGAGCTGCTCTAAGGAGAGCTGCAGGTCGGGCCCGCCGCGCTGCCCGGTGCCAGGCAGGGTCTCTCCCTGAGGCAGAGACCCAGGTGCGTGACCCCAGCCAGGAACGGGGCCTCCCATCGCCCGGCCCGTGCCCACCGCAAAGAGCGCAGCCCCTTCCCCAGCTACGCAGCGACCTGCCGCCGTCCCTGCCTCCCGGCCCACCTCCTGTAGCCCAGCTCTTCTTCATCCTCTCCCAGCACCTGAGGAAGAGTGCGGGGCTCCCTGAAGGACTCCTCCGCTCCAGCCAGGTGTGCGGATCTCTCTACAGCACAGCCCTGGCTGTGCGAATGACCAGAGAGACACCCAAGACGGAGCGGAACAGGGCTGCGTGTGGATGTGACACCCTTTACCCCAGTACTTTTACCCTACAATATTTTAAAATCATCAGCATTTCTCTACAGCTCCCTTCCTGCCTTAGCAGAGGCGCCAATGGGAAACACCGTTCGATTGCTTCTGGCGGGGAGATTTCTCTCTGGGGGTCCCTTAATGGGAAAAAAGAGCATTAGAACTCGCAGTAACTCCTGCCGCCGCGCTCCGATGAGCAGAACCAGTCTGGTCAGAACACAACCACCACACTCCAACCAGAGTTTTAGATGCGGAAATAAAGAAAAGCCTCTTACGTGGTGTCCTCCCACCGCTGCAGACACTGGCTGTGAAAGCTGTGGTTGCACAGCGTGGTGAGGATCCCGTTCACGGACTCATCCATCCTCTCCAGGCAGACCGTGCACTTCGGGAGCTCGGTCAGATCCATCACAGGCAGGCTGGCCCCCTTCGAAAGAACAAGCAAATCACTCAGCACTTTCCAATCACCGTAAATTAAGCAGCCACATAAGAAAAAGTCAAACTTCTCTCCCATTTTTGCCGGCACTAGGGCACCAAAACACTGCAAAGTACTCCTGTGAGTCTACAAAGGGGTTAGAAATTTATACATTAAAAAAAAAAAAGCAATCCTCAACAGACCACAGCCAGGATCCCCATCACAGCACGGACTCAGCGCGGCTGCTGCAGCTGCAGCCAGCCCCATTCTGTCTTCCAGGTTCACTAGATCAGCTGCCTGCCGCAGGTTTAGGTCAGAGGCGAGGCACCAAGCCCACGCGGTCACCAAACAAACTCTCCCAAGCAGCAACAGCACTGGAACGGGAAACGGTGCTTGGGCTGATGCACTTCAGCAGTCCCTGCAGCGTTCTGCCCAGTCCAAATAACCCCTTAACGTTCTCTGAAGCGCGGGGAAAACAAAGCAAACCAAACTTACATCCTCTGATTTGAAGACTTCAGCCCTCTCCACATAGACCAGCTGGCAAACGTCCTCCTCTATCGAGTTGAACTGCCGGCCATTGCACGCCATATAAAAGCTATCTGCATCAGCCTAGGCACAAAACAAAGGAAGCCAGTTAAAAAGCGAAAACTCACAGCTGATACAACGGAGGAAGAGGAGGAGAAACCTGCTGCGCCCTCTCTTCTCCCCTCCACCAAGCCCCGTCATACCAGAGGAGGTATTTCCGAGTCGGCTCCTGCCAGCAGGCACTGCAGCTTGGCACGGGGTTCAGCGTTACCGCTTAAAGACAAGCGGTGACGTTCGCAGCAGTGACAGCTACTCTGACATCTGAGCATTCAGCAGGAGCAACGGATTTCCCTTCAGCATCTGTTTGGCCCTTTGTCAGCATTTTCAGTGCATTTGCAAAGCCAATTTGGTCTCTGCAAAAATTTAGTTAGAGGGCCACACTGCAGGATGCCAATACTTGTGTCAGGGAAAGGGACAATTTGATTGTGGGAAAGGATTCAGCCCAGGCACGCTCCGAACCGTGCCCGAGAGGCACTTGCAAAGAGGCAGAAGCAAACCAAAACCTGCCAAGCACATCGCCCGTTTTGGCTCAGTAACCTCGCCGAGCCCTTTCGCTCACACATGGTCACACCAGATTGAGGGGAAATCAGCCGAACGCCACGTCCCCACTGCCTGGCCGCTCCCGGCAGCAGCATAAAGGCCTGGGGAGATTTGCTTTTGCTGCCCACGGACACAGGGAATTTCCTAAGAAACAGGAATTTCAGGGGGAATTCAGTAGGAGTTTAGGGATTTGCTGCAAGGCTGTAGCACCAGCTGTTTGCCTGTGAAATCCGACCGGACGACACGCAAAGCACATCTCTGCCACTACTGCAAAGAGCACAAAACGCACGCAAACACTGCCTCTGCGCAACGGGCGCGGGCAACAGCTCACCCGGCACCCACGGCTGGGGGAAAGCGCTCCCCCAACCCCCCAACAGCTCACTGGCCGTTGGGAGGAGAGAAGGTACAAGGGAGAGGGTCCCACAGGAACTGGCAGGGGGGATGCTGAACGCTGCACAGCCCAAGACGACCTGCGAGCAGCGAAGGGTGTTATCCAGTTCTCAATTCACCCCTGAGGCTCTCAGTTCTGGGGGAGATTGTCCTCTCAGCTCTGGGGGAGACTGGTGGGAGACCACCCAGCGCCTCAGAAAAGCGGGCCAAACCTTTCCCA
>Ga0065711_1047918_pt1 | contig 12076 bp, 6 predicted proteins | sample Hoacrofraction12_FD_59098 | JGI IMG/M metagenome (GOLD analysis project Ga0065711, IMG submission 59098) | Hoatzin crop microbial communities from Cojedes, Venezuela - Epithelial fraction 12 v2 (version 2) | ecosystem: Host-associated > Birds > Digestive system > Esophagus > Crop | place... | reverse complement strand
AGGCACAGGAAGTTCCGTCTGAACATGAGGAAGAATTTCTTCCCTCTGAGGGTGACGGAGCAGTGGAACAGGCTGCCCAGGGAGGTTGTGGAGTCTCCTTCTCTGGAGACATTCAAGACCCGCCTGGACAAGGTCCTCTGCAGCCTGCTGTAGGTGACCGTGCTTCAGTAGGAGGGTTGGACTAGATGACCCACAGACGTCCCTTCCAACCCCTACCATTTTGTGATTCTGTGATTGCCACAGTGAGCTGTAAGGGGCAACTGGGATTGGAAAAAGGCAAAAATACAGAATGGTCGTGATGGACCACTGCTCTAACCCAGCTCAGCACTCCTGACGTCATTTCTTACTTCATGTAACTGAGAACTACCTTATTATTTGTCAAATCCTCCACAATCAGCCTTTTATTCGTTGGGTTTTATGTGCTTGGAATTTCCACATTCACTTTTATTCTATTCTATAATATTTCTAAGTCCTTTAATACAAATGGTGTTTTATAACTCACATGTACTTTTCTTAGTTTTGATTACTTTTTCCACATTCATGTTAATTCCAATTGGCCACTTTAACCTCTTAACATTTATGACTGAATGGCATGTACTACATTTTCGTGCACATGAATCTGTCATCAAACAGTTTTCATTTCCTCTCAGTGACAGTTCTCTTTAGTACTTAAATCCCATTCAGCTCCACTGAAGGCTTTCTGTATTTTGCCCTAATTTGCTTTGCTGAAAAATAACCTTTTGTTTCATTATCTGGTCTAGCTTTAACTCCATAAACCAAATTAAATGGCAAACATCCTTCACACTGTACCTAACCATTCCATGGCTAGTTAATTGTTCCCATTTGTTAAAAAAGTCCTACTCATTTTCCATATATTGAGTTCACCATTTCTATTACATCAGTCTTCAGCATCTCCTAACAGTTTAAACAGGCACAACAAATATTTTCAAGGGAAGCAATAAAGGTGAGGCAGACTGGACCCAGAGCAAGGGTTTGGAATGAATATTCAAGATGTCTGGACACAGATAAGACTTTTTAGCATAAAGGAGACCCTTACCACGGAAATATAGTAAAGAAAGTATCTGAGATCAGTGAACCTGCTTTGATGATGTTTACAGCTTGTACTTATTGATGAAGGTTCCATGGAAGGCCTTGTCCCAATCTGAAGACTATTAGCCACTTAGCAACTTGGACTATTAGCAAGTATTAGCGATTACACACACATTTTTGTTTTGATTTTGTGTGTGTGTTTAGTCTGAGGTCTTAATCAAACCATAAGAAACTCCTCTGGATGGCATCTGGAGGGAAGCCCTACCTACAGGAATTTCTGCAGCTAGTGAGCTGCAGACCACTGAGGGAGGAGTACACATAGACCTCATTGTACAGGTGAAAGTTCTTGGCTCTCCCCCCAAATGCTTCCAACTATTGCAAACTAAGTTGCCTTTGGTACTACTTCCAGCAATTTTTGAGTTTGAGAAATTCAGTGTTATGGGAGAGAAGAAAATGTTTACAAAGGCAAAAGAAGCATTTCAATCAAGAGGAGTGAGTCTGATTGCTGTCTTTCTTGAAGGCTCTGAAGGTACCTAATCAGAGGGGAAGAGGGGATTTTGACTAAAAGTAGTGAACTGAAAGGAAGTGAAGAGTCCGAGGTCTGCCTCTGGTGGTAGATGTGGGAATGTGCATGCAAACATGTAAGAACGTAATTAGTGTGAGAAAGATGTGAGGATCTTCTGTATGGCAGAGTGAATGAAGAAAACAATATGATGGAAAAAAAAGGAAAAGGAGTGCTGCACTGATATAAGAGATCAGCAGTTGAAAAGAGACCACAAGGAAGCAAGACCCCCAAAGATTTTGTAGTGACTAAATACTACTGTCTTCTACTTTTTATCTTAAAATGAATAGATCTTTTTTTTCATGGAAATAGACTCCACACCAATCCTCATAAATCTTTTTCTTCATCACTACTGATTTCACTTTGAAAATTCAGTCCGCCTGCAAATCAGATACAGGGAAAAACTTTGCAACATTCAAGGTCAGGCTGGACTGGGCTCTGAGCAACCTGATCTAGTTGAAGATGACCCTGCTTGCTGCAGGGGGAGTGGACTACATGACCTTTAAAGGTCCCTTCCAACCCAAAGCATTCTATGGTTCTGTGATTCTATGATTCATATTTTGGACAGCTGTATTTTTATTGTGGCTGGTCCATTTCCTATTTTTTTTCTCCACAAGGTGGCACAATTTATATTATTTTCTTTAATAATGTCTTTTACTGACCAAAATAAGGTCTCTATTGAAATAAAACTTTCCTAATAAAAAGAGTAAATAGCACATCGATTGAAATCCAGAAGACTCTCACTACCCTCATAAATGAAATAGAGAACACATATATTTGAATAAATCCACATACCTTATTTAAATAAACTTACATACCTTATGCATATATTTGAATTCTCCCTTTACATATTGTCCCCATTTCAATTACTTCATTCATTGACTCTTAATGAGAACTTGCTGTTTGTTAAGCCAGGACTTCCAGTGCCTTGCTATAAAATGTCTTTAAAGTGAATCAAGCTAGGCTACCATTTGCTCTACAACTCCTGGAGAAATAAGCCAACACAACAGATAATCTAAAATGAAAAATGAGACTGGAAAACAGCAAAACTTTTCCTATAATATGCTTGAGATGGTTGGGCACTAAGTAACTCTGAGTGAAGCCGGGCTCCTTGTCTTGTAACAGGCAATCTTAAAAGAGAAACAGGCTGAGAACTATCTCGAGACAGTCAGACTCAAGAGATTTGAAAGGGAATATGATGAGATGATGTCGCTGATGCAGCAACCATACAGCTTTACCAGAGACAGTATTAATGTTCAGAAGAAAAGGAAGGAAACCAGACAGTCCAGTTTCTGAAAGCCTCAGCCAGTCAAAGAAATACTTCAGGTGTGAGAAACTGTGTGGTAATCCCATGTTTTTTTTACCATTGGGTTTCTAACATAACCTGCAACTGAAGTCATGGGAAAGCCCATAAATGCTATATCAAGAACTCTCTTTCCCTTAATGTCGGCTTTTCCAAATAAGTTCATTCCCAAGTGTTCTTTATGAGCATTATAAAGTTTTCTTCCATTATTGCAAAGTTTTGCAGAAAACGTATCTCGATGTATTGGCCCACTAAAAAAGGTTGTTCGAGGACTTGCTGCCATTTCAAACATTGAGACTGAGAAGCATCTTATAATTCATCTATTCATTCATGTTTAATTCATATTCAGAAGATGTCTGTCATTATGCAGCCTTAACCAAACACGTAGACCCCAACGTGATCATAGGCTTACTCTTGTCAGTAGTTCATCCATTTCTGTCACCAGGGTATCCAGATTTTCTTGTGCTAGCTGAAGAAGTCTCTCTGGTGCTCGCTGAGGTGAAAGCAAATGCTGTTGGGGAAGAGAGAAGGGAGAGTCAAAATCTGTATTTAATGGATCTCAGAGCTTCCAAATATTGTAGAGAAGAAGCATCAAATATTTCCTTTTCACTATAGTATGCAACTCCTTTTTGTCATTGACTCTTGTGTCACATCCATCCCACATATTTTTCTCAGGAATCTTGACAGCTCTGCATAGTTTAGTTGAGAACCTATAAGTATGGTAGGGAAAATACAGTATATAAAATACATAACTACTTTATGGACCACCAACATGAACACTATTTTATTTGTATGCAATTTCACTTTTTATGTGCCTGCAGTACAATTCCTTGCATATACATACACAAATTACTGCTGTGAGATTTATTTGTCAAAATAAGTCAAATTAAATAACTGTATATTGTGGTTTAACTGCTGCCAGCAACTAAGCACCAGACAGATGCTCGCTCACTCCTGCCCTCCCCCCTCATGGGATGGGGAGGAGAATGGGAAAAATAAAAACTCGTGGGTGGAGACAAAGACAGTTTAACAGGAAAGTAAAGTTAGAGATAATAATAATAATATATATATATACACACGTACAAAACAAGTGATGCACAAATGCAATTGCTCACCACCTGATGAACAATACCCAGCCCATCTCTGAGCAGCGATCACTCCCCCTAGACAGCTCCCCTAGTTTATATACTGGGCATGACATCATGTGGTATAGAATACCCCTTTCGCCAGTTTGGGTCAGCTTTCCCAGCTGTGTCCCCTCCCAGCTTCCGGTGCATCTGGCAGGCCAGGCCACCATGAGAAGCTCAGAAATCCTTGACTGCCTAGTAACAATTAAAAACTTTGTTAGGGTAGCAACATTATTTTTATCCCAAATCCAAAACACAGCACTACACCAGTTACCAGAAAGAGAATTAAATATATCCCAGCCAAAACCAGGATACTGTAATAAATATATATCAACCAAAACAAGTTTGAAGTAATTATATCTTTAATTTTTCATCTTCCCTGAACCTACTGATGGTGGCATGTTTGAACAGATTCAAGTACAGTTGTACTGAAGCCCTGCTATTTATGTATGTGAATACTGTGAACATACCTTTAATTCCTGTGTCATGTTCTCAAAACCATGCAACATTTTATACGGAGCAGGCAGTGGACCACTAAGGTTAACACTCAGGATCATATGGTTTAGCCGATCCAGGCCACTGAGAAGGAGTCCTGTGCATTCATCATCACAAGCTGGGGACAGAACAGCAAAGCTTATTTAGTGCTGCTAAATATTTAAGACATAAATTTGAGTTAGAAACAGTTAGAAATTATATGTGTGTTAGGGCACACACATACAATTCTGTGAGAGGTAATACTAATTTCAGATAATTTACCCCAAAAATACTGGGAGAAAAAAATGGAAACAACAACTAGGGAACAGGAAAAAACTTATTGCTTATGTCTTGGTAATGGGACAGTTTAATATAAAACACCAAGAGCAGAACTGGTATGCTTACCTCACCAAAAGAGGAAATAATTAATGTTGTCATTATGGACTAGCAAATATAAAATCCTAAATTAGACAAACAATTGGGATGAAGTCTGAGAAAAGTGGACAGATAATTTGGAAAAACTTTAGGAAGCATAGTATGGTTGTGGATTTGAACATAAGAAAAAACTAAAGAAATCTTACAATTTGCATACTTTGTAGTGACATAACAGCATGGCCAAGCATGCTAAACCTGTAATGCAGACAGTAGAAAGAGTTCAGGTAAAAATACTGGTAGTTTTCTTTTAAGAAATGCTTTTAGCTACCTCCTTTCACTAACCAGCTTATAAGTTTTTCATGTATGCTTCCTTTCTTGCAAATACTCTTTAGCATGAAAAATACTGGTGTGTGGTGCATATACCGAAAGGATTTTACATTTCTTCCCCTCTTGCTTTCTATGAAGTATCACAAGAAATTCTCATAACCTTAAACTCTTGTATCATTCATGCTGCAGACAGGAAAATTCTTCATCCTTTAGAACAGAGTTGTGGGAATGCCTTTCTGTTTCCCTGCGTAAAGATGCTACAGAGGACTGGCAAACCTCAACAACATCTCAGGAGATGGAGCAAACTGTGAAATAATGAATTCACTGGTGATGTTAAGAGACATGGAGGGTTGTACCTAAAGTTTTACAAGTATGTAATTATTTATTTCAGCAACACCCCTAGGCAGCTCAATGGCTAAAAACCCACCAAACAACATGTGTATTTCTGTAGAAAAAGAGAAGTAATTTTCAACAGAGCACTACATTTCTTTTTCCTGAAATCTGTTCTTCAGGTAGATTAAATCTTTTCTGTTCTTTAAAATTTTCACCGTTTTCTAAATGTTGTTCTTATTCTGTTCGTTGACTGTTCAATATAGCAAAGAGTTGAGTCAAACAGAGAAAAAAATTAATGATTACTAGTTTAATACACCATGAAACTCATGTGATGATTGAAGAAGAGACAAGATAGGTGCTGGATTAGTGCAGTAAGCAGTGGGTGCTGAAAGCTAGATACTGTTATTTTAAGACTTCCTTTTGCATTTTCATTGCTTCCATTTGCAGACTTCTTCCTCCTGTTTCACAGTATTTTGTTACATAAGCTGATCTGCACTTGTTCTTCTTCTGCAGTTGTTAAAACTGTGGGCACAATACATTCTGATTTATGTTTCTATGTGAAATTAAAAAAAAAAAAAAAGCTTATTACCATCCCAGCTCTTGTCATCTATGTGCTTGCTTTTAGAAGTCTGAGAGAATTAAAGGAAAAGCAAGTTTTAAAACCAACTAAATGTTTTATGTAACAGGCACCTGTTCTGTAGCTGCTCAAGAAGGTAAATAGACCTGATCATCATTTTGCAGGATGCAAGTAAGTGTTCTTGTACGTGAAGAGAATTGGGTTTTGCCGTTTGTTTTGTTTTTCCTGATTCCTTATTTCACTTATGAAACAAGCTAAATCTATTCACCCTCAAAATTGCCAGTGGTTGGTAATAAAATGCTAAAACATTGCGAAGTGTTAAAGACAAACTCAGTTCACACCAATGAGAAAAATACTGAACAGCTGATGAAGAGATGAAATATTTCAATGAGTAAACAATTGAGCATTCAGTATAAATTAACACCTCTTGCACAATAATCAGGATGAAACTACACTACATCAAGTGAGGACCACAGTTAGGTAGATGAGACAGGACTAAGCTACTCCAATATGCAGTCTGAAGTGTACTGTAGCTATGGGAAATATTTCAAGAGCATCATTATATTTCGCAAGACTAAATATTTCTGTGTCTAGCTATAAAACTGTCAGGATAAATTTGTGTCTAATATTAACAAATGCAGCACTAAATTCAGATCATTACAGCAGTGCAAGCATGTAAGAGGCAAATCATGCAATCAATATGACAATAGTCCAGCAAGCAATTAATGCAAATTACTGCGGTTTCCATTTTCACCACACTTTCCCATGCACAATAAGTCCTGTAAGGATTTTAACTTACCTCGTGAGAAGCATCTCCAAAGTATGCATGCCAAATAATTTTTTTTTTTAAATAATTGCTCAAGTAATAAAAGACACTGTAAGTTTCTGGACATCTAACCACTTACTCCATTTTACAAACAGAAAAGAAGGTACAAGAAAGAGATCACGTATCTGAGCCACAATGTGTTCCTCCAACTGAGTGATTAGCTAACACAATTTTGCCTGAATAAATTCATTGTTGTTAAGATTCAAAAGACTGCATTACGAGTAGGTAAAGACAGTTGGTCTAAGGGCAACCATGTAATCTCTGATATGAGGTGGTATCCTATGATAGTCAGTGACTCTTCAGTATTAGTTTCCAGTTGCTTCACAATAAAAAAGTGTTGAACTATTGTTGGTGTCGTTGCTCTGGTCTCACATCAAACAATAAACAAGTCCTTCTCTGCCTCCCAAAACAGAATCCCCATGGAGAGCTAAAAGCTGTAGCTTACTTGTCATTGCTGCTCACTTCAGTGAGTTTGCATTATCAATTTTTCTCCAAAATCTGGGAAAATTCAGATCTAGATTAGCATCTAAAGTACTGGCTCAGGTTTATTTCTGATTTTCATTATTTATAAAGCCTCATTTGCTGGTTCTGATACATACGAGTACTAGTTAGGTTTATATAGTGCGTGAGTTGGGCAAAAGATGTTGCAATGTGAGTCTAAACTCAACAGGGGCTCACATATCAAAAAATGGGAGAACAACGGATAGCTTGTCACCTTCTAGGCCACTTGTCACCTTCAAGGCCAAGCAGGGGTGCCCATCCCTTATTGAGCTCATGCAGACAGACAAGCAGTTGGCCAGCACAGAGGTAAGAAGAGGTAAGTTTAACTCTTATGGCTGTGCCATAAGGGCTCTCAGCTTCTGTTAAACTCAGAACATAGCAGAAGCTAGTCCAATGCTTCATAGATCTGGTGTTACACACAGTATCTTTCCTTTCAGCTCGCTCTGTGAAGGCTTGTGATAAGAAGGTCCCAGCCCCTGTCGAACAAAGAACTATGTAGGAGTTAGGAGATGATTCTTTTCACAGATTCTTCAAGATCTGCCTCTGACAGAGGCAGCATCTCTGCTTAGTTCTCAATTTGTGAGGGATGAAATCATGGAGCTACTCCCTACGTTAGAGGGAAAACCTTGATTCTGCCAGGACCAGTGGCTAGGAGCTTCCTCGTTCTCTTGGGTGCAGAACTGAGTGGCTGGTGGGAAAAAAATCCATCTCATTGCAAGCACCAGTCTACTTAGAGTACCATATTTAAGTGACCAAGACCTGGTATTAAAGGAATCTAATTATATAATTTTCTCCTTCTACCAATACTGAAGATATTAATTCTTGAAGACATAAGTTTGTTGACTGCAGCACAGCTCAAGGTCCTTTTTTTTTCCCCACAAGACTGAGTTAAAGAAAAATTCCTAACAATGAAATATCTGTTTGATCTCTCCGTGTCATGATTGCATCCCGTTCCCTGTTAATCTTGTACAGCAGAACCACATTGACTGCTTCACATTTAGGTTTTGCTTGACCCCGAGGAACATTTGTGACGGGAGCATACATCTGAGGAAAGGTTTTGCAGTTTGTGTTGCAATAGAGTTCAAAATATTGAAGCCAAATTTTTTTTTAAGTCCCCACTGTAGTTAAGACTGGTGCCTTGAAAGCATTCAGAAGGTGAGTTCTGACTTGCCATATGTTTAACAATAAAGGCTTGAAGTTCTCACTAGGATCGTTTTTTTTCCCTAAACACTGCACAGCAGCAAGCACAGTCACTGATTCAACGACATTGCAATCTAAGGTTCTTCATTTTATGTACTACAAATTCTGCTACCGAAGTCAAGTGGAATGTCACAAGGTATTAAAAAAAATACACAAGAGAATTACTAATCTAAGAAAATTCAGGATCGCTACAGGCTTGGTCCAAAACCCGTTGCAGGTCCTTCTTTCCACTTCAGCTTGCTAAGGTCAAAGCTCTTTGGGAAGGACGAGGAGAGAGCAGTATATGCACTGGCTTGTTTACATACTTCTGGTATGTATTTGTAAAATATGAATCAAGCAGATGCTAATGATCTCAGTCTGCCTGAGCATGCTGGGTACAGATGAACTGAGGAAAGGCTGCTCCTGTTCATCATACAAGTCAGCTGTGTTCTGGATTGGAACCATATATGGGGTTCAGCTAAGAAAACAAAAAATATATGTCTTCAATACTGTAGTGATTACAGGCCAGTCAGCAATTGCCAGTTGACAACTTTCAGCAGAATAAGCATTGAGATATGCATCACTCATTTTTACTGTAATAAATATCAGGGACCATCAATTCATCTGTAGTTACAAATAAAAACAAAAATCTGTAAGCATAGAGAAGATCTGGGAGAACTTTTGTCATATCTGAGAGTATACAAGGATGTTGGCAACATTATTAAAATCAGTTTGCAGTCATTACAAATTTTCTTACCGGGTACTCACTGCTTCAAAACAGAAAGGAAATTGAGCCTAAGTGGATTATCTGAGACTAAAAATTATAAGGAAGTCTTCAGCAGCCGAGTATTATGAGTATCACTACATGATGATCTAGATGGTCACTTTAGTTGGGGAAACAATCCAGTTATTAATTGTACTAATGTAAAAAAATTAGAATTTTTCTGGTGTGTAGTAGACCATCCAGGGTCTTCTATTACTTATAAAAAAATCTAGCTTTTGGATATCGTTTTCCATTCCCTAAAGGCGTACTAGAGAAAACAACCTTATTCTGTTCTAAGAATATAATGGGAAGCGAATTCTGCCTGTGCCGCTCACCTGTAATTATCTTTCCATTGTTATTTAGTAGTAAACAAATTCTTCTCCTTTGTACAGTGTCTTTAAAAAAATATATTCTCTTTCCATTCTACCTGTAGCTTTCTAAAATATAACTGTTCTAACATAGCACTGAAAAGTGGTATGCACTAAGCAACTGAAAAATGACACATTATGAAAAAACCCAGTAAGAACCTGGTAAAACCGATTTCCAGGTATATCAGAAATAGACCACTTTAATGAACATGCACACTCCTCTGGATTTTTTTCTGTCTTTGCACTGCGAATTTTCACTCTAAAATCTTTAGAATACTTATGATAAGGGATATGTTAAAACATAAGTGTTATCTTTAAACAACAATAAGTTACAATATTGTGGCTAAAACCTCTCTAATTGGATTCAAATATGCATTTTTTAGTTTTCATGTCATACTCTGTGGTGATCTTTTATAGAATTTGCCAAAAATTTATTATTCAGATGGTTATTCTTTGCTAAATATTCAAAATCAATTTTCACTTTCCTAAATATTAACCATAACATGCTAACATTGGACAGCTTCATCAAACTATGTTTTATATTAGTCACAACTACATTTTTTCAAACATGAATGATTGTATTTGCGTGTATTTTCTTTAAACTAGACCATTTTACCACCTAACTTGGGGTTCTTCACACTTCTGACAGGTACAATTGCAGTATTTGAAATGGAACTCTGCAAATGAGTATAAGTAGATACATGCCTACAGCTCATTTAAAATATTGAATGCAAACAGGATTCTGCATATGACTAATTTTCTGTAAATTAAGAGTACTTAATCATTATTATTATTACTATTAAGTTTTCATTACATCTGAAGCTAGTCAGAAGGGAATTTACTGAGTATTTTGGAAGTGGTTGATATATGAAAGTAAAAATATATTGTATACAGGGCCAAATTCTCAGCTGCATTCTCACCAAATTCTCCAATATCTCAACTCAAATTGGAACAGATAAATGTTCTTGGAGTAAAGAAGGAAAGTTTCAGGGTTTCCTCAAAAGGTGTTTATAGTGGTTATTTGACAGTACAATGACTATTAAAGCACAGTAGGGGCTGCAACAATGAATCCCTATCAGAAGAAAACAGGTGTACTCTGAAGGCTGTGACATACTAGGCAGTGTTAATCACAGGCAAATTCCCACCAAGTCTATGTTTACCATACTCTTTTCATCTGCCACAGCCCCTGTATCCACCACAGGCTACAAAGGTAAATGTTTTCTTGATCAGGCTGGTTTTCTACCACGTCAAGGGTATTTCCCTGCATTAGCAAAGGCATGTATGGAGTAATATGGGGGATATTGCCCTACACTAACAAAGTTGGCTTTGGAGTAATATAGGGGTTGGGGAACCTTTAAACAAAGGGAAAATCATATAGCAAGAGCAAATACACATAAAATGTCTACTGAATATTTAATTGCAGTTTTTGTAAGTTATGACATGAATGTTACTGATGTGGTGCCAATAGTAACAGACTAGTCCCTGTGAGAGGGGAGATTTAATGTACCTCCCATCTGTTCCTATAGGTGGTTCCTATTTTTACGACTAAAGGAAAGAAATCTTTTCATTTGATTCCTCAGTTTTACCAATCATAGAATCATTAAGGTTGGAAAAGACCTCTAAGATCATCAAGTCCAACCGTCAACCCAACACCACCATGCCTGCTAAACCATGCCCTGAAGTGCCATATCTACACATTTTTGAACACCTCCAGGGATGGTGACTCCACCACTTCCCTGGGCAGCCTGTTCCAGTGCTTGACCACTTTCAGTAAAGAAATTTGTCCTAACATCCAATCTAAACCTCCCCTGATGCAACTTGAGGCCATTTTCTCTAATCATATTGCTAGTTATTTGGGAGAAGAGACCAACACCCCCCTCACTACAACCTCCTTTCAGGTAGTTACAGAGAGCAATAAGGTCTCCCCTTCAGACTCCTCTTTTCCAGACTAAACAACCTCAGCTCCCTCAGCCACTCCTCGTAAGACTTGTTCTCTAGACCCCTCACCAACCTTGTTGCCCTTCTCTGGACATGCTCCAGCACCTCAATGTCCTTCTTGTAGCGAGGGGCCCAAAACTGAACACATTACTCCAGGTGTGGCCTCACCAGTGCTGAGTACAGGGGCACGATCATCTCCCTACTCCTGCTGGCCACACTATTCCTGACACAAGCCAGGATGCCGTTGGCCTTCTTGGCCACCTGGGCACACTGCAGGCTCATGTTCAGCCAGCTGTCGACCTACACTCCCTCGTCCTTTTCTGCTGGGCAGCTTTCCAGCCACTCCTCCCCAAGCCTGTAGCGTCGGATGGGG
>Ga0065711_1047917_pt1 | contig 12076 bp, 2 predicted proteins | sample Hoacrofraction12_FD_59098 | JGI IMG/M metagenome (GOLD analysis project Ga0065711, IMG submission 59098) | Hoatzin crop microbial communities from Cojedes, Venezuela - Epithelial fraction 12 v2 (version 2) | ecosystem: Host-associated > Birds > Digestive system > Esophagus > Crop | place... | reverse complement strand
TTCCAGCTGAACATGAGGAAGAACTTCTTCCCTCTGAGGGTGACAGAGCACTGGAACAGGCTGCCCAGGGAGGCTGTGGAGTCTCCTTCTCTGGAGATATTCAAGACCCGCCTGGACAAGGTCCTGTGCATCCTGCTGTAGGTGACCCTGCTTCGGCAGAGGGTTGGACTAGATGACCCACAGAGGTCCCTTCTAACCCCAAACGTTCTGTGATTCTGTTGCAAGAGGCAGTTGAGAAGTAATATGCTTTGACCCCTTTTCAGAAGCAAGGTTGAAGATGTGAGTAATGCTCTAGGAACAAATGGACTACAATGTATTGTCTTTCCCTCACCTTCCCAGTGTGTCAGTCTTGGCAGTGATGTGTTTTCTGTCATGTTAACATAACCAGCAAGTCCAGCTCTGTAATAGCAATCCAGATTGTATCAGTAGATTACCACTGCTGTCTTCACAATCCTTGAAAGCTATGGCCTGATCACTTATCCTGTCTACTGTCTGTCTGTTTTAATTGATCTGACTGAGCAGTTGATGTCAGAAAACCTGGTGGGAAAATAGTAGTATTCCTTTTTCTCTCCTTTTGGCACTGTTTTTAGTGGTAATATGGATAAAGAAAACAACAGTTCATTTCAGACAATTGTATATAATGTGAAGTTTTGCATCTTCTCCCTCAGCGCACCCTACATCCGTATCCCTTTCTATAATGACCTATTCAATGGCTTCTATCGTTGATATTTTCATTAATCTCCTTGATCATCCCCTGCTCGGTGATGTCTCCTTTTCTTCCAAAAAAAGCAGCATGTTTCAAGTTACAGGAAAAGAGCAGAACTTGTCAAATGAAGGATGCTTCGGCTCAGATGTGTACTCTTGTTCTGGTGATGCTCCCCTACCTCTTGCTTTCAAAACTGAAAATAACTGTGTCTGACTTCTAGTTACTCGTTTTCCTGAGAACAAACACAGTAGAATGTAAAATCCTTCCATAAAGTTTTTGTTAGTTGTGTAAAAGGTACACAACCACTTAATTGTATTTCAGGCTGTCTTTATCTCTTCTCAGATTGACAACTTGAGAATTTTAATGCTGATAGTTGATCAGCTTATTTGTATTCTGTTTTATTTTTATTATTTCAGGTGGGATTTTTTTATTTTTAAGATCAGGTTACAGATAGAAACCTCTTCTCCATGCAGGGTAGAAGAATGGGTAGATGTTGGAGGCTGATTGTCATTTGAAGTATTAAGTTACACCTCTTGTAGGAATGAGTTAAACTGTGAAAAGGTGTCCTTAGATCAGAGGAAGGTTGTGGTCAGGTGATCTGATCTGGAGATACAGAACATTATTGCTTCTAATTACTTTCTTTTTTAAAAAAAAAAAAAAATTTCTCACTGCTGTCTATGCTTCTACCTTTGCACCCTACATTCAGCCTACCAGTACAACTGCATATGTACTTGCTTTCAGTCTCCTGTCAAAATCATCTGGGTTTAAGTTGACAGGAATAGGTTAGATGCTGACAGTATCTGCAGTTGTGCAAGCAGGTTCCTGGGGGCAGTAGCCTCGGTGGGAGGAGGAACAGGAGGAGATGTTACAAGCCACAGGGGTCTGTACCATGTTATACTTGGCGCAGCTGCAGTCGGAAGCTTATCTGACTGTAGGCTCTGTGTCCACCTGGGGAAACTAGTAGAGGCTAGGTATTGTGCTTCCAGTTCCTAGTCTATATGTAATTTATGCCTTTCCTGTATGGATGAGCCATTAGACATTAAAAATGCCTTTCTTTTGTTTTGAACACATGATATGTGTGCTTAATCTAGAGAGCAGGTTTTCTAGGTCAACGAATTACTCTAAGAATAAGCATTAGGTTTAATTATGATCTGCTTAGTCCTGTACTGTGCAGAGACTGAAGTGTCTGTAGCAACCTCTTATCTCTTGTGGTATCTGTGCCAGTGTTCTTTCATGTTATAGCAGGTCTTCTCTCCAAATTGGAGATAGAGAGATTTAGTAGCAATTTAGTACACTAGACTACAGCTCTTAAGTCTGTTTGGCTCTATGCCAAGTCATATGCTAAGATCTAGACCTATGCAGGGATTTGAACTTCTAACTTCCCTCAAATTTCAATACCAGCTGTGAGCATAAATGTTCCTAAAGAAATCCAGTTTGTGTTCTGTTAGATCCAGAACTGTCAAAGTGACAGTGTTAGAAATGTGCTTGGCTTGGTACAACTCCTACTTAGTCAGTTTTTGATGTTTGCTTATTTTGAAAGAAGCTGTGCGGTACTACCTATACACAGCATGTACGTTATATCTGTGAGCAGTAAACGCTTGGCCTGTTGATCTTACAGGTATTCCTCCCATAAGGGGGAAAAAAAAGCACTTAAAATATTTTGATCACTGATCTTCCACTGGTCAATTAGACACAGGACAGTTCTATCAGAGGGGAAAAACGTAAAAAGGAAAGGTCTAATAGTTTAAACAATTTGTAAAAGTTGTTTTAATTTTTTCTCTGTTACATCCTGAAGCCTGCTTTAATTTGGAGGTTTTTAGTCTTGAGGTCAAGTCATCTTTGCTCTTGCCCAGAACTGTACAACACTGCTTCCTCACTAATCCTTTCTTATGTATTACAGAAGGAAATTTTACTGCTCACCTCAAAGGAACGTGTAGTTGGCATGTCTGTAGGGTATCTGTGTTCTATTCCTTGAGCTGTTGTGAGATGCCATTGCTGGAGACCATAGCTCCAAATTAGCGTAAGGAGTTCTTGCTTCTTTTGGATGTAACCAAGGCTATTAGCAATTAAAAAAGTAAAATATTTTCCTTACTACTTTGTTTCTTAGAGAGGGAGATTTATTCCCTTCCCTTCACCCTTCTTTCTTGATATACTAAAATAGCTAGGTGGATGGGCTAATGCTGGGATTTCTCTTCCTTTGTCCTCTCAAACTCTGCTGTTAAAAGCTCCAGTGGAATACTTAGTTTGGCAGTCGTGATCCAGCTTTGCCATTTTCTAATGGGTAGGATAGAATTATAAGCTTCCTATTTGTTAATTGATTTCTTTTTGAAATCTTATGTTGCAGATGAAACCACTGCTGCCAGCTGTAACACTGTCTGAGCAGTAAATGAAGCTACTGTGTATGTCTAGTCCTGTGAGGATTTGTAATCTGTACTTTTTTTCCAGTAAAACTGTAAACTGCGAGTGTTCCCATATGCAACCTACCACAGGCTGCATGACGTTCTAGTTTACACTAAAAGAATTTCCTTTCCCAGAAAAATCCTTAGAATGAGCAGTACAGGGATAAAGGAAAAAGTATTTGGATTGCTAAAATGTAGTGTCTCAGGCTGGAAAGTAAAACTTTATTTGCTATGAAGCCCTGCTCAAGACTTTTCACAACAGTGACACTGGGAATCCAGTGTGAGGACCTGAGCACCATCCAGACAAATAAAAGGAAATCTGCCAGTTTCCACTGCAGTTTGTTTATTTAACAACTGTGTCTGTGAGGAAAGTAATGGATTTATGAGTTCGTGTTTTCCAACAAACTTCTGTCTTGGGGATTGGGGGAAGATTGATTTGCACTCATGCCAGAACAGTCTTTGCCCCACAGATACGATTTTGTCAGATGCTTCGTGCAGCTTTCTTGCATACTATTTATAGTTCTCTGTGCTGTGTAATAGTGATTCTATATTCTCTCATGCAATTCTTACTTATTACTAAAGTATATAATTAAGCAAGGATCTTTTTAAGGCACTGTTCACTTCTGAATGATTTTGTTCTTTTAAAGAGGGGAAAAAAAACTACAAAGACCATGCAAACTGCATGAAGAGCTTGTCTAAAGACCAAATGTAAATGTGCAAACTAGTCTTTTAAGCTGGTATGTTCCAAGTAATTATGGTCTCTTAAATTGATGTGGTTGTAGAGTAATGGAGATGATTATTCAGAGAAGGATTTAGACATAGCTGTAGGATACTTTCTATAAATAAAGGTATTTAAAGCACTTTATAGACCACTGAGATATTTTAAGGTAATAAAGAAAATGACACCTCCAGTAGAAAATGTTTACTTTTGTACCAACTAGACTGTCTGTGGTAAACCAGATGAAGTTACTACACAAAGCAGTTGTAAAGAGAATCCAGTGGAAGACTTTTTAGCTGTGTCATGATGATAGTGAAGGAATAAATATCCTTACCGTAAAAGTTCCTGTAGTATGAAAAAGACTTTGAATGTCTCTCAGGATGGGGAGAAGAAAGGGTGCCGTGGAGAGTAGTTCAGAGGTCTAATTTCATTGAAATTAGGAATGCAGTTATTTCTTCGTTTCAGTATTGACGATTATGTGAAAAAAAAAGATTATAATTACTGTTTTAAGGTTTGAGATTCTTTTGCCACAGTTTAAAAAGGGTATATATTTTGCTAAACAACATGACTGATGGGAACTCAGGAAGCTAAAGTAAGACTGTGTCTGTAATAGGTACTTCAAGTGACTTCAAGTACGGACTGCTGCCGGGGACTTCAAGTGACTTCAAGTACGGACTGCTGCCGGGGACTTCAAGTGACTTCAAGTACGGACTGCTGCCGGGAACTTCAAGTGACTTCAAGTACGGACTGCTGCCAGAATCTTGGCCAAAAGAAGCTTGGGAAAATGGCAAGTATATCTGAGGGAGAGGAGGTTGTTTGTTGCCTCTGATAGGGGTTGTTTATAATCTGTGTCACTGCTGGTAATATTTGATTAATTTATTTAGAGATTTATAAGATGAAGTGTTTACATAATCTTCTTCCATATCATTTGCCTTTCTGGATAATGTAAATGGGAGTACTTCCTTGGGCGGAGAAAAAGGAATTCAAATGTATGGAAAAGCAAAAACAGAACATGATTTATATCAGCTCTTGTATTGTGCCTGAATATGCAGTTACCAGAGATCTTTAATGATCTGATAGCTCCCCTCCTCCCGTCCCCCCAGTAAGCTAGGTACAAATAAGTGGGCTTTGAAATTGAACACTTGGATGATGAAGATACAAAGTTAAATGTAATTTTAAAAGTAGATCTCAGAGCATACTTCTCACTATTAAAATGCAAAATGTCATTGCAATAAAGGTTTTTAATTCAACGGAGCTGTAACTAAAGCCCTCTTCAGTCAAACCTGTGTTATATAACCTTCCCTTTCACAGCTTATGTGCCTGCCTTAATAGTTCAAGTAAGCAATTACATGCAATTATTTTTCTGTATGAAAACATACCAAAAAAACCACCACATCTAAAACAATTATTGCTAGATCCTTAAAATACATAAAAGTCTTCAGTAAAAAGAGGATCTTAAGGATTGGGTGATAGTGATGCCTACCTCTTCTCTGTAACTTTGAGCTATTACTGGTGTGTGTTTTATGGTTTACTGTAAATGTTTTGGGTTTTAGTGGAAGAAATTGGGTCATCAGAAGGTGAAATTCACTATCAGACAAGGGATTAGAACTTGTGTGTTAGGGGGTCTGCCGCCTCTTAAACCGTTACATTCCTGTGTATCTTGCAGCCCTGCTGTCTGCCTGTCTGTCATGCCCCTGTTCATATGTGCAAGACTGCAATTTAAAACCTGTTTTGAACTTATTTTTCTTCATGTAAGCCATTACATGGCATTATATTGACATGCAGCTTGCATGACTATGCCGAAATACGAAGGGAAACTTTTGAATATTTTAAAAATTTAATTTCCATGTTACGATGGAATTTGAAGTGTGAGGAGGCATCTTGGGTATAGGCATGCAAGCCGATAACACATGATTACTTTTGCTTTCTTCTTGTCAGCATGAACATTAGAAACTCCTATGTATATAATCATATAGCCTTATCCAGTGGTTTTTGGATGCTTCTAGATGATTAAGATCATGTTTGTAAATTATCTCACCTGTAGTAAGTTGAGTCAGTACCCTGTTCTCAAAATAATGCTTGTAATCCTGTGTGGCCACCTTCATAGTAGTCACAGCATCCTGTGCTTTTCTATTTCACACAGTAATAGGCAGCTGTAATAAGCCTGTTTTGCACGTATCCTTTGAGTGAGCTGCGTTACCCTTGGTCCAAGGATATGTAAATAACTCTCTTCCATCATAAGGAAGAAGTGGGATATTGCTACTTCCTGAAGTTTTTTCTACTCTCTTTTATTTTTTTTTCTGCTGTTAGACCAAAATAGACTTTGGGTAGAGAATAAATAAGGTCTGAACCAACAACTTCCCTTTCTAGCCGTTTCAGAATTATGCTACCTCTTACTGTCCTACTAGTTTTGTCAATATTTGTTCTTGCTTAGTTATGCTTTCTTTTTTTATTTATCTGTAGAGTCAGACCTTAGCAGGCAGTTCCTGCACATAATCCGAAATAGTATATTGGGAGAGAAGATTGTAACTGTCTAAATGTTGCAGAGCTAGCGGGTTCCTAGTCCAGAATAAACTGTTTTCTAGTGTAGGTGACCTCTAGAAGATGGGAGCTAATTAACTTGTAGCTAATTTACTCTAATTTATGAAAGGGGACTTCTTTTCAAAGAATTGATCTGTGCTTCTGTAGTAATAATTCCATGGTTACAAGCAGGAATTTTTCTAGCAAGATCACACAGGCAGAACCTACCAGTATTTGTGGTTTCTGCAGTCAGTCATCGTCCTCGTTTGACTGATGAAAAGTCATGTGGGTGCTTTACTGTTTTGGCACCTGTTTATTTTTGTGCACCAGGCAGAACATACTCAAAAAGGGTTCTTTTGTGTTTCATCATCTTTTCTCCTGATGGCTTATTTTCTTGTAGGCGATTCCTCTGCTTTAATCATGAACAAGTTGAAGTGTCCACACTGTAATTATGTAGCCAAATACAGAAGAACACTAAAGAGACACTTGCTCATTCACACAGGCGTGAGATCTTTCAGTTGTGACATCTGTGGGAAGCTGTTTACTCGAAGAGAGCATGTGAAGAGACATTCCTTGGTAGGTAACCTCAAGTGTGTGTGTGTGTGTGTACACATATGCACATGTACGAGTGGGGTTTTATGGGTTTTTTTCTGATGTTTTGGTAGTTTGGAGGAACACTGTTCTCTGGTTTGCTGTAATGTAAACTGTTTTATCTTAATCTGAAACGGTTGAAGATAAACATCTCTCTGTGACAACTGTACCTCTTATATTCTTAATGGAATATGCAGTATCACTTAAGAGAGTCGCTGGAATTCTGATAGAGATAATTTCAAGATGATTTTGAAAGTGACGTGATAATGAGATGCAGTATATGTAAGTATTCTGTAGATAATGAAAGGAAATTTTGGCATAGTGTTACTGCGATAGAATAGCACATCTTGTTCTATAATGCTGCGTCACCATTTTCTTTGAGGACACCCTGTCCATCAGCACTTGCGCAGTATCTTGGGGTGGTTCTGAAATACTTCACAACTAGACAAAGCTATAGTATAGTATCTGCTTTAAGATTTAGGAAAGAATGAAAAATACCTGGAGATGCAGAAAGTAAATGTCCTTCTGACTTGTATTGTACACAATCAGCAGTTGAGCTTACCCTGTCCTGTGCATGTTGCATAACCCAGGATTTAACTTTAGTACTGTTTATCTGAGGATCCAGAGAAAGTATTATCTGTCTTGAGTATTTTGCAGGTACTTTGTATCTAGTCTGTCAGGAGATTAAGAATTCATTAGAATATTTACTGTATAAAATCCAAGGTGTGCTCTAGGGGAGTAATAAAAGCAAGATCATATCGGTGGCGAGAAGGTAATAACACTTCTCCAAGCTGTGATTTTAAACTCATTTTGCAACGTGTTTTGTAGATACTCAAAATAGGTTAATACACCAAATGGGGTAAATTGCACTTCATTTTGGTAGTTTTCCTCAGTCCTTTGAAAGTCTGTGGACCACCTTGCTCTCTCCTGAGGGTGTTCCGTAAGTCTCCGTAGCCTCCTAGCAGTTGGCTTTTTTTGTTCCTCAGTGAGTAGAAAGAGTGGTTGTGAGCTTCCAGGTTTTAATGCGGATGCTGAAAAGAACCTTTGGTGTAAGTCTTCCTAACATTCCTTTATAGCTTGTGCTGTCATGAAATGGACTTTGCGTTAGCCAGTAACACTACTAAAAGTAAATAATAACCGGAGTCATATAAGGATATAATTCTGGAAGATATTTGTGAGACCACTATAGTAATTTTAAGTATTCCTTAAACTGCTCTGTAGGTAGGAAAGGCATATGTTAATACCTCCTTTGTAAATTTTAGAACCAGCATCCTTCTTATGTTCCACTGGACTTCTCTCATCTTAGATACGCATCTTTGCAAACTGCTACTGCTGCCTTTCTTCCTCCTCCCATACCCCCTGGTGAAGGCTTAGGTGTCTTAAGGGACAGGAGTACCTGTGTTGTTACCAAGTCTGAAGGACATTTTGTTCTGTAGTGTATATAGGTGACTGCAGTGATGGAGGTGGTGATGGTACAGAGCAGCTCTGTGGCTGGGCAGAGGAGGTTAGGTTATTATCACTTTATTGGCAGTGATACCGTGTGACATGTCCCGGCAGCTACTCCTTCCTTCATGGCTCACCAGGGAAGATGGCAACAGTTGAGCTGTCAGAGTCAGAACACCTTGCCCCCCGCCTTCAACAAACACCTCAAATATTCTGCTTTGTGTGAAACATTGTCATAACAAGCCTAGAGGCTGAGGAAAAAACACGCTGCACAGATTATACAGCAGGACTAAAGTAACTATTTGTATCTTGACCTTGTTTTTTTGCCTCATCTGGGTGGTAATTTCTGTTTTATCGAAAATGGCAACTTTTTCAATGTGACCACAAATGAGATATTTAAGCACATAGTTGTAATCTGTCATGGGAACACCAGATAGAAGAAAGAATTCAACTTAATTTTTTCTAAGATGATAACTATTACACACGGTTGCTGAATTCAGTTACTTGCAGAAGTAACATACTCCTAAACTGAAAACTAATATTTATGTTTAGTCAAGTGAGTCAACAGTGGCCTTCTAATTTTACACACAAGCACACTCCACATACAGGACAAAAAATTCACTAAAGGGACCTGGAAAGATGATGCTGGATTTGGGTGTGTTGGGAGGGAGGTGGTGTGGAAGAAGAATCTTGCTCTTTGAATTCAAACAGAGTTTAATAACTCCTGCTTGTTCTTACTGTTACTAGGACTTAAAATTGTAAAGGCAGTTTTCAAAATGAGATACGATCCTGTGTGCAACATAAGTGCTTGTACTGTTCTCATTGCCTTGCAGAATCTTGTTCTGTACAGTGAGTAGTCGTAAAATGAACACTTGCCTGCTTACGGAACAGGCAGCTGTTCAGTTTGGCTGTGGGCAATGGCTCATGTGGTCAGCAATGGATCTCTAGTGGTACTTCTCTTTCTCTGAACAGTGGTGGGTTATCTTTTGGAAGACTTCAAAAAATGACTTTGTGTATTAGTAATTATTATTAATAGCTTTCTGGTACTGTATGCAAAAGCAACCTGATATGCATGTTTTCAGCTGTTAATATTTCTCTTCCGTAGGTGCATAAAAAGGATAAGAAGTATAAATGTATGGTGTGTAAGAAGATTTTCATGCTAGCAGCCAGCGTTGGAATAAGACATGGATCACGACGTTACGGAGTTTGTGTAGACTGTGCAGATAAATCGCAGCCTGGAGGGCAAGAGGGAGCAGACCAGGTGCAGGACACAGATTTCCCTAGGGATGAAGAATACGAGGAAAATGAAGTGGGAGAAGGTGACGAGGAGCTTGGTGATGATGTGGAAGAACAGAATGACCAGTCTCGATGGGACGAATCTGGGGAAGTTTGTATGCCTTTAGATGACTGACAGAGCATATGGCTTCAGGGTGCCGCAGATGGACACTGTATGGATTGACTATTTGAATTTTTGGACTGAAGGCTTGCGAAGTATGGTACAGGCTGGATGGTAGTTATGTTGCTGTGAAAAACGTAGGGTCAAAGCCTTATAGCAAAAAAGGATTATTAATTTTTTTATGATATTTGCACAGGACTGTACAGCATACAACCATTTGGTTGAATTATACAGAGTCCTCACATCTACAGTCAGTTATCAAAAGAAAAGTGTATTTTTTATTATTTATAGGATATAGCTACTTGGGTCCTATTCAAACATAGTAGTAACCGTACTTATGTTACACATTCATGTAGCTGTTACATGAATGAAGAAAATTGCAACATGGTATGGAAATATGAAGACAGCTTTCCCAAATCCACTCGTACTTTGTCAGTGAACCAGTGAAGCTAATTTGGGCTAGTGGCTCTTGTTTCCGCAAGCATGTCTTTGCCATACAAACCTTACCTCTCCCGTACTCTGATAGGTGAAAGCCAATCATTTAAATATGCATCACAGATAATGCCAACACCATATTGAAATTTGGTTTTAAAACTTTTGGCTTTATGCTGGCAGGTGGTATAGATGATAAGCACTGGAGAAGTTAATTATGGCATTAATTTAGCATCTGTTTCTTCACCATTTTGAATTTTCGAGAAGGTTGCTATTGATTCATCAGTTCCAAAATGATCTTGCAGAAGAAGTGACCAATAATGAAAATAATAGACTGATCAGAATATGGGTAACTCTTCTGCCACTTAGTCAAAAGATAGTCATGCTGAAAGGTATCTGATGTAATAATGTTTCCTCCCTCCTCTAAGGCCCCCCCTCCTCTCAAGCTTTTTCACTTCCCTGGTGTATACCTCAGTCCCACAGAATAAAAATACAAGGAATGGAGAAAGTGTCATATTAAACAACTTTTTGGTTGATAATTTCTTACTTGTCCGGTTTTTGGCTAGTTTGTGGTGCGAGTTGGACACTAGGCTGTTGTGCCCATCGTTCGTCATTAAAATGAACGCAAACTATTTTTTATTCTTTTGTACTTAATGGGTTGTTGCTAGCGTTTAATATAAACAAGTTAAATGTAACTGGTTTATGACTTAATTTGCTGAAATTTTTTTTTAAAGATAAACAAAAAGTCCAAAGCAAAATAATGCTCTTTGAGTTGTCTGCTTTTCAGGATGATATGCTCCCTACACACTTTATTTCAAATTTTCTAGGAGGCATTGAAACTTGAATTTTTGTAGCCATGTGGGTTTTTTCCCTAAGCTTGTAATATTGTACCAGTGATTTCAAGCCTCTTTCATAGGGAGGGGAGGGCATTACAGCTTCATCTTAAACTCCTCTGTGTTGTCTAGCCTAAGGCAAATGTATTCAGGCAATCATTGGAACAATACATCTGATGTACTATTATGTCACAACAAGTAAATATGCAGAGCATTTATCATGACACATAGCTAGGCCAGTGTGACAGTACTGTATAAAAACTAATTGAGGGTCACCATATTTTTCAGCTTTGTTTAATTTTAAAATGAGTATATTTTTTCCTATTTTATATCAGGTAACTAAATTATGCTAGTTATGTGGATAAATTTGAACTATGCTTTGACGGACAGAATCTTAATGGTGCTCCATCTGATCAAAGTTGGTATGTATTTAAAGAGACAAGCTTTACTGTTGTCCTTTACATCAGTAGAACAGTAACATAATGTTAAGACATTGTTTTTGCCGATTGAAGCTGAGATAAGTTTGAACTACAGTTATATGGGAATTAAAATGCTTTTTTATCATCCACTTGTTTCATTGGTAGTTTCCACATCATTGTAAACCTGACAGATGATTAGTTTTTTGGGGGAGGGTGGGGAGGGTGGGGTGCCTTTTTTTTTTACACTGAAGAATACATCTTATTCTCATTGTTCTAGACTGAAATGAGTAACGTGTAATTCTGGTGGGGTCCAAAGTAGAAATTAGTTGGGCAAAGATGATATGAATGAAAAAGTATTTTAAACGTTAAAGTAATGTTCTGCTTTGTGAATATGTAAGTATAGCATAAAGATTTTTCCATCTCATTTATCCCCTTTAAAACCATAGTTTACAATTGGTAGATCTGTCTATATATATAAATATATATATATCTGAAATTCACCTAAATCTGCTTTATTAGAATACTGCTCACTTAATGCTTAGAAACTGGACCTGGCTCTACTTTCTTAATGTATTTTCCTTTTTTTTTTTTTTTTTTTTTTTTTTTTTTTTTTTTTTTT
>Ga0065711_1047916_pt1 | contig 12076 bp, 10 predicted proteins | sample Hoacrofraction12_FD_59098 | JGI IMG/M metagenome (GOLD analysis project Ga0065711, IMG submission 59098) | Hoatzin crop microbial communities from Cojedes, Venezuela - Epithelial fraction 12 v2 (version 2) | ecosystem: Host-associated > Birds > Digestive system > Esophagus > Crop | place... | reverse complement strand
GGAGCACCTCTCCTATGAGGACAGGCTGAGAGAGTTGGGCTTGTTCAGCCTGGAGAAGAGAAGGCTGCGGGGACACCTGATTGCAGCCTTTCAGTACTTAAAGGGAGCCTACAGGAAAGATGGGGACAATCTTTTTAGTAGAGACAACAGTGACAGGACGAGGGGTAATGGTTTTAACCTAAAACAGGGTAGGTTTAGGCTGGATATAAGGAATAAATTCTTTACAATGAGGGTGGTGAAACACTGGAATGGGTTGCCCAGAGAGGTAGTGGGGGGCCCCATTCCTGGAAACATTCAAGACCAGGTTGGACGGGGCTCTGAGCAACCTGATCTGGTTAGCGGTGTCCCTGCTCGCTGGGGGGGAGTTGGACTAGATGATCTCTAGGGGTCCCTTCCGACTCAAAACTTTCTATGATTCTATGATCACGCAATTGGAATGATGCAATTGATGGCTATAAACTGTTCAGAAGAGACAGGCAAGGAAGGAGAGGCAACAGTGTTAAAAAAATAAAAAATGATTGATAGTACAGAGCTGTCTCTGAAAAACAGAGTCAGGACTGTTAATTCTGGGAGAGTAAGCTTTCAGTTGTTTAAGGAATTTGTGGATGGGACTCCCTGGGAAATTGCCCTTGGGGATAAAGGAGCAGAAGGGAGCTGGCAGCTATTGAAGGACGTCTGTCTTAGAGCACCAGAGCTTTCGATTTCCATGTCTAAGAAATCAGGCAAGGAAGACAGGAGACACGCATGGCTGAGGAAGGACCCCTTGGTCAAACTAAAGTGGAAGAAGGAAATGCGCAGGCAGTGGAACTGGAGATATGTAGCCTGGGAAGAGTAAAGGGACGCTGCCTGGATGTGTAGGGGTGGGATCAGGAAAGCTAAGGCACAGCTGGAGGGGAGTTTAGCAAGGAATGTGAGGAAGAATAGTAAGAAGGGCTTCTACAAGTACATTGGACAGGAAAGGAAGATTCAAGAAATTGTGTGCACACACAAACATGATGAATAAAACAGAACTAATGACAACCAACAAGGCTGAGGTACTCAACAACTCTTTTACCAAGTTTTCACTGGCAATCACTCTTCTCCCATCTGAAGTCCCTGAACCTCCAGACAGGGGCTTGGGGAATGAAGTCTCTCCTATAGTAAGAGAAGATCGTGTACAAGACCACCTGAGGAACCTGGGCATACACAAGTCCTTGAGACCCAAAGAGATGAATCCTGGGGTCCTGAGGGAATTGGCCACCAATCTGAGTGGTGCAGTTGATTCACTTGAGGGAAGGGATGCCATCCAGAGGGACCTGGACAGGCTGGAGGAGGGAGCCCATGTGAACCTCATGAGTGTCAGCATGGCCAAGTGCAAGGTCCTGCATGTGGATTGGCGCAACCCCCAGTATCAATATAGGCTGGGGGATGACAGGATTGAGAGCAGCCCTGAGGAGAAGGACTTGGGGGTGCTGGTTGAAGAGAAGCTCAACATGACCCGGCAGTGTGTGCTCACAGCCCCAAAGGCCAATGGTACCTTGGACTGCATGCCCAGCAGCGTGGGCACAGGGCGAAGGAGGGGATTCTGTCCCTCTGCTCCGCTCTGGTGAGACCCCACCCCCGGGAGTCCTGTGTCCAGCTCTGGAGCCCTCAGCACAGGACAGACCTGGAGCTGTTGGAGCAGGGCCAGAGGAGGCCCCAGCCATGATCCGAGGCCTGGAACCCCTCTGCTGTGAGGAAAGGCTGGGAGAGCTGGGGCTGTTCAGCCTGGAGAAGAGAAGGCTGGGGGCAGACCTTAGAGCAGCCTGCCAGTATATAAAAGAAGCTTATAAGAAAGATGGAGAGGGGCTTTTGTGAGGGCCAGTAGCAACAGGAGAAAGAACAACAGTTTTAAACTGAAAGAGGGTAGATTTAGGTTGGACATAAGTAAGAAATTCTTTCCTGTGAGGGTGGTGAGGCACTGGCACAGGCTGCCCAGAGAGGTGGTAGATGCCCCATCCCTGAAAGTGTTCTAAATCAGGTTGGACAAGGCTTTGAGTCACCTGATCTAATGAAAGATGTCCCCATGCCCATAACTGGGGGGTTGGACTAGATGATCTTGAAAGGTTGCTTCCAACCCAAGCCATTCTATGATTCTGTATCTAAAAAATTAATAATTCTCAAAGAGCGTAGTTTCACAGCCTTCATGGAAGAGGTGCATTTTATTTTATCTTAAGACACAGGGGGTTTTTTACGCAGTTTGTTTCATGGATCATCAATCTAGACTTTACTGGCTGTAAGATCTGAGTGTGTATTCCAGTACTGAATGCCTAGTTTGAAGACTTCAGTGTGCTTCTGTTGATAAAGTTTGCTAAAAGTTTTCATCACTTAGCATTGGCTCTTGAAATAATCACTATTTTGATTCTGGTGACAGAAGACCAACTCAAGTTGGTTCAAAAGTTATGTCATACAAAAAAGTGCAAAGAAAGAATATGGAGAGTTAAAGTACTCTGTGTTGTTGTTGTTTAAAGTGCGTAGCAATGAGGAATAGCTCCCCATCGAGGCTGGGGTATTTCTGATGAGATGTATATAGAAAAGGACTTAAATCTCCAGTGACCTTCCTTGCAAAGAGACCAGGAAACATCTGTGCGTGATGTAATGGTTTGTGAACAGGGAATTTATTTCAAGGAGATTATTTTGCCTGACAGTGTCAGAGGAAACAATTTCCACTGTGTAAATTACTAAGACTGATTATTTTGGGAGATGTTATTTGTACATAATCTGCTAAATCAATCTGTCCAAATACGTACTGCAGCTTTCTGGCATCACTGGGGTTTAGTAATATGGCTTCAGACGTGATGGAATTTAATTTATTCCCAGGAAAGTTAGCTGAATACTTCGGAAACAACAAAGATAAAGTACAGTCCCGTGGCTTAATCGCACATTAGTTTGTTGATGTACACAGCAGTAAGATGCCCTGGGCCAAGGCTGCTGTTTGTACTTTAACGTTGTGAATACAGCGTTTAAGAGTACAATGGCCACTGTATTGTTAAATATTGACCTCAGCTGTTAGGAGATAAAATTTTCTGGCAGCTGTTGGCTCACTCTCTGTGTGTGTGTGTGTGTATTAGTTTATTAACCATATCAAGCGGCAGGGCAGAACTCCCTGCTTTTATCTGTATCACAGCCTTGGACTGCCGCCTCATTTTTGTTGCCTAGCGCTATCGCATCCTACTCTTACACTGTCAGGATGCTGATGCCTGTTTCCTAATATTATGCATTATCGTTTTTTTTTCCTTCTCAGACTGTGCTGAGGATGGTGTATGAGGAGAGCCGCAAAATATTGGCTTTGTCAGAAGGTCCCTTTGGTTTTAGGGAGCTGAAAAATGTTCATCAGGCCAGAGCGGCGGTGGAGGGGTGGCAGAAGGAGGGCTTGGCCTTACTGGATGCTATACAGTCGCTGAAAGATTACCTTAGCAAGGTGGCGGATAGAGGAGACAAGGTATGACAATAAAAATATCCTTTAAAGCAAGGTAACCAGGTTTTTATATACATAGAAATGTATATTGTTTGAACAGGCCTCTTCAAACACCTTTGGTCTGCTTAATTAAACAGATAGGTATACTCTTACACAGAAATGATATGAAAGACAGCAGGTTAGAGATTGAAAGAGATGCCATTTTAAAAAGAAAAAAAATTTAACAGGAACATTCGGGTGTTGCTGCTGACTGGAGAGGAGAACTTCTGCAAGCAGTACAGAGCGTGTTTGAGAAGGAGAGAAACATGTTGCAAATGGACTTGAAGTCTTGCTTCTCCAATCCTGGGTCTGGTGATGGAAGTTCCTTAGTGGAAAAACTGGAGTATATCATGAAACGACAAGTAAGAAAACTTCTTAAAGTGTTATGCTCATAGATCACTTCTTCTATTCCCCTGTATGGTTTTTTTTAAGGTTTTTACGGTTTTATTACTTCTGTTGTTAAATCTTATCTTGTGCATTAATCCGGATTGCGTGGGATCAGTAGGCTTTTGTAGCCTATGCTTTGGTACCATTTTTCTCAACCTTTGTGTATTGTATTACAAGGCCTTTTGGTTATTTTAGATGGCATCCAGAAAAAATAGTGACCTGGAGATTGTGGTAGTGAAAAGGATATATTTGATAAAAAGGGAAGGAGGGGAAGAATTCCATCTAGAGCTGCACAGATTTCTCTTGCAAAGGGTATATATTGAGCTAACTCTGAGTCAGGGATTTTTTTGCTGATAACGTTTAGTTTTTAGGTTCAGACCAGATGGTCTGTTGTAACTATGATGTATAAAGTAGTATTGATAACTATTACTCTGTTTGGAATCTAGTGAAGTGGGGTTTTTCTTTTCTGCTTAATGTTAACATGAAGCATGAACTTAGTTATGTGAAGTTGCCTCTGTCTCAAACATGTACTGCAAGGGTTTCTCTAGGGTTTATCTTTATAGAGAATATAGGAATACCCATGTAGATTTAATAGGACTTGGTTTGTTTTCAGGACGAACAGAGGCAGATGGTGGTAGAGCACCTGTTCTCCTCAGACCGGAATAGCTTGCTGGCTGAAATACAGGACCTCCGGGCTCAGCTGCGCCTGACACATCTTCACAACCAGGAGAAGCTGCAGCAGTTGCAGGAAACCCTCATCAGCGCAGAAGATCGCGGGAGCAAACAAGCATACCAGCTTCGGAGGAAAGGTACTAGTCGCCAAGTTCTCGTTATCTGGTCTTCTATGTCAGTTCTTTCCTCTTTAGCCTAGCAGATAAAACGCAAAAGAAATACTGCTCTGCAAAGAAGCTGATGCTGTACAACTCTTCAGTTGTACTAACACACTCGGGTTTCTTACGATTTCAGCAGAGGAAGGAATTCTTCTTTCTCATATTAGTGTGTAAGAAAAATCTGAAAAGCCAAGAGAAGCTTTAAAATAACCCAGAGCACTAGAACTGTTAAACAGTGTATACATGTAGAAAACCCATCAAGGATAATAAAAACCCTTGTTGATTTTCAGGAAATTCTTTATACGTATGTTTGCTTCATGAGGTTTAGAATCCATTAGTAACAGGTTCCTTGGAGCACATCACAGTAGCTCTCATGGTCTCGCCCAGCTTTCGTGTTCTTCCCACTTTGCCTGGTCCACTAGCAGCAGAGCTGTAGCGTGGATGTGCATCTCTGCCAATTGATCTCATGTTTGACAAAAAATGAATGCTCCAGGCAAGAACGCTTTACTACAGCTGATTTAACCCCCCAGTTTGAACCAGTGTAACTGATAACATGGTCAAGTTCTCTGTAATAGAAAATAACTGTTGACGTTTTCTTATCTAGTTGAATTATTAGAATATAAGCTGCAGCAAGAAAAATGTATCTTAAGTGACCTGCAGAGCACCCTGTCTGAGGAGCAGAAGAGAGCCTCTGAAACGTGTCATCTCTTGAATCAAGAAAAAGCAGCCCTGAAATTAGAGCTTTATGAAAGTAAGCAAGAGCACGAAAGGCTGCAGAAATCCATAGAAGATCTTCAGAGGGAAATAAATCAGTTACGGTGAGAAGTAGATTTATTTGTTTATTTTATTTATCAACAGGTCTGAAAGAGCTTTATACTCATTGGATCCACAGATGGCTTAGCACTTAAAAACACAAGGAGGAAACTAACCCCTCTCTCCCTTTTCATGGATATGTTGATTTTTCTTTACTAAATGCTTATATTTATCCTTCAGTTAAAATTTGCATCTTTACCTTTTCTGTCACCCTGACTGAGAAGGTTGTGGAAACAAGTGCATGTTGTATGGGTGTATTGAAAGTGAGCAAACTAGATCCCTGTATCCCTGATGTACTCTGCTTCTGCAGCTTTTCTCTTAGTCTTTTGGTTGGTACCTCCGCTTGCCTGTCATCTTGTGTATGGGTTTTTCTTCCCCCCCTCCTTTACTCCTACTGTATGCCAATGTTTTTCGTTCCTCACACAGGGCAACAGTTTTGCTCTGCCAGGATAGATAACTTCTCCCTATCTCTTAATTGTTACTAGATAGAGGAATTCTAGCTTTGCTTGCAGGGAGGTAAATGTTTTCAGATCTAAGTAGCTGTGACTTGAAAACTGAACCTCTTTAGAAAGAGCAGAGGCCATCCAGAAAAAAACAGATCAATAGACCAACTCACAAAATGCAACCCAAACCATCTTGCTTGTGTGACTGTTGAAAGATCTTCTGTTTTCAACATAGAAGTGTCACTTTGAACTTTGCAGTTTTGAATTGGGAAAAAAAGAAAAGGATTTGGCAGCTGCACTTGAAGACTTGCAGACTGAGCATCTGAAGGAGACAGAGCTACGAGGCTTGTTTGAGGAGCAGCAGCTTCAGCACAAGAAAGCAGAGGATGAAAAGACAAAGGCCTTGGAGGTAATGTCCTACACCTCAGTGCTTCAGTTCACCTCCCTTGGTGCGTGAAGTTAACTAACAGGTTATTTTTGCAGTCTTTTTCATGTCCCATGTTTTGCTTAATAACAGTTTAAAAAACAAAAGCCCAAACTTCTACTGAATGTGCATAGTGTATTTATTTTGTTTTCACAGAATTAAAGCTTTCGGTTACCCTCCTTAATTGCACATGCAGAAATAGGCAGAAGTTGCATACTTCCTCTCCCTCCCTCCACACCCCCAGCCCCCACCCCGCCCTCCACATCTTAGTGTTTTCGGAGCCTTATGCTTTCACATTTTCACCAGTTCTGCAGTGTCCCTTGCTATGCAGGGAGAGCCAGGTTCTACAACTGTGTAACTGCACTTTTTATTCCAGAGCAAATGTGCCGTGAGGATGTGGTCTGTATGATCGACTGAGATTATAAAGAAAACCACCCAATGGTACATCTGCTTGGCAAAGAGTAACTGGAGCCTTTCCAATGTAACATATATTTTTGGAGGTTAACCAAAGTCTTTTTGTTCCCTAAATTGAAAATAAATGAACAGCTTTCTCTCTGGTACTGTGACAGTAATGACTCAGTTCTTGTAAAAGGCCTACAGTGACTGGAAAGGGAAGAGGATTTAACATAAACCTTTTTTTAAACTAAAAGTCTAAAACCAAAGTCTATCAGAGAACTCCAAAATAATCCTAGATAAATGCCCTAAGTGAGAAAACATAATTCTGACTCTGTTTTCTTTGTAGTCTGGCCTCTCACATCATCCTTCTGGTAGATGTTTAGGTTTGTGGGTGACTTCTGTTTGTCGGGATTTTTGCTCGCATGGTAGGACACAGTGCTAACGTCCTTTATCTTGTACAAAAGCTGCTCGTGCAGGGAAGGCCGGGACCGGCTTGGCCAAAGGCAAAGAGCAAAGTGCGTCACCCCAGGCGTAGTTGTGCGACAGACAAAACCGTTCGCAGTTCCCGTCGCTTGGGAAGTGATGCCAGTCTTGCATTCCCAGATCCTCCCTGGAAGCCGTGCTGCGGAGAGCCGGTGCCACTCGGCATCTGACCCGGCTTCCTGCCAGATGAGAAGTGGTGCTGGCGGGGGGCAGGACAGACCCTCCTGCCAAGGGGTAGCCAGGCCAGCTCTGCCTGTCTGCCAGTGCCCTGGGACTGTCCCTCCTGTCGCGCCCTTTCCCTCTGCAGAAAGGCCGGCTCCAAAGCAGACCCTGGGGTTGGATTGTTTTTATCAGTCTGTACCGCATAGTTTAAACAGATGGAGTGTGAAATGCAGAGGTTTTTACATCCACTCTTACTGCCTAGATTTTTGGTTCTCTTTTAAATCAACATGGGTTATTTCTGCTTCCAGTGTCACTTAAGGGGATTGAATGATATAAAGAATAGTGATTTCCTAATGAGGGTCTTACTAATTGAAATAAAAATAACGTACCGGGAGCTATTTTAACATTACAATCTTTGGTTTTCTTACCTGGTGTCATGTTGCTAATAAGCATGCTTCTGGCACTTGTAATTAGAAAATTGAACTTGTAATTTCAAATTAAATGTTTCAATACCTGAACTACTCTAGTTCAGTCTTGAATTTCTTCCTGGATAAAACAGGAGGATGGAAATTGCAGAATGACAGCCTGCCCCACAGACGAGCGTTTGTGCTGGGCTGTTAATGCGTGCTGCTTCCCCCTTCTGTGCAGGAGCTGCGGGCGGCCTTGGAGCTGCAGTCGGTGCAGAGCAGCCAGCTGGCCATCTCCTTGGAGCACGAGCAAATGGTGAATGATAATCTCCGCAAGGAACTTCAGATCGAGCACTCCCGCTGTGAAGCGCTGCTGTCCCAGGAACAGACCAAACTGTCGGAGCTACAGAGAAATCTGGACGCTGAGAAAAATCGGTCGTTGGAGCTCCTGAATTCCTTGAATCACGAACGCCTTTTGACAGAACAGTTGAGCGTGAGAGTGAAGGAAGGTGCTTCCTGTCAGCACAGGGAGTCGCTGCTGGAACAAGACTTTGTTCGAGAGCTCCAGGCCCAGCTGGAAGAAGAGAGGTCCCGAACGACGGAGCTAGCTGCTGTTATTGAGAAGATGCACCAGAAGGCCATTCATTCCAAAAGGCAGCTAGAGGCCGAAGTGCAGATGTGCTGCGAAGAGACCCAGAAGGAGAGGGAGGTCAGTGACAAACTGCGAGCTACACTGGAATCTCTTCAGCACCAAAAGCAAGAGGTAATCCGTTCCTTAGAGGCCCAGAAGGAAAGAGAGGCGAAGCTGAAAGCTGACTGGGAACAACTGCAGGCGCTCTTCAAGACGATGAAAGAGCAAGATAAAAACAAGAAAGAGGAGAGAGAGCAAAGACAGCAGCCACAAACAGAGCTAGAGAAACAGAAGGACTGGCAGAGAGACCAAGAGAGACTGGTGAGAATTCCTCTGCAAGCCTTGCCTTGTGTTGAAATAGCCACAAACTGGGACTGAACCCTGTGGAAGGTGTTCTTAAATTGAAATTAATTCCTTCCCTTAAAGAAAGCATTCTGAAAAATGCATGAGATGAGCTGTTTCCCTGCATCTCTCAAACGCAGGCGGTTTCAGGGGTTTGTGTCTGCGTTTATTGTTGCCAAAAGTTGATCTGTACATCTTTGCCTATGTTGGGAATTGCTGGTTGTTAACAGGTGGAGAAGAATATGGCTTAAACACAGAATGGAACCAAGCTAGGTTTCATGTCGTTGCCCTTACTTTGAGCTAGGCTCCTAATAACGGTTTGCGACAGTATCGATTTCACCCTTCTTATTTCTTAGCTCCTTCACTTCCATAAGAGGAGGGGGAGGCTTTGTGGGCTCTCTGGAGCCTTGTCAGTCACCATGTCCGGCAATGGATAGAGAAAATGCCCACTCCAGAGCCATTAAGTGGCTTACTGGTGGCCCTGGAAGCAGTAGCGTAAGCCTTCCCCTCTAAGTGGTCTGTGACTTGAACACTGAGATGGGTATGCCAGTTAGGTATGGTTCTTTTATTGGCAGTCTCTGTGTGTTTATAAAAAACCCAAACCAAAAAACACTTCTATGTATATAGACATGTGTATGTGTAAGATGCGATTAACTACTACTTACTCTGTTTAAACAGCAAAACTTGGAACAGCAACACCAGAAGGATGAACAAAGAATTAAAGAGCTGCAGGAAATAGTGGCAGTATTAGAAGAAAGAGAAAGAAATGTCCCATCTCCGAGCCATCAGCAAGGACTGTTGTGCACCTTAAACAAAGATCAAAATGCCAGACAGGCCACGACAAAAGAAACTGAAAGATCACATTTGCAACAGCAGCAGCAACAGCTAGAGAAGATAAGACAGCAGTTGTTTTTTGTAACTGTGCACCTGAACGAGTTCATATATAAAACTGTAGATAAGTGAGTAGTTGTTCATAAAATCGTAGTTTTCTTTCCATCCTGCTTCTGAACTCACGTGGGTCATGGCTGAGAGCCCTGTGCTGAAGGGGGTGAGTGGTATCTCTGCTTACAGGACTCAGCTGTGGGTGAAACCGTGGTTTTGTGGTGGCAGCAGACTCTGGTGGTTGTCATCACGCTGCGGCCGTTCCTGAGAGAAGCTTGCGTGCCTGTGTTAGAACCTGATCCGTGAAGTGGCCCTGCTTAAAAAGCACAGCTCCCCAAAAACCCTACTGGGAAGAGTCATTTGGTAGTTTGGCAGCTGCAGCAGTCTGATTAGAGAGCAATCATAAAACCGGGAATTGGCACACCTGTGGGTTTAGAATGGGAAACTCCATCAGGCACAGCAGGGAAAAGGTGGAGGTCAGGAATGAGTGGCCAAGGAGCGGTAACGTCTTAGTTCTCTGGCAGCAGAGGAAAATACTAGTGATGTCTTGCTGCAGCCTGAATTTGCGGGATAGAATTTCAGACTGGTATAAAATACCAACTTCTGGGTAAAACTTGCATGGCACTATCTAGGAATTCTACTCTTCAATTAAAATTAACAAAACTTGCTAATTCCTGTATGTATTCATGGTATTTTGTGTGATGAATAGTGCATAAGTACAGCCTCAAAACTTAAAGGTCATCCAGTAGAGAGAAGGAATCAAATGTACATTAACAATACCATGAATCAATCTGACACTGAAAAATATTTCTGTTTAACAGAACTGTTAACGATTGGTCTGCATCAAATGATGAAGCTGTTGCCTCTTTACTACAGACATTAAAGGAACTAAAATCGGATTTATTGTCTCCTCCTGCATCTCGGGTAAGGAAAACAGCATATATTTGTTGATTATCAGTAAGTTGTTCTGTATTCTTTGGGTTGCAGTACATGTGTGAGTTGATTGATTTGTTTATTTCCCCCCATCTCCTTCCTTTTTTGGTAAAACATTTTGAGGAAAATTGTGGTTTGTCTCGGGGATGGAAAAAAGATGTTCTCTTGTACTCACTGTCATTATATCGACATATTTTAGGATCAGACTCTTGCTTTTTTGTTCTATTGCAGAGTCTGCTTCTGACAGCACTTTTTTTCCTAGATATGTAATACTCCAAGGATATCAAACCCTGGGATGTGTGGCTGCTGCTTCTGAATACATCCAGACACATTTGTTTGTCAGCAAATTGTCAAGTAATTCTCAAAAAGCGCAGTAGTGATTTGTCATCTCGGGAGGGGCGTTTTGACTGATGTTTGCCATATTGCAAATATCTTATCCAAGCCTAGGGATTATCAAAGACTGAGCTCGGGTCTATTGTTACAAAACAAATCACAAAAACATAGCTTTTTAGATTCCATCTCATTCACTGGATAACTTTGCCCTATCATTTATGTCCTTCTTTCGTAATAGACATCTTCAACCACATTTCAGCCAAAATTTTGGGATTTAGGCTAATGAATGGTTTTGGCTCTGGTTTGATTCAGCCTCTCTCTCTCTTCCCTCACCTGCTTGATAGCAGATCCCCAGAAAACACACCTGGGAGAGAGTTCTGACTGTCTGATACACAAAGAGGCTTTTGTAACTGCTCTTGTCTTTCTGTCGCCTGTGCAACCACTTAGGTGGTTGCCAAGTGGATGATCTCCAGCCTTCAGCAAGGGGAGGTAACCTCTTCCCGAGCAGGTGTTCGTGGAGTTATTTTGGTTAAGCCTTCCTCTCACAAAGCTTTAGAGCCCTCTGCTGTGGACAGAAAGCTCGGAGAGCCTGTGGGGGGAACCAGACAACCTTACGGCTCTGTGTAAATCTGACGTAACAGGACTCCCTCCAGAGCTGAGCTGTTCTTCTGGCCTAGCTCCCTCCAAGTTGTTATTCTACCGGAAAATTAAAAATTAATTTGGGTGGTTTGTTTTTCCTCTGATACCGTTAAGTCTTCTGCCTTGGAAGCTCTGTTGCAAATGCTTCTCACAGCTTCTAGGTTCGCCAGGCTCTCGTCACCATCGATTAGCAGGCGTCTTAACATGAAGCCAGTGAATACCATGCAGAATAGCAGTCCCTCCTCTTGCTGGACCAGACTTTGCAATTGCCTCCTCCAGGGACTATGACTGCGCTAAAATAAAGGGACTCAAGTTTTCTGACTTCAGTTTTGTTTAACAAAAGAAGAGTTTAGTGGAGCACTCTAAAGACAAGTGCCTTTCTGTAGCTGAGAGAGCAAAAACTCTAACTTTGTATCCTCTTTTCTGTGCGCACAAATGTCCCCCTCTGCCCGCTTTTCAGGCTCTGATTTTTTACACGCACACCCCCCCCCCCCCC
>Ga0065711_1047915_pt1 | contig 12076 bp, 12 predicted proteins | sample Hoacrofraction12_FD_59098 | JGI IMG/M metagenome (GOLD analysis project Ga0065711, IMG submission 59098) | Hoatzin crop microbial communities from Cojedes, Venezuela - Epithelial fraction 12 v2 (version 2) | ecosystem: Host-associated > Birds > Digestive system > Esophagus > Crop | place... | reverse complement strand
CTGGAAATGAGGGCACGAAGGAGCTGCTGCGTGTGATGTTAGAGAGTACTGAGAGAAGACTGGGAGCTTGAGGTAGCAGTGCAGCATTTCAGATGTCTAGCACAGAACTTTGTCCCTTGACTAAATAACAAGTAAATTACAGTCTCATTTAAAGAATAGACATTCTTATGTTGGTATAAATACCAGAATGTTTATTTGGGATGTTGTCTTGTGCCTGTGTTTTTATTAAGAGTCAAAAATGATGCATGAATTTAATTTGATCCCGCTGGAATGCTCAGTGTTACTGAAAACGTTTTTCTCACTCTCAGCCTTTTAATTTCGTGTTTTTTCATCTTGTTCTCTCTCATTCCTATGCAGCGTCTATTTGCATTGTCGAAGGAGTCTGGGAGAAATGCTGCAAAGTACATTATTAAGCAATTTCCTCAGTATTTTGACAAGACTTTTGCAGAGCCCAACGTACCAGTAAGCTTTTTGCTTTTCATTTTCATATTCGTGCTTTGCCAGATGGTGAAATCAGCTGTCAGCCTGGTCCAAAACTAACATAAAAGGATAATTTTGTTAGCTGTTTTGCGGACAGCTGTGAAAGCATACTGTATTTCTGTTATGTTTCTGAAGTGAACATTTTTCCTAAGGAGTTCAGTATCATATCAGGTTCTTTAGATAAAATTAAGAAAATAAATGTTGTTTGGCTACTGACTCGCTAGCGTGAAAGTGGGAGATTGGGATGTGTGGTCCTTCATCACCAAAAGGACTGCTGCTGTTAGGCTGGGAGGGTCGGGAGACTGTCATAGCAGTGTACTGGGTGAAGAGTAAGCACATTTGGTTAGTGTTCTAGCGATGGTTTAGAGAAGGTTTGAGCTCATGTCTGACTTGCTCTCTTTGCTTTTAGTGCTTGATGCCTGAGACTCTTACACCACAGATTGAAGGAGTGAGTGAGGAAGCTCTAAAAGAGCGTATCCACCTCAGAAGGGTGAAGGAGTCTGTGGACCTGTTCGATCAGCTTGTACAAGCAGGTATGTAGTCACCTGCCAGATTCTGTGGTGGAGCTTTACTTAAATTGTGCCAAAAATATTTCAGTAGCTGGCACAGGTATGGAGGTACGTGACCATGTTGCTGCCTTTCACAACTGGCTCCGGTCTGGTGAAGTGGTTCTGAGAATTTCTGGGCCCTCCTTATCCAGTGCTTGTCTGATATGTCGCTTTGGTGATACGGAGAACAGACTGTTTCCTGATCAAGAAGCAGATGATAAGGTGTTGAGTTCTTTTTCTTCTCTTCTGAAGTGGGACAATTCGTGATGCAGTAAAGCAGGGCCTGTTACAGGCAGATGCTATGTGATTGCACGGTACCATTCTGCCCACAAAGGCCCTCGTGCAGTGACATACGGGTTGGGATAAGCTACATCTGTGCTGAGTGCTTTGCTGTGGTGTGAGGTTGGGATAGCATACCATCCGAGTGCCCCTCATGTGGACCTGCCCTCAATAAATGAGTCTTTCTCAGTTCCTCCTGAATTTGGACCTTAGCTCTGTCATGGGTGAATGAGGAGGAATTAATAGAAAATTGAAACTGCCACAGCATCCGAAGGAGGAAAACTTACTGGGAAGGTGAGACCTTTCCGTACCTGCTACAAGATGGAAAGGAGATGATTCCATCAAATTTGTTGGTTTTAAATGTGTTTCATGTGAAGTGAAACACACAAAGTGATCTTCACTGCAAGGTTTATCATAGGAGTAGTTATGAAAAGCACTAGAAATTTCAAATGTTGCGTTGGGCTTGTGCTGCTTCACAGCTTTGGCTGCCAGCTGCCACTTCCCTCTCCCACTTTGTCAGGAAAACTACCCTTTTGGTGGCTTCAGCAGAAAAAAAGATACGCTATTTCACATTGTCTCCTGCTATGACTGGGTTCATGGAAGTATTAGTGTCACACACAGGTTTTACAGATTTGCTAGAGAACACCTTTATGTCAAAAGAGAACTGGGCATAACTGAGTATTTGAAAGTTTTCTGCTATGGCTGTTGAATGGTGTGTTCTTTACTTTCTCTGCCACTGTTGTACATCCTCATTTTCCATAGGTACCCCCATATCTCTGGAGACCACAAACAGCCTTTTAGATTTGTTATGCTTCTGTGGAGATGGAGAAGCTACTCCGGAAAAAGAGGAAGAAGAAAAAGAGGATTTGGAAGAACCAGGGGTATAAAAAGCCTGTTGATCTCATTTGTTTGTTTCTTTCACACGTAGTGGGAGTGTATCAAGGTGATGTCACAGATTCACAGAATGGTGGGAACCTCTGGTGATCATCTAGTCCAACCCCCCCTGCCAAAGCAGGGTCACCTAGAGAAGGCTGCACAGGACCGCGTCCAGGCGGGGTTTGAATATCTCCAGAGAAGGAGACTCCACAGCCTCCCTGGGCAGCCTGTTCCAGTGCTCCGTCACCCTCAGAGGGAAGAAGTTCTTCCTCATGTTCAGGTGGAACTTCCCATGCTTCAGTTTGTGCCCGTTTGTCCTGTTTGCTGGGCACCACTGAAAAGAGTCCGGCCCCGTCTTCTTGACACCCACCCTTAAGATATTTGTAGGCATTTATTAGGTCCCCTCTCAGCCTTCTCTTCTTCAGGCTAAACAAGCCCAGCTCCCTCAGCCTTTACTCGTTAAGAGGGATGCTCCAGTCCCTTCATCATCTTCGTAGCCCTCCGCTGGGCTGTCTCTAGTAGTTCCTCAGAAGGAAGATTTTTGTCAAGATTCTGTCCTGTGACTACCTGCCTGGGGGGTGGTGTGAGGTCGGTCAGATGCGGTCAATGTTCCCGAGAGATGTGGCAGTTACAACAGTCCTGTGTGTAACCTGCTAGCAAAAGTAGTTTCCGTAAAGCTGAGCTTAGCAGCTGGAACCCTGTCTTGGCTTAGTTCTGCTGAACTGTATTCAAATAACTGTTTCTCACCAACAGCCTTGTTTTTATAGTTGGCTGCAAAGAACAACTCTAGTACTGCTAGTGTAAAATCAGCTAGTTAATTCTCTTCCAGTCTGAACCATAGTATGTAGATGTCAGTGAAGTTGAGGGCTTCTTGTGTGACCTCAGAGTATCAGGTCGCAGGGTACAGTAGCAGATGTGTTGCACAATACGCATCCTTGGGAGGACTGCTAAGGGAGAAAGGGTTTTACAGAGTATGTCCTTTAGTCTAGTGATTCCCACCAACTCCACAAATACATACAATTTGCCTTGTGAGTATGTTTAGTAACATAAACAATATTCTTCATCTAGTTACTGCTTCCTGAACATTATAACAGAAATTATTTTAATGTAGCCCATTAAAAAACACCTTTGGTATCATATAAATGGCTGCTGAACTTCTGCATTATTACAAAATCGTGTCATTTGATGTTCAGTTATAACTTTGAACTCTCAGAAGCTTACTTCTGCAAAAATCTCGCCAGGTGAATGCTTCAGAGCAGAAGGCTCCAAGGAGACGGTTCCAAAGGGGTTCACAGTCACCTGGGTGGAGGTATGGAAAAATATTCCTGTATTCAGCGGGTTGTGCACATGCATTGTTGTTCTAAAGCAGACTTAAAGGCTTTTTAGCAGCACATACTTGGAGGTGTTCCTTGTTAAATACAGCTGTGTTCACTAATCTTTTGAAGTGTTGATGGAAATCTAGTAAGTGAGTGTAGAATGACTGAAAGTGTTACAAGTAACGTATTTGAATGGCAGCCCTTGGGAGTACAGCCCGTTATTTTGTTCTGCATGTTGAATCCTTTTCCTAAGGGTATCTTTTATTGAATTCTTTAACATTCATCTTCTTTGTTGATCCTAGGGAGGACAACAATGCTGAAAGGATATTTAAGATCATGCCAGAGAGGAATGCACACTCCTATTGCACAATGATCCGTGGGATGGTGAAGGTAAAGTTACCATTCAGTGCCAGGAGGATTTTTTTTCAGCTTGTGAAATCTCACACAGTCATAGAGATTGTTTTTGTTGGGTTTTTGTTTTTTGCAGCATGGGGCTTCTGCTAAAGCTTACGACATGTACATAGACTTGCTGAATGAAAGACACAAGGGTAAGTGTCTCCTGGTTTTGACTTGTGGTCTTCGAAGTAGCAGTAACCAGTTGTTGGGTACATGAATATATGTTTCATGGCAATGATGATTGGCGCAGGGGTACGGACCTCAGCTAGATCATGGGAGCTGAATGCAAACTGTTTATTTCAGTGCAGCTGGCGTGTGGCTGGCTCACTGGAAACAGGTTTGCATGAGACTGCCAAAAACTGAGCCATGTTAGAGCAAACTGTTTTCTGTAGAATGGTCAGTTAAAATGTGTTATCTTATATTTTCCAGCTGATGTGCACACCTTCAACGCCTTGATTACAGCAGTCCCATATCTAAAGGAGAAGTTCGTAGAAAGATGGGAATTAGCCAAGGTAAGGAGGCAGAACAGAAGAAACGGGGAAGGGCTAAGAGTGTAGGGGCTGGGTCTGCTTAGTGAGTAGAATTTTGCAGTTACTAGAAGACTAAAAGCAAGAGCTTTGCACAAAGATACTAATACCTGCTCTAAAGGAAATACACTGGTTTAAACATACTAACTATTGAGGAGTGGAAAATGTGCAGACCCCAACCTTGCCCTTACAGAATGGTGTGCGTTGTGAGAACATACCTGATCCAAGAACTGCCCGGACAGAAAGTAGTTGGGAAATTATGCTGGGAGATAAAAGTTTTAGATAAAAACCCTTCTCTGAATTGTGGTTCATGGTGGTGTGATGGAAATGGAATTTTGAGGGGTAACATTAGAGGCTCCAGTTTTAATGACTTAACATCAGTAAGGAAAATTAGTACATAAATTAAAAAATTTCCTTGATGTTCTAGACATGATTCGCCAAGATCTAATCTGATGTAATTTTGTAGTCTTGTTTTTTGGTCAAATTAATTAAAAATTAGATGGTACTCTGTTAATAAATGATCAGTTGAGGTAGAGTTGTTAGCCTGAAGGGAATGAGAAGGATGAGATTGAGGAAATGCATGTATACCTACCTGAAAGCTGAACTGTGATCCACAACACGTGAGGCACTAAGGATTTTGGGATTTTGTTTAAGGTTTTCCTGAATCACATGGTTCAACAGGAAGTGCAACCAAATCTGCTAACTTTTAACTCTTTACTGAAGACTCTGAGAAGATGTGGTGGTGTAGGCAGAAGTATGTCTTTATTGGCAATAAAGGAAATGGAAGCACTTGATATAGGTAAGAGAACCAGAATGGTTATTGTATTTCAGTGCCACCTCCAGAATGGCTAAGTTCAGCAGCAAGCAACATTGTGATTCCTAGTTGCAGGGAAGAAGTCCCTTGTGGAAAAAAGCATTTCTCACTGTGTTCTCGGCTTCACTACTTGTTTCCTTTTGCAAGAGAACTGAGAAAGAAAACTGTCCAAGTGCTGAGCTGTGGCCACTCAGCAAGCCACTGACTGTGGATTTCAAATCGAATCATCATGTGCAGAGACTTTGTTCAGTGTTTATTACTAATTACAAAATAGCGGGTGCACTTAGCCCCTGAGGTCAAATAATGAAGCATTTTGATGCTGTAGTCTTTTAGGTTAGGAGCAAGTTTATCGTTACATTCTTACCTGTAGTGGCATCTAGTTTCTCGAGGACGGGTGTGTGTGTATGCAGTGGGGGAGTGTGTCCTGGCCCATAGGCTCTTTCTCAGCTGGGTCCTTGTCGTAGTAATGCTGTAGAAATAGTGACTAATGTGAGTATGTATTTGCAGCAGTCTGCTGAGTCTGTTAGCTTCCCATAGATTAAGGAGATTTACTTCACAAGCCACCCAAGCCAGTTCAGGTCTATATATCTACATCTCTACAGAAAAAAGCTTTTGACCTAGATGATGTTTTTTGATGTCAAGTGAACATTGCAAAAATACAGAATGTTGGCATAGCTGATTTGCTGTCTTGTAGAGGGTGCTTTGCCCCAGTAACATGCTTGCTGAGACACCAAAGACAGGTTCTTAAGCAGAATGGAAAATGAGTTATGAAATATTTTTGCTTTCAATTTAGAGCAGGGAAGCTTGAGCGTTCGCCCCATAGCAATATGGTGCTTCAGCTGGTGGTCCACCCTCAGATATTGTGTCTCCCAGTTGTGCATGAGGTCTGGTCCAGCATTAGGGTGGATAGGGAGAGAGGTGATAGAGTAAATTTATGCATGCTGCCTGCCTGGAAGGGCTGGAGACTGTTAATTAGAGCTCAGGCATAAAGCTCAGTCAAGAATGTTGAAATAACCTAATGTTTTTGCTTTTCAGAGCCTAGCCTGGCAACATATGATCATCTTCTCTTTATATTTTATAGAGGCGGTATGTGCAATATCAACTTGTTCATGAATGTGTCCTGTTTAACATCTACTTTACATGCTTTCCAACTGTGAAGGCAGTTGATTTATGGATTAAAAGACAACCTCTTATGTGTGCAATCCTAGCGTTTCCTGTGCAGTCTGATTCTACTTGGGTGAAGAAAAAGCTGCAGAGGATCATAACCTCTTACAGGGAGGGAAGAATCCTTGTGTTTTGAGAATGGGCAGAACTGGGAGGAAGGCCCATTTTCTTTCTGTTTGTGGCTGCAATTTGATAAATCTAAAGAGCAACTGCTACTCAGGCTCTGTGGAGGCTGGATCTGACTACAACACATGTGATTTCCTAGACTCTGCCACTCACAGGGAAGAAATTGCACAGGGATTCTGTTTTTCTGCAGCAGTTCTGTGGATTGGAGCTGTCTTGAAATATAGCTGTGTTAGAAGGCAGGAGCCCAACTGCTGCAGGCCTTTAGCCAAAAATCTGTGGGCATGGAAAGAGAATAGTCACAGTAATCAGAACTGCAGTCTGTGTGTTATAACAAATGCGGAGGAACTGCTCTGGAGTCTCTCTGGGGTGTTTTTTGTTTATGAAACGCATTACTTTTCCCAGTGCCACGTTCTAGCAGACAAACTCGCAGGCCTGTTGGATTCCTTGCTAAGAAAGTATGTGTCTTTCTTAATCTGCCCCATTGTGCTGTGGGGATCTGGCAACAGTAGGGCAAATTTTAGTGCAAATAAAAGTGCAGCTGGTGTGGAGCACCACAAGTAGGGGTAGAGAAAGGAGAATTGTGACTCTTGTTTGAAGTCATGGTGCTTGTTTCCATTTGCATAGTATATTGCAGGCTGACCCTTTTTAGTGATGAACTGCATAGTGCAACTGAGATGTGACGTTGCTTGTCTCTTTGTCCCGCAGTTGATCTTGGCTCATCAGGCGTCATCTCTGAGGTGCTAGATGATGTCGAAAAGAGGAGCTTCACTCCCCAGGACCCAGATGATGGTATGAACTTCAATATAGTTGACAATCTGCACTGTTTAAGCTTGGGTGGAAGGGTGCTTAGGGAATTTCAAGTAGCTCTACTTAGAAAAATGCATTATGTTGGTCCCTTCTGATGCTTTCTGGAGACAAAGAAAGACAAATTCCAGTGCTGGGAAGGTGTGCTACGCGTTGGTGCGCTGGCTTCTGCGTGGGCGTAGAACATATCCAATGTGAATGAGTGTTTTGAGTCCCACACCGTAAAAAACACAGGGCTGTTTGCAAGACTAGTTTAAGGAGGAACGTCCGCTAGCAGCTTCATGAAATGATTTGTGTCTGGTGAACAGCAGGTTTTTGTTGTAATACGGTTTGAGTTCCTGTTCTAGTTCTTCCTGATCCTTTCCAGGAAATTTCATGAAATAAAACTTCATGCACAACTGAAGCTTGGGTCTGTAGAAGGGGTAGATTCTGAACGTCCCGTGTCTCGCTGGCTCCTTCTGCCATCTCTGTGTACACAACTTTCCCCTAGGGTGTTCATAGCCTTTCTGCACGTTTGGAAGTAGATGCAGCTTCAGTCTGCAGAGGAATGTGGCAGAGGGGTCTGTAGCTGCACTGTGTACAATGTGGTCTTAACAGAGTGTCGGAAGCCACTCTTCAGCAGCTGGCAGTTCTATATATGATAGGGTGACGAAGCTATTGCAGTGCATGCTTCAGGAAACCGGTGAGGAGTCGATACATGTTTTGGTCATTTAAAGGACAAAGATCGATTAGGAGATGGTATATTGGAGTAGCATATTAGGTTATCCTACTGGCAATTTTGTTTTGTTCTTGGAAGCCTGGAAATAGAATGCTGTACACCTCCTTTGGTTGATTCTGCCCTGCTATGTGTGTTGCACCATTTCTTGCTCTGGCTCTAAGCTGCTGCCAGAAGTGTAGACAGTGACTGTGCCTGCTCTGCTCCTTCACACTCCTTATAGAGTGCCACTGTTAGCAAAGGCAGTGACGATCAGCACGCAGGTACAGGCCTTGCCTGAATCGTGGGAGTTGAGTGAGCTTTTCTACACAGTGTTTTTTAAAAGAGAAAAAGAGAGAGAAATTGCTTGCATGAGACTAGATCAAAGCCACTTTGTCTAAGCAAGATGTGTATGTAGATTTTTTGTGCTCTTCAGTGTAGGATCCTTGTGCTCTTTTGGTAATTGCTTTTGCAGAATTCAGATTGACACATTGAAGAAAGCTGAGGCTGCTTTTTCGTTAGTGTGTTGTATGTGAACTGACTCTTAACTTCAGAAAACTCTGTGTTCCCTGCAAGCCCTTTCCTTCCCCCTTGAGGATTCTGTAGGCTGTAGCTGAAGTGTATACTAAACACCTAAATAACAAAAAAATGTTTTTTCTGACTTATAGGTATTTAGTTAATTTATTATGTCTTTCAAGGGAAGGGGGGATGTATTGTACCTAGTGGTTTTAAGTGAGTTGCCTGACAATTCCTCCCACTATTGTGCTATCCACAGCTAGCTACTGTTTCAGTCTCTGATAGCATCCAGTACCCTTATGTTTCCTTCATAAAACCAAAACAAGCTATCCGAAATTCGCACCACACAAATGAGCTGCTGAGCAGGACAGTTTATGCCCTTCGTCCTGCTGTGGCTTTCCTGGCCTGCCTCAGGCAGCATCGGTCTCTTTGCCACTTTGAAATGTCAGTTACAGAAACCAGAGTCAAGGCCTCACAGAACTGGAAGGAGGTGTTTTCAGGGGGCAGTTGTATGTTCTTGGGCAGCTCTGGGGTGTACTAAAGAGGTGGCTAACCTGCCTGAACACCTGTTTCTGTTGCATCTGTTCTCTTCCACTGGAGTTAGAAGGTGGGTGGCATGGCTGCCTTTTTTCGTAGCCTGCTTGTTAGATAAATAATGCTGTCTTGCATCAAACAAGTGAATGTAGCTTTTGCAAAACTGCCTAAAGTCAAACAGATCATTTGCTTAAATCTGTCTCCAGAAGCACAGCAGTATAGTTGCCTCCAGAACACCGGCTAGCAAAACTCAAAACACATCAAAGTCTCTAGGACTCTCCTGTGTAAAGTAAAGATCCCTGCTGCATTGTCAGCTTTCTAATTGAATGTATCTCATCTGTCCCCTGGGAGCCTGGGTTAACGAGCTGCTGTATATCGCCTTCAAAGTTTGAAGCTAACAGACTCCATTTTCTTCCTTTCAGCCAAATTTTTTACCACCGCTATGCAAGCGGTAAGTACCTCTTTGCTGCAGTCAAAATTCCTTTGAGCCCTCCAGCTGTTTCAGAATTACCTGTGAATTATCCAACCTGTCATACAAGGTTTAGCTCTCAGTCTTTCCCTTTTTCACCTGTGTTCATCATCTCCTGTAACTTTCTTCCATAATTCTGCAGTTCTTGCTTGACACCTCCTAAACTGGTAACTTGCATGCCTGTGATACGTGCAGCCCTCGCTGGAGGTGGCTGCGTAAGCCCCTGTGTTCTGTGCCCTACCTAGCGACACTGCAGCAGTCAGACAGTCTCCACAGCAGAAGCTGTCAGCTGAGGTTAGAAAGCTCTTGCCCGCTGGGAGAGTTGCACATTTCTCTCAACTAAACAAAATGCCCAGGCAGTCACTGCATTGAATTGCATCCTGTTAAAAAATTAAGTATTAAATTTGGGAGCTTTAAAATCTAACTGGTTTATTGCAGTGCTGTGATCTTAAGGATATCAAGCTTGCCTATCGGTTAAATAAGGCAATGGAGAAGGGGGACAACTGGAAATTCTTGGACATGGACCGGCTAAATGCCTACTGGTGAGTGAAGTGCAGCTTACATTCAGCGTCTTGTGTACTGTTGTCAATCTGAATACAAACTAGGATTCCAGCATTGCGCAGCAGGAGACTTCTTTGAACACCAGCTGGTTATTGTCTGTGCCGTTTGGGAACTGGGTCCCTCTTAAATCCTAAGTTCTCATTGTTCTTAATTTTGGTCTATGGTCTTGCCCGAACTGAAATAAAGTGTCTTGGAGCATCAGTTTAGCTTAATACATGTCCAGCAACTGTATCAACCTGTTGTATTTTCTATGATCCCGTTGTCTACTTAGGATGGCACCTTAGGAGATAACACCAAAAGAGCGTGCAGATCAGACCTAGCTCTGTGCGTGGTGGTGTAGAGAGAGGCTGAGTGCAGCAGGTGCATTTAGGCACGGAAGTCCCATTAGTTCCACCATTTGACGCTGTAATCATGGCATCTGAAACATCTTTACCAACGTCATCAAGTGCTGCAGTCGCTTAACGTGATGAAGTGCTTGGAGCATACTGATTTGAAGGAAAGCCTCTTTAGGCACTGGAATTAGAGATGCTCCAGTAAATTAATGAAAAATAATTGTCATCAAAATGGTGATGTGGGATGATTCATATGGTTTTATTTAACCTGTAAAAAAGTCAAGGGAAACTAATGAAAGTTATTTTCTTGGTCAGTGCATTGGATCAAGGTCCCAGGCTTGTATTGTGGACTTGCAATAATGTTAATTTAGTTCACTTTTTAAAGTGGTTCTTAACCAGAGGGTGCATTTCAGACAGATTCAGATACCTCAAACCTGGTGTCAGGCAGGGAGATTTCATTTTTTCGAGATTTTAAAAACTGCAGTCATCTAACTTCTAATTCTGCCAATTACCTAGTGTCAGCATTAAGTTATCTCATAAAAAATGCTACTTCTTTTTAATTGTATGGAGTACTGCAATCATACTGTGAAATTTCCCTGATCTGCAGTATTGATCTGATGAGAAAACCGTCATTTGCTGGTTTGGTTGATCTAATCATTACTGAATTAGAACATTTTTTCCCCTCTTCTAGGTCAAAATTCTTTTCGTTGTTGTGTATGATGGAACAAATTGATGTTGTCTTGAAATGGTACAAAGAAATGTGCCCTTCGGTAAGTGTCTGTTAGGGTAAGCAAGCTTCAAAGCTTTAGTATGGAGAAACGTGACAGTTACTGAAACGATTCTCTTCCTTCATCAGCTCTTCTATCCAACTCCTAAAAATATATTGGACCTCCTTCAAGCACTGGATACAGCCAACCACTTGGAAGTGATCCCTTCAGTCTGGGAAGGTTAGTGGCAGCCACATGGCTACGTAGGCAGTTTGGTTGATAAAAGTCAGGAGGACTGTGAAGTGGGAGGTGGGTGGGAAACTTCCTGGTGCTCAGAGCAGCCCTGATAAGGTGCTGCGGCACGAGGGACGTTATTCCTTCACTGTGGAAGGTGCACTGGAGAACAGCAGAACCGATAGCACAGACTATTGGAGAGATCGTGGCTGTGTCGTGGTTAAATGTCAGTGTCTTGGAAAACTGAAATCTTACCGGAGAGTAGTACCTTAACCAGCAGCCCAGGTTTAACTCATTTAAATTATTTCCCTGTTCTTTGCCCCTTAAGAAGAGGAGACAAGAATGCAGATACAGGCTTTAGTACACAGAAAATACCCTACTGTCACCCAACACTGAGGGGACAGACAGGTTCTTTTAGGGGTCCTTCGCAGAATGATGACAGCACTAGTTTGTAGTTACAATTAAAGCTTTATTTTCTTAACAGGATTTTATGATTAGTATAGCATGGAATTTATAATCAGAATAGCACAGGATTTCTATAAGCAGAATCAGTGTAGTACAGTTTTATAAGGAGCACAGTACAGAATTTTGTAGCACCACTTATCCTTTCTTATCACCTGGACCTTCTGCAGATCAGGTCAAATCTTAATACTTGGTTTGCTGTATCAACATAAAAATCATAATCTAGCCTCAAAAAAC
>Ga0065711_1010076_pt1 | contig 12076 bp, 5 predicted proteins | sample Hoacrofraction12_FD_59098 | JGI IMG/M metagenome (GOLD analysis project Ga0065711, IMG submission 59098) | Hoatzin crop microbial communities from Cojedes, Venezuela - Epithelial fraction 12 v2 (version 2) | ecosystem: Host-associated > Birds > Digestive system > Esophagus > Crop | place... | reverse complement strand
CCCCCCCCCCACTACTTCCTTCTCTAGAGATTACTTCACTTCCTATGCAGTTACTACACACACAGGGAAAACCCAGGAACATACAAAGGCAGATATTTTCCATGAAACCTGGTCAGGAAATGGCTTTTAATTGTATTGTGAATAGGCCAAAGGGCACAGAAAGGAAGGACCTCGCTTTTGGGTTCCTTCAGACTGCTGAAAACTGTGAATAAAGTTCTGAGTCAACCACAAATGTTCTGCTTGAGGCGCAGGGACTTTGCTGAAGCAGTGCTCAGCGTTGCCATAAATGAATTTTAGAAGTCCGGCTGCAAGGGTAGAGCATTAAATGCATAGCGCTAGGATCCAGAGCAGCTAGCAAGATGAACAAAGGGAAATTAAGCCAGCTAACAGAAGAAACAGAAGAGAGAGAAAGAAGTGATAGCGATGGTTTTAGATGTGTTGTATAACTCTGTACTGCTGGAGAACTTGCTTGTGCTGCTGGGAGATCCACGTGCCAGGTCCTCTCGAGACAGAACTCGAAGGTGCTTCTCCTGCCTCTAAGCCAGAGGTTTCATCAGCACTGCAGGCAGAAAAAAATATTCAGCAGCATCGGTGTTGCAACTGTACTTCTCTGCAGCAAGAATCACGGGCCGCACGGAAAACACAGGCACAGGGATCATCATCTCCTGCGCTGCTCATCCTTGTTCTCAGAAGACTTTGTGCAACCTTATGACTAATTAAGGCTCCTTTGTCACCGCACTCACACGGTGACCTTTGTAACACCTGCCCAGTAGAGGACTGATTCAGAAAATATTCTTCACCCCATGGCCAGCACTCCTAGAAACAAATAAATGCAATTTCTGTTCTTGTTAACAGTGGTAAATATCAAGCATAAGCAGCCTCAGGAAGCGGGGCAGAGACAACCACACGAATTTCTGTGAGCCTTTCCTGAGAAAAAGGGCTCATCAAAATGAGTTAGGCTTTCAGAATATTAACTAAACAAAAGAGAATGAGTATCTTTGTCAAGGGCTGACCCATACAATCCTGAAGCTCATCAGGAAGATAGGTACTAAACATATTGCATCTCTATTTACAGCTGTTTCTTCCATATCTTTCACATCAAAGTCATTCAGTGTGACAGCTGGCAAACTTAAAATCTTGGGGTTGTGTTGCTATCTAATTAAGAAATAGTTAGGGGGAAAAGACAAATATTTATGGTATTTAAAACTGTAAGTAAGTTCTCTGTTTGGCCCTCTCAAGTCAGTCAAGTTGCCACAGGTCAGGTTCACAGTAGAGACTGTCTCACCACCCAAATACAGATGACACTAAAGACCCAGACTGCCAGACAAAGACACAAAGAAGCCAAGGTATTTTCCCTTTGCAGACCTGCACACAGGGTCACAGAAGTGTAAGAAAATAAGAGGAAGAATTTGCCTGAAGGAAATGCAAAGCTCAAGCAGAACCACCCTTTCCTGCTGAACCTAATATTCTTAAAAAAAATAAAAACACAACAGGAGTTGTCACATTCACTGACTCAGCTGTCCAGCTATTCCTAAGTTATCTTCTACATGTGTGGATCCAAAATTCCAGGCATGAGGCAAGATTTGTAAAGATACCGCTGAGCAATCATTGAGGGAGATGTGGACAGAAGAAATTCCCCACTGCTCCTGGGAGCATAAGGAAATGTAAAGTTCCAGGTCACGAGTCAGGGAAAGCTGGGGAGAAGCATGCAGAAAATGATCTGAGAAACTCCAATTTTTTCACTCAGGTACCTCAAGCTCTCTCTTGCCCTTTGCTCTGTCATGGCATAACTGCTGCNGAAGCCTCAGTTAGTGGAATTAGCGAATTTTATGCCTGCAGTAACAGCTACAGATCGATAGCAGATCTAGCATGTACTAGTTTGCTGTGTGATTTGGACTGGGACTTCTGTACCACACATCACTGTCAAAAGTTGGACGCAGGATAGTCTGCATTCCAGTGCATCATATATCACTGACAAGCCCATCATTTCTCAGAAAGCTTATCACTTGGTAGTGATAAGAAAGAAGAAATTCACGAAAAGTGAAGCTTCTCAATAACTCTATTGATGACCCTTATAACAAAGGAAGTGTTTATTCAGCTGGAGGCTACCAGATATTGTTTATGATACTCATATTTAAGGCTTAGGAATTATTCTGTTCATTCNGAGANTGTATGCATTAAAAATTCTGCAGCTTTTAATTCACCTGCCTCGTGTCTCCAAAACTAGGTCCTTGTAAATAAACTGAAACAGCAGCTCCTCTCTTTCATCCAAATCACCAGAGTTTACAGTAAAACATGTGACCTTTTCATTTGTGGTTCATCTTTTCTGACTTCTCTCTGTAACCACAGAAGGAATTTTATCTTTGTTGACTGTAGGTTTTTTGCAGGCCAAGTCTTCCACTCACCACCACTTGAATTACAAGTCAAAACATGGGCTCCAGAACTCTGTTCAGTTGTTCCCACTGCTCCAGATCAAGATATGTTATGCTGTAATCATTACGGCCTCTGTGATAGACATAAGACAACCAAACCCTTTCTTTATGTTGGAGAAGTAACACACAAGAGCCACAAACATCTCATCTGTCTAGAACAAGAAAGCAGAAATAATGCTTCCTTAAAACACCACAGGCAGTAGGTTTTATGCAAAGCAGACAAAGGATAACACCTTAATTGCATCTACAGTACAGAAGCAGTAATTTTATCTTTGAGTTAATGAAAATCATTAATGAAATCAAAGACAAAGAACAGTTTCTTGGGTTTATTTGGAAAAGAGGTCTACGCTCCTCAAGCAATGGAATTCATACTTCTGTATTTTCCTTGCATGCTGTTCAGAAGACACTTCCATTGATACTCTAGTTTGCACTTCTGTGAATGGTTTGCTGGGCATGGAAATAGTGTGTTAGGGGGAAATAAAAAGTCCAGAGATAGGAATGAACAACCCAGTCTACGCTGCTGTCAGGCAACAGGACACCATTTTGTAAAAAGAGATCACCTGGAGATGTGATAAAGGTCTATAGAATTATGAAGGAGATGGAAATTTGGGATAAGGATCAATATCTAACACTTGTCTTCCCATAAAAGAATCAGGAGACATCAAATGAAACCAGGCTCAGAGAGGGAGACAACCAGGGTTAAGTCTCAAACACACCTGACCTTTTCTTACGCATCCCTCGACATCTGCTGATGGCCGTGGTTGCAGAGAGGACCCTCACTGGGCAGACCTCGGGTTGGACGTCGCAGGGCTGTGAACAGGTGCTTGTGTTCTCACGTTAGCTAATCCAGCCATGTTCACCGCAAGCTGAAAGCTTACAGGAAATACAGGTGCTTAATTCCAGCTCTACCCATCTTACGAGGCTACTGTTCCAAACACATCCTCTGCAGCTGTTTGTAAACTTGATTGTGTGCAGCTACGGACACGGATACAGACACTCGTATGGAGTGGGATCCAGTCTGGCATACATAATCTGTGTCCTTCATGCCGGGTCAGAGAACAACAAACCTGTGTTCAGTCATATCAGGTCCTGTGCTTTGTTCCTTTGATCGCCCCCATTACCTGGCAGAAGAACAATAATGGGATTCCTTAATGTTTAACCCCAAAAAAGCCCACTTATGTCATAGTATTATTTGCTGTTGTTAATAAAACTGGCAGTGCCTTTCTGACTTTATCTGAATAATCCTACTTCATGAACCCATCTTCACTTTTTCTTTAATTTTATCATAATCAGAAGAAATCTTTTCTTTACAGGGTCAAATTAAAATTTGCAAAAGCGCCTCAATTAATTTCAGAAGCAGAATCCTGCAACAGCTTTAGAATTTCCTCTGCCCAGATTCAAAGCAACAAACAGTTACGAAGTTTTTGCTTCAGAAGAATCAGTCATCATCAAAAAAATCCACCTGATTAAGCAAAGCAATTCATCATATCATAATAAAATATTCCGTATGTTCTCAATAGTACGACAAAGGCAGTCTGGATTCTGTTGCTTATTTCAGTGATGCTAGGTTTTAATATATTAAAAAGTACTGTAAGTCTTTCTGCTGAGGTTATCTCAGCATATAAAGAAAGACTGTTGAAAATGTAATTGCCTATTAGGGCAAGGGGAGCTCATTAAATTCCAGTTCTCATACCTATCATTTCTACAAAGTATTAATTCCTACTTCTATGATGTCTTAAATGAAAAAAATCAAAGCCCAAAGACACACAGATGCAAAATCACAGATCATATATATGGCTTTCACCAGAATTGGAAAGTCATGGAGAGTAACGTAATGATAAAAGCAAAAGTACGAAGGTACAGAAGAAAATAGCCACAAGAAATAGAGTATTTCAAAAAGCCTGCAGATTCCACAAAGCGAAGTACACAGCAATTTTGTACATATTCTCTGCCTTTATATTTTTTTAATTAACAAAGTGTTTTCTGTTCATGAAAAGCGATTTCCTGGTGACCTAGGGAAAGGGGCTTACCCGCTCACCTGTGACTCATCTCACAGCAGCATCTCACGGGTTCGGAGTTTCCACTGGTGTGATGCCGGAGCGCGCCGGGGGCCAGGGCAGTATATAAGCACAGCAGGTCCCCAGCACGGGCACAGGCCACCCTTGGGGCTGCCGGGGCTCACCGCACCACAGAGCCAGACCCAGGAGACAGGAGGAACAAACACTCTCGCATCATGACGGGCAAGGCTGTGGCTGCTGTCCTGACTCTTCTCCTCATCTCAGCGCTTGGAACAAAAGGTAAAGAAATCCTTCCTACAGCTCGCCTAACTAATTGCTAGTGTAAAGGTTGAAGGGGGAGACACTACGCTGTCTTACAAGCACAGCAGATAACTCTTCTGATACTGTCAGCAAAACACATGTTCTGCTCCCTGTGGAAACCCTGAAACAGCCCACCTTTTTACTGTCTTCTTGTTTTACAGGTAAAGCCCTGCCACGCTCAGCAATTGAACTCCGGTGCCAGTGCGTCGGCACCCATTCCAAGTTCATCCATCCCAAGTTCATTCAAAACGTCAACCTCATCCCCAGTGGACCTCACTGCGAGAACGTTGAAGTCATGTAAGTGCTTTCGCAAAACCCTCCCGATTGCGTAACAAGAGGGAAACAGCTTTTACATGAAGGCTGATGTAAGCGTTCTCCTTACGATGTACCGAGCCAGCAGGCATGGCTGCTCGGAACGCAGATCAGCAACGCTCGCTGCTCTTACAAACTACACGCTGCGTGTTATAAATTGCGTATTGTCGTCACCAACCTCTATTTTTCAAACACCCTGTGCAGTATTTCGACCTAAACTCTCACTCATCAGACAGCAAATAGCTTTCTCAAGCTCTGAATTCCACCAGCGTATGAGCAGATAATTAAATGCACGGAGCCACGCTGAGCAAGTGATCGAAACGTTTGTCTTAATGGCTAGTCAAAAGAACGATCACACTCAAGCAGAAATTAAAAACTACCGTTAGCATACAAATCATATAATTCAGTCACAACTCCAGAACTTTTACGGTAACAAATTTCCTGCGGGCTGGGCAGTGCGGTTTCTGAATCAAGACGGAAAGATTTAGCCCTTCAGCGAGACACCATCACAAATTTAAAGCAAGCCGGGGGAAAAAAAAGAAGCAATTTTCACAAGAGTGAGAGTCCTGCACATCATGTAATGCATTCAAACAAACAGATACGAGAAGATCCTGCACATGATGTAATGCATTCAAACAAACAGATACGAGAAGATATGAAACCATTTAAAAAAACCCAAACCTTTATGTTAGGCTACAGCCTCAACTGATACAGCTTAAAGTAAAGGAGAACCTGTCCGTGTACGCCTAGAACAGTGTTACGAGAGAAAAGGGAAACTGCCTCAGAATTCACTAAGCAGACCTTTTCCCTTCCTCTTCCCCCGCTGCAGAGCTACCCTGACCGACGGCAGAGAGGTGTGCCTGGAGCCCACTGCTCCCTGGGTGAAGCTGATCATCAAGGCCATCCTGGACAAGTGAGTCGCCCACTCCCAGCGAGCACAGCTTCCCCAGACGGCCTCTGAAACCAGCCAGCCAACCTGCACAGCACAAAGGGCGCAAAAACTCCGTCTCCTCAGGCGACCGCTGCCGCTGGTGTTCACTAACTGGGGCAGACACTGTGATTGCTTTGAGCTTTAATTGTGGCATTAGGTTCAGCCCTTTACTGTGCCACACCCCCACGTGACTCCTCGCTACACCTCTCGTCAGGCAGGAGCACGATGGAAACCTGCAGCCCAAGAGCTCGGCGAATCCAGGCTTCCACCGAGGGGTTTGCTCTTGCCTGCGGTGCTAGAAAGCAGCACTCAGTTCTTCAGAACTGATGGCATTTAGATGATGGGGGGAAAAGTCAGGCCCAAGAGGTGCTGAGGGACGCCGGAGCGATGGAAGCCCACAGTGGCTGAGTACCTGGGGAAAGGCACCAGTGTCCCTCGGGTGCAGCGACAGCTCTTCAGGAGCGTGGACATGGAAGCACAAACCCTCAGTGGTGGCCTTCATCTGATGCCAGCGAGCGACACCTGTTCCACGCACGAGTTCTCATTGTCTCCTTTTGCATTTTCTTTCTTTTTAGGGCAAACGCCAAGCCTGAGGCAGTGTCCTAAGATGAAGAAGAACAAAGTCCTAACTCTTCCAGCAAGGCAACAATGGGAGAGATGCTCATCCGGCTTATGGCAGCTCTCCTCCTCTTGCCACCTGCATTCACACTTTTGCTAGCTTCTAGAGAGTATGGATTCCCTGGTTTTTGTAGTTAGTTGACAACAGCACTTTAAGTCTTTTAAAGAGGTCTAATCATGTAAGAGAGAAACCACTGACACCAGAAAAAGCAGGCAGAAGAATGGCTTGTGCAAGGATACGGAGACGGCTCTGCCATGATTTCTGCTGAGCCCAGCTGGATCAGTGCAGGGCACTCTCAGCAGAGCTTTCACTAAACGACACCTTCCCTTTTGGCTAGCAGTTCAGGGAAAGACCACTGACTGCTTCTCTCCAGGAAAGCGTGGATAGGTAGCATCAGTGGGGTCACTGCTACTCAGGGTGGGCTTGCAGGATTAGGATACCAAAATTCTGAGACATCAGGTTTTGTACCATCATTTTCAAGATATTATTTATTGTGAATTAGTGTTGTGAAGGTATAAACACATATTTTAATGTCATCTCTTGGTTAGAAAAAAGCACTTTATTTATTTATATATTTATTTTTATTTACTTACTTTTGCATAAGAATGTAGTTGGTCTTCAATATTTATTTATTTAATTAATTATTTATGGGAAATATTTATGTTTGTGTACCTAATAAATGCTTGTTGAAATGTTTTCGCTTTGATATTGTGTGTTATTCATTTCCTTATTGAAATACAGAACTGAAAAAGAGGATGTATTTTCTTTCATTTTGTATCACATAATGGGTTCTCAGAAGGACAAGTGGTGGCTGAGTTGTGGGGACAGGCAATTACAACATCAAATTCTTGCCGCTGGTGAGTGGAGATGGTTTCCAATAGGAGGAATGATGAAAATTATCTGCTTTCTTCCTCTTTGCTTGGCAGACTCGGTGTTTTCAGAGGTCTGGGTTATCAAATTCACAGATAGAAAGTAACGACCAAATAATGGCTAGTCACAGAAATTCCAAAGCCATAGCAGTGGTGCTGCTCAGAGAGCACGTCGGCTGAGAGTATGGCACCGAACAAGGTTTTTCGTTAACTCAAATGAGCAGGGAAACTTGATGAACATTAAGGAAGTCACTGAGCACCCTCCTTCATTCCAGCGAGGAGGGAGGACTATATCAGGAGAAATCCTAAGAAACAGAGCTATAAGGAAGAAATTCTTTACAATGAGGGTTGTGAAACACTGGAACGGGTTGCCCAGAGAGGTGGTGGAGGCCCCATCCCTGGGAACATTCAAGACCAGGTTGGACAGGGCTCTGAGCAACCTGATCTCGTTAGCGGTGTCCCTGCTCGCTGTGGGGGGGTTGGACTGGATGACCTCTAGGGGTCCCTTCCGACCCAAAACTTTCTATGATTCTATGATATGGCCACACGTCTGCCCGAGCCACAGCAATTTCCAGGGGAATGGCTGCACGACCAGCAGCAAACACCTGAGGAAACGGGAAAGCTGAGCAGATGTTTCGATAGTTGGTTTGCTTCGGTCTTTTTCCAGTAAGGAGCCACTCCGTATTCTGCACAAACAGCTCATGTTTGCTCATGGTGCAAGATGAAAAGGGAGTTTCTGGCACTGTTTGAGCAAGCTCTTGTGCAAGATGACAACCATTCCAGCCACACTTTGCTCCCTGTCCCCATCTCTGCCCCTGTCCCACAGCACTGCATCGTGCAGCCTGCTCGAGCCGCAGCATGTGAAGGAGACGAAGTTTCTCAAGGGCACAGGTGTTGTTCAGACTTGTCTTACGACACTAAGCCCTCTTGTCTTCTTAGTGATTTGTACAAGCCGGCTTCTTTCAGCAAGCTAATTTGGAGGCAAGCATGTCAGCAATACCAGCCAAGAATGGGGAAAGGTGGGGAAGAGCCGCTTTATATGCGTGCCCATAAAAGTCTGCGTGTATCCTAAAGGACTGGCACCAGTTTCAGTGCTGTACAGGTACTTACAGTAAGCGTGTAACCTTTGTCACCAGCAAAATCCCAGTCAAGTTACTGGGAGCTGAATCACGGCCAAGGAAGGGCTCTTCTCATAAATTCTCCTGCCCAAAACATCAACAACGGCTGTGCTCTCAGGAGCCCAGGCAGGGCATCTGCACAGCGGCTGAACCGCATCCCTGCTTTCTCCACAGGTTATCGCTCAGCGGTGAGACATGATTCAGAGGCTGGCTAGAAATGATAAAATAATGCGTTTCTGTTCTGTGTGCACGCACAGGATACCTTTCTTAGGAACGCTACAACAACCTCATGCTTCCAAAAAGGCGTTTCGGTGCTCTCAGGGGCTGCTGAGAGAAGCACCGCAGCTCTGCTGGCTGGATGCCTCCCTTTGCCAAGCACGGGCTGTTCTTCCGTGTTGTTTCTGCTTTGCTAACACTGTCTCTACAAAGCTGAACTCAGACTCCATGAAATTCCTGATTCTCCTGGCAAAATATTTCTACATGGAGACATTTAACAATTAAAGCAGTCACAAACTAGTTAACAATCTTAGCTAACATGTGCAAAGTGTTGTCTGCTCCCCGCTGAGCAAAAGCCAGACACTGCGTAAGTCCAGGATAAACTGCCATCTCCCCTACATACCAAGGCTCTCATTTGGCAGGCTCCTTCTTTTCAAAGCCCAATTGCTTTCTTAATTTCAGTAATTAATTTCTTAATTTCAGTACTGAAATTCACATGGACAATGTATTTTATCAGATCACAATTTGGTCCGGTTTCTCTCCTTGACACCACTTTTTTTCACCTCACAAAAACAGGAATATCCAATATCCCAATGAGCAAACAACATACACCCTAGAAATGGATTGCTGAGGAATACTCACGAGATTTCACCTATGATATGTGTCTATCTTCTGCTTTAAACACCTGTGATTACTCTAGATGCACGAGGTTAGAGAGAAAACCAAGTAACTTCCTAAGCGCCTATTGTAATCACGTTATTACAGCTTTCGTTGTCAGATACTTTCTCTTGTCATATTCTGAACAAATGACATTTTCAGAAGAGCTGAAGTGACTTCGGTGGCAATGCCCCGGTCATTTTAAGCTCATCGTTTCCTGTTCAACGGCTAGACAAGCCTTTCCGTACAGAATTGAGCATCTAAATCGCTTTAGCCAAACTGAAAATGGCAAACTCCATTCAGAGAACAACAGGAGCTGCTTATGTCTCGCCTTCATAAGACACTGGTGAAATAACTTCATTGAAGTCATACCAAAATATAGACTGGGATGAAAAGTTCCTGTAATTATATTGGGTAAAAGTTTCTGCACANGGCATTTAAACTCAGTGCAANGAGCTGAACAGAAANTCCACATTCAGAGGGGNGGGAACAAAAGTCTCTTTGTCTTGGGTTGTGGGGATGCCTGGGAACGCTGTACTGACCTCCAAGTGCGAGCTCAGCGTTGTTGCTTAAAACTAATATCCCACGAAGACACGCAAACAGAAAGTGATGGATAATAATCACAACTTACAGAAATCATTTAAACCGTACAGCAGCAGAAGTACGTTTGGGAATTGTGAAGCGCCACGGAATGGACTGCGCAGGGATTCGGAGTTCTCGGGCAGCCCTCTCCCGCCTTCGGAACCCGCGTGGGCAGCGCGCCGACGCCGCGCCGGAGCACGCTTGCTCGGCAGGCAGGCTGGGGGACAGCACCTCCCGACACAAACCCGACGACAAAAACAGAGCCAGCGCAGGGCGGCTGCAGGAAGGAACCTTCCGCACAGCGACGGACGGCAAATCTGCTGCTGGTGATCTGGTTCTCTGCCTGGTCTAATGGCGGGGTCAGAAGGTGAGAAAACCATCTCTCAAAACTCACATAACCAGAGAATAAATACACATATGCAAATGCAAGTGGGCTTATGCTATGTTAATGTTGACTTTTCGCAAGAGATGTGCATCTTCGATAAACTGTCCTTCAGAAGTAAGAAGTATCACTTGTATTTGCATCTGTTAGGATGCTGTGGCTGTTTCCAGGGGTAAAACGTGCTCCTGTCAGGACACCAGTTTATTCCTGTGCCATAATATATGCCTTCCCCAGATTTTAAAAAATGTTCAAATTAAGACAGGGTGTTTTTTCTAAATGTATCCATACATCTCTTCTTGTACAAATGACAGCTTTCCCCTATTTCTACTCTTATTCTCAGTGAGCAGGTTGATGGTAGTGCTTCTTCAAAGCAAGAATGATGCAATTTGCAGAACAGAATAAAGCATATGAGCACATGCTCGTGGCAGAAACTAGCAAACAGTATGTGCACATAGCTAATGACGTTAACTTACTTTACTCAAGTGATGCAATTTAGATGTAGAATCTGGCCAGGCACAAATGCACTATGAAAACATTCTAAGCATTTTCACTCCGAGATACAAGTTTACCTTTAAATGCATCTGCTGCACACTGGCAGCTCTGAAAACGTAACTGCTGCTGTTGTGCAGATGCCGTTCATTTTATCTGTGAGTCTTCAGCAAATCGAGGGTCTGAGTAAGAAGAATAAGGCTGACAGGAGGGAATACTCTTTGCTTCATCGCAGCAAACAAGGAGATTGTTCATTTACCTGTACATAACTTCTTTTTGTTCAACAGGTTCAACTGGCGAAGACAGAGGAAAAAGGCTTCCAACGCCTGAGCATAAGCCCTCACTCCAAGTTCATCCCTCCCAAGGCTACTCAGAACGTGAGATTACGCCAAAGAGGATCTCGCTGCAAAAATGTGGAAACCATGTGAGCACTTTTGCAAAATATCATCTTGCTTTCAATAGGAGGAAGTGACTCGGCATTTCACACCCTAGTTACTTATTTACTTTGGGCGAAATTATACATCGCTGGCAAAGCCTCCTAGACACCAAGTATAATGCATGAGGCCTTCCACCCAAAGGAACGGGCTCGCTTCCGCCCAACGTTACAAGCCACTTCCAGACAGTATTTAAATGTCTCTTAATTATGACCAACATCAGCACAGAGAATTAGATCCCCATAACACATTCCGGGCATCATTAATAATTTAGACAATGAAGAAACAAAGATATAATCTCGATCTCATTGACATGAATGCAAACAATTTCCACTACCTTGGTCTGCATGTGGTAAAGTTTGAAATGCTGTGAATTATTCCCTCTGTCAGAACTGCATATTGAGCATTTTCCTGTGCAAAGAGTGTGGAACTTTAAATTGTGAAATCCATGTTAGTACAACGAGAGGGATATGGCAAGCTTCATTTAAAATCACATCAGGAACTATACGCATGAATTGAATCGATGCATTCATGTAAACAGCAGGGAGCTTCCAGGTTTTTATATTTTCACTATCGTTTCATAAGCAAATAATACTTGTATGTGCATACTTTCTGTGCAGCATTGCATGCCATGCACCTCACTAGGAACTGGTAACTTCAGACAGGTTTGATTTAAAAAAAAAAGTTTCCAAGATAATTATGTTCCTGAAAGATCTG
>Ga0065711_1011536_pt1 | contig 12077 bp, 4 predicted proteins | sample Hoacrofraction12_FD_59098 | JGI IMG/M metagenome (GOLD analysis project Ga0065711, IMG submission 59098) | Hoatzin crop microbial communities from Cojedes, Venezuela - Epithelial fraction 12 v2 (version 2) | ecosystem: Host-associated > Birds > Digestive system > Esophagus > Crop | place... | reverse complement strand
CACACTGAACAAGAAAGCCTAGACACTGTAATCACTGAAAAAAATTGATGCGTGTTCGTAAAACCTATGTTAGCCCAATTAAAGAAAGGAAAAAAAAATAGAGAAAAACAGAGTAAGAGTGAATGCAAGAGAGAGAGAAGTCCTTCCCCGCTGCTTTGATTTTAGAGGGAAAAAAAATCCCCCAATAATTTAGCTCATGTAAATTTAGAGGAAATGAGAGCAGCTAAAAATGCATACAATGCACCTTGAAATTTATTTCCAAGATCAAGAACCAAAGATTGAAGCGTTTTAGAACACTGAAGCAAAGCAATCTGAATCTGAAAAAAAATTGTTCCACCTATCTTAAAATAGCTGTTTTTCAGAGCTTCTAGCAATAATTTTGATTAAATAAAATCATACCAATTTACATTAATTTTCTATATCTTCTTTTAAAAGTCCCTCACTCTTTTAACGAAAAAAGTGCATCCAAAACCAGCAGAGATTTACTGGTGACGTCAGGTTCTCTTTTAGCAGCTACTGAAGGTTTTCAAAATAGCTTACACTTCTTGCTATAAGAAAAGAAGGGCCTTCCAAACCCTCGTTTGGGAGAAGTATCCAAATTATAAAAATCTGAAATAATTTATTATCAAATCCAGAATTTAAATAAAAGCAGAAATTTTCTGGCAAAGACAATTGAAGAAAGTAAAAGAATAAAAGCATGCACTCCAAACTTAGAGGTGAAGACAAATATACTTATCTATACAGGCACTGGCAGACGCAATTTAATTGTTACTGTTACTCATTGTAACACACACCCCACCCTACAATACATTTTTTCATTCACTAATCACTGAGGTACCAATATTTAAGAATGGAAAATTCAATATTGAAAAATAAAACCTAAAATTGAAGCCTTTTTCCAGAAAACTATGGCAATTTTTGTATGAAATGTTAGTATACTTATAGAATTTTACAATCTACATTGGCTTTTTTCTGGAACCAAAAGTCACGTTCCACATACAGGTTCTTTGATAAAATGTTCACTGTGTATGTAATACAGTCAGTAGACTTGCAAATGAATGAACATATCTTGGCTATCAACTGGCACATCTTGCTGGTACCAAAAGAACTCGAAGTTTGAAATAATCGGTCTTAATTCTGAACAAATGCGCCATGCCAAAGTGCAACAAATATGTGCGACACTCAATGAGACACTGACAGATTAAGAGCTGCATGGAAATTACCAAGTCCACCTGCAAAGCAATTTTGTACAAATTGCATTGCATGCAAAGGACAACTCTGCGCTGTTGGGACGTCAGTTGCTTGATGTGATGGTTTCTTTTAACGCAGCCATAGTTTAAGACGCAGTGCATCAACTCCATTTAAATAGTATCTGAACAGCCTCTTGTCTCGCACAAAACCAAGGTTTTCATAAAGTTTCAAAGCAGACTTATTTGTGATTTCTGTTTCCAACACAACCTTTAAGGAAAAAAAAAGAGAAAAGCATATCATATTAGAAAGCAGTTGCCATCACATGACTACTGAGCCAATTTCAAAGTATTTAAAGGTACACTTTAGCAATGACTGGAATTAATTTTTTCTTGTCCTGACTTCTTCAAACAACCCCTCTCTATTCCCAGATTTCAAAATGAATAGCAGTTAATCAACAACTGTAATTGTAAACAATTTTCATTCAAATCAAGATTTTAGTTCTTTGCTGAAAATACTATTTCAACTGAGTACCTAAGAGCTAGGGTACAAAAACCCAACCAAACAAACCCCAAACAACCCCCACCTCCCAACATCTCCCCCCAGACCAACCTCCCAAACAGGTTAGAGTCCAAAACATACTTTGAATTTTGAATGAGAAACTGAACTTTTGCATGTCACAAGAACTTGGCACATGAGGTTTTGTTTAGTCATTTTAGCATCTCTGACCTCTAATTGGATTGATTTAGACCTAGACACAAGCTTTGCCATTCCACAACTAGCTGTTGGACCCAATGGTGGCAATTAATTTTTGTGCTCAACGCAAGTATCCCAAACTCAAACCAGAGTGCACACCAGGAAGAAAGAGCAGCTTTCTCCATCTTTCCCCCCCCGTGTTGGTAACATCGCAGCTGCAGGCAGACCTGTCATAAATACCTCAGCCCAAACCCCAGTGTGAGAGTAATCCAAATTAAGCAAAGGCTCCAAATTATCCTAGAAGTTTCAAGCACAGGAAAAAAACTACACTGGCATTAACAAGAAGTTAAATGCAAAACCGCTGAAGTATGTCCCCCTGAATTTCCCTGCTTTTCCCCAAAAAGCACTGAGCAGAGCTCCAGCATACCTGGCAAGCCATGCACCCACTCCAAATGATAAAAACTTGTTTTGCCTCTTTACTGTTGTCCAACTCGATTATTTAAGGATTCTGCTATGAAGGACAGATCATGGTTGCACCAGAACTCGGGCTGAACTAATAAGCTGACTAGACTACACACAGTCCCATGACAATGTACATTCACGTATTAATCAAGAGCTGATGGACCCTGCAGAAAGACGACAGAAGGAAAACACAGCCTGAGCAATCTCTGCAGCAAACCAGTGACCACTGCTGGTGTTTAGTCCACTAATGGCTATCTCTAAACCAGCATTTGATGCCCACTCTGCATAGTCAGAACTAGATACATAAAACTCCCTCAGTCCAAAAAAAAAAGTCATCTACCCCACCTCAAAACCCAGGACTTCCTTCTCCTCCAATAAAATGCAAGAAAAACTGGCTAACCTCCCCCTCCCACAAAAAAATAAAACCTGGAACAAAATATTAAATTGCTCTACAAATACAGGCGAAGTCACTCTATTCTACTGGCTTTGTGGCCCCCCTGCCTTCAGGCTTGCATTTCCATTGCCCCTCACCTCTTCCGCCAGCTCACTCAGCTTCTTGCTGAGCTACTTCAAACAGCACCCCGGCAGAAAGCCTTTCCTTTTCCTCTCCCTCAGGTTTGTTTTCTGCAGTCTGAGGAGTGGCTAAGCCAACGTAAAATAGGGAGGCAGCCAGCGGTTACACTGTTCACCCTCGGTAAGGTTTGAAGATCCATTTAATGTATACATTCGACCATTACTCAAGTTTCAAGCCACTCTGACCACATTCCAATGGATAATTCGCCCTGCGCTTCTCAACATAAGAATGTTTGAAACAATAGTAAATCTGGAGCTACCAGCCCAAGGAACAACATACACCAGGGGAACCAGAAGTAGTTCATTTTCCAAAAAGGAACGGATTCACATATTAAAATACTAATAGTCAGAGTTCTTAAATTACAGCGGGACAATCTGTTGCACCTGCACTCTTGAGACGAGCTAACTCAATTCTTAACTTATGGCAAGAATTAGAGATTTAATTTCTCTTGCTGGCACTTAATGGAATATTATTATCAAGTCTTCCGATCAATAATTCTTAACATACTTAATCCATTAAAATGGATATCTATTTATTTCTATTTTATCTATGGATATCTATTTATAACAAATTATGGAAGCACCACAGTTTTCCTGAAGAGTGCTGTTTTCTACACAATCACGCGCATTGTACAAATTCTTCATGCAAATTAAAACAAAGCATTACACCAAAGAGGAAATCCGACCCACGTAAATCCATAGTGCAGGAGACTTCTTTCAACTCTAGCTACAAATGGCATTCACTCTCATAAAAGTTTAGTAACCTGGCAGAGTGATACACCACATCTGTATTCACCTGCAAGCTCGCACACCTTGCAATGCTAGAAGACCTCCAACACTACAGATCATTGAATTTCAGGGAGTGGTTAAATGTTGAAATTCAGGTTTGTTGGAATCCCACTACCTGCGTGAATGCTCATCTTGAAAGTAAACGCAAGAGATTTGCTCTGGTATTTCTAAGGAAGACTCAGCGCAATGAAAAATAATTCCCTGATCTCAACACATTGCATTGAGCTCAACAGGCTAAAGACACATTTCTATTACCTTAAAAGGAAATAGTCATATTTTACCCAAATTTCATTAGCTTCATTTTGTGAAGAATTCCTCTCTTCCTGTGTGAGATTTTCAATCAACCTCCAAACCTTCAATCATTAAACTTATTTCTGGTCTCGTAGGGTCTATTTTGTTGTACACACATGCCTGTTAAACCCTCTAATAACACAATCACATTCTCCCCTGGAGACCAACAAAGGTCTGACTGTATTTAACAGCATTTTCTGCACAAGTTGCAGCTTTCTGAATGCTGCTACTTTCTGTCTTAAATTTCATAAATCTAACATTTTATTTCACGTGTCTAATTGTAATGGGGTTTAGAAATCTTCTATAGTAAGAATGGAGTGCCATATTTCTTGTTATTACATTTTCATACCTAGAATTTATTCCTAAACTGAAGAAAAATGGAGACGTCAGGCTTTCTTGCTTCTTCAGTTCAAGCTCTGAATGAACTCAAGCTTAGAAATCAAATCACAGAATGAATACAGCCAAATCAAAGAAGCAAATGAAGAAAACACTCTCAGCACTCACAGAAGAGGTTGCTATTCTTACTTGTAAGGCTGGCATATCACCAGACTCAGGTTATGGGTGCTTGTCCAGTGTCCTTAATCCGTTTAACTGCCTTAACTTTTAAAGAAAGGTAGCACCTAAAATACAGCACTTAACACCTTACGTGATTTGCAGATTAAGAAAAATCTAAGATGTCAATAGTTTAATAATTTCAAATAGGATTACATAAAAATACACATTTTTACAGGTGTGGTACTGAACTAAAATGACACACTTACTGGTGTGGTCAAAAAACCCACTTTAAATCACCCTAAAGTTTCAATGGAAATTGGTATGAAAAGTTGCAACACCTTTTCATATTCTACATTTTGCTTTAAAAAAAGCTCTTAAGTCCCACTTACTAGAGTCTTATTTTGCTTAGTTACCATTTACACGGGACATTATTTCAGTAATACGAAGTGAATGATTCATATGCAGATTACTTACAGTCATTTGTTACAGATGGAAAACCCAAATATGAATGAACAACTCCTGTTTTCTGTGATTAAGGGATGTAGCACCTCCACATGAAGGTCTTCAGCAGTACAATTTTTTAAAATTGCTTGTCAGTAAAAACTAAGCAAATGTACAAAAAGCAGCCAGATGCCCAACTTGGTGAAGTTAACACATACTTTCCTTTTTATACTGGAGGAATAAACTTTGGAGATGGGAGAAAAACTATTCACCTTCACCTGATTTATTTCCATAGTTCTCACTTTCTATGTAACTAGCCCATAAAGTTATTCTAAATCTTTGTGACTTATTGGAAACTCAGCCCATTATAACCTTGAAAACCTTCAGTTCGCCACCACAAATATTAGAATTCATTAACAGCAAATGCCCGAAAAAGTCACCAAGGTAAAAACTAACAAAACCAAAAATCCCTCAAGTTTTGTAGTGTTATATCCAGACACTCCAGATGAAAGCATACTGCTGAGTACTTTCTTCAGGCTTGAAGGTTATTTCTAGTTCAACAACCCACCCCCAACATCAGATCACTTCCCTCGCTTCTATTCTAATGCAGGCCATGGCCAGCTTCAAGGCCATCTCCTCCCCTCCACAGATTCCACCCCAGCCAATTCACTTCGTCGCTTACTCACCCCACAGCTTCCTCAAGCTGGAAAACAACCCCTGGCTGCAAGGACATTGCCTCTCAGCTTTGAAGCATGGCAAATAGCATCAACTGTCTTTTAGGCAGCCGTTCTGTAAGTCACTTGTTGCATAGGTTTGACTTAGTTTATTCCCACTAAATTAGTTTACAAGAAAAAAAAATTTTCTTAATCACTAAAATATTGCAGCACACTCTGAAATGCCAGCACATCAGTAGTGATTTTTCAAGACTTTGATCTATGGTGTTGTATAAATCCTTTATTTGTCAGGACTCCATGTACATACCTCAAAAGGTCAATCTACAGTACTTCAAGAAGTAATACACTGAACGAAACATTTATCAGATTATATGCCACAAGTCATTAAAATTAAGTATATTTACTGCATCTATTCCTTAATAAGACTGAAGAGTTTCCAAGCAGCCTTTAAAAATTCTTCATGACACCAACAGCTGCATATTCATGTTTTTAACCCTATTCCAAGCGAGTTTCAGAAAATCGTATTTTTTTGAATTGCAGTTCACCTTGTATCAAGTAGCAGCATCTTTTTATTTTCATCATGCTTCTGATTTTATTAAGGGATGTAGCAAAGCATCTTAAGAGCAGCAGAGATGATCAAACTATTTACACACCTCACGAAGACAAATTACTGTGATGCACTACTTCATATCTGATCAGCCCTAGGCACCAATTAGACAGCCAGCAACTGTTCTCCCACTAAGTGCTGTAAAAACTGGTGAGGGTAAGTGTCCTGGCTCTGTCGGACAGAGCTTTTAACGGGTGGCTAGTTGGATTTTTCAGATTCTGGTCATGACTGAAAACTCAGCAATCCACCATGCAGTACAAGTAATTAACATCATTCTTTTGTACCATGTGTATCTGGAAGAAACTTACACTTGGTGGCAAGGAAAAGACAAAAACATGAAAACATTGGCTATTTGGCTGTAGATAATGTGCACGTGAAAAGGAAAAACATAAATACGTCAAATCAGTGTGGGTGTGTCTCTGCTGATCAGTGTAGAAAGTCAGAAGTACACTGTGTTTGCGCTCCATGTTGCCCAGGCTTAATATGCTCCCATTTCAAAGTTCTGTGCCAGCACAAGACTCAGCTGATGCAAAAGCCCCCACAAAGCAGGGCATAATTAGTTCAGAATCATCAGCCCACAAACACAGTTACACAGTTTCCCAACTGGAGCTGAAACATGCCTGCACCCGTCCAGCACACACTTCGAGGAGCTTGAATTGTAGCGCATTCGACTGAAGAGGGACAGCAACAGCCTCTGAAAAATGCCCTCTGCACTTAACACAGAGCATTTATACAGCACCATAGATGAAAATCTGTGACTAAGACTTAATGAGGTCTCACTGCAGACTAGTCTGCAATCCTTATCACATTTATTTCATTTTTACAAAGATAAAACCAGCAAGAAGGACTCTTGGACTAATATTACGGAGGCAGAAAAAAAGACAGACACGGGAGAGTTCATTCTGTGTATAGCTGTTACATAGTCCAATTCAGAAATGGAGATACACGAGATGTAGTACATACACTCATAAATCACATGGTAATTACTGTAACTCTGGTAGCTTGAATAGACAGTCCTACTACTGACTCTCTAACAGTAGTCAATTCACTTTGCTTTTCTGCATCTCAATTCTCCAACTGTGATGTGAACCATGTGATACCATTCCTCAATTATTTTTTAATTTTTCTTTAATCTTGAATACTTTAGCAATGGCAAATGAATTCAAGACCGTAGCGGAAAGCAATGGAAAACAAACAAACAAACAAAATTGTCTTAATTAGTTCAATGTAGCAAGCAGTAAAACAGATTAGAGCAAAGCATAGAACATACGGTCAGACAAGCAACAAGCCAAAACACAGAACTTGAAGAATGACAGAACTATCAGACTGCACTACACTGCCTGACTGCAACGTAAATTATAGGGGGGGTGGGGAGAAACACCAGTAAGCAGAGGCATGAAGGGATCCAAAATGAGGAATAAATATCCTAAACAATGAAGCCAGAACACATGCAAGGATGCTGCAAGAGGTGTAACACAGCAAATGGAAAAATCAACAGTATGTGCCAGAAGTCCTGCGACATCAATTGTAGTTTTGCATAAGAAACTCCACCACACCGCACCAGGACAATTGAGGGAGCAGTTGAAACAAGGTAACAGAGCGAGCAGAGGATCATTAACTATGACACAGTGAAACGACACAGTGCTCACATAGCAGGAACAAGCCAATTGCATTGTACCAAGCAGAAGAAAGTTAAAGGGACAGATAACCGCATTAAGGAGAATGGATGTAGGGAGAGCTCCTCACAAGTTAAACATGGCACATAGTTAGCTGCTTTATATATAGCAAAAAAAAAAAAAAAATAGGGACTGTATTCTGGCAGAAGGAAAGAAAAAGACTGATAACATGCAGGCCAGAGAAAGTGTGGCAGTGATTGAGTCACTTTCCGTCCAAGTTTTCACTGACATACTAAATCACGAGAGTTCTGTTAGTGCTATGTAATATAGCTATGCACCATCAGAATAGCCTGATGACGTGTTGTGATAAAACAGACTTCTGCAGTGCTACAGCACATACTGTTCCAGTATCTCCATGTATTCTGAAAGTATGGAAGTATTACACACAACATGCAAGTTACACTGGTCAGTAGCACCTTCAACTAGAGCCTTTGGAGGAAAAAGTGCCTGCGACCAAAGGCAGAAGCAGCTTCGCAAAGTAAAACAAAACCCGAAATACTAAATTTCAGCCCTTATGACAAAATTAGAAAATCCCTCTCCTATTTGTGCCATACGTTTTTCTGAGGCTATTTTTCCTTTTATTATGAAAGGAATAGCTTCTTAACAACCCACTCCCCACCTAAAAAAAGTCCTGTAGAAGAAGAACCTGTGAAATTAATCCACATACAGAAGAATGCAAGCCATTTATATTATGGAAGTTTTTGATTATAAAATCTTACCTCATCACAATCTCCTTCAACCATAGCATAAATAGCTTTCTTAACCAAGTTTGTACCTGAAATATAGATTTCAGTAAGTGTCAGAGTTGCAATGCAAAAAATGCTAGTTTATATACGACTAACGTGTGCTACCTACATGACATGACACCTGGGGAAAGCACGGAGGAAAGAAAGAAAGAAACAAGAAGTTGCAGTCAAGTTGCAGTCTCAAGTTTGAACATTAAAATAATCTGTAAAGTTATCCAGAGACTCAGCTTGAGCGCAGGATTCTTCTAACACACGGATATTAGAAACAGGCATCTATGTTTAACATAGTGTTATATATAGCCTTCCAAGATGTGATTCATTCCTTTTTGTTGCATTTAAAGTCAAAATCTGCTGGCACGTACTTGAAGGACATTCATCTTCCAAGGGAATTTCCTCTTACTAACGCAAATACTTCTAATACTAACAGAACTTATGAAACCACTTTTCTTGTAGCTCGCTCCCATTTGGATTTGCTAGCATCCAGTCATATGGTTGAAGCCCATCCCTTCCCCTCAGTCAAGCATTAATTTAATTCTTTATCATTATTTTTCATCTATTTCACAACAGTTCTACAAATGTAATATCCCTACCTGTCTGCAGAATTGAGATGAAATTGAAAGTTGATTTCAAAGTTATTAGTGGAAAAAACTGCTGTTCAATGAAATTGCATAAATCTCACTTCCATAAGAAGGCTAAGGAAAAGGAAAAAAACCCCCAAGGAATCTAGAGACTGTTTTAAAGTATTCTCAAAACTTTAATCAATTAAGGTTTTCACTGAACGTACAACAAAAACTGTACTACATTTAAAATAAATCTTCAGATTAACAACATACTTTGAGAAACAGAAAGGCGGCAAGTGTAGGAAAAAGTCAATACACATAATGCTAAAGTAAGCAAGGCTTTAAATATAAACTCTATTTATGTAATTTTCAAATAATGAACTGACTAAAGCGAGGGAAAAAATCTTGCAGAGATCTTCATAATAACAGCATTAGTTCTTATTTACTTATGAACCCAAGCACCTGCAATTAAATTACGGCAGGCTCCTTCATGACTCAGCTAAAAGGAGAGACAGTGCTTTCTCAGTATCCTCTTCCCTCTGCTCCACTACAGAAACCAACAACGGCTTCAGAACTGCACTGAAGGGGAAAAAAAAAAAAAAAAATCTGCACATGCTTGAATAGTCATGATAATGTGTAGTGCTTTTGGAAGGTTGGGTTTGGTTTTTTTTGAACAGAACAAACACAATGGCACCATTCTGCAACATATCACCATATTTTTCCATTGCAAGTAATTTTCTGTCTCTAATCAGAAAAGTATGAGCTGCTCAGCGTGAATGAGCGGTGAAGCACATTTCTAGCCTTTAAAGCTGATGTCTACGTTTCCAGTTAAAAATGTTACAAAATGTAAGTTCACAATAACTGACACAAAAAAAATTAAGTTCCATAAGAACCGATCTTTACTAAAGCCAACTAAGATACATGGTGTTAGAATGAAAATCCCTTCATGGGGCAAAAGTGATCAATGAGGGAGGGCAAACTCCCTGCCAAGAGTGATCTCTTTTATCATGCAACTTCCCAACAAAACAGGTCTCCATTTCAGTCATTCAAGTAGCAATACACAACTGTTTTTCTTCACTAATTAATACAACAATGAGCTACATACATTCTCCCCAATGGACAACATATTGACAGGGCAAAGCCAGGGGCTAAGTTCACTGCAAAAAGATAGACTGAACATAACAGAGAAATACCGTGAGGAGGGCACACAGAAAAACGCAGCGCAATTCCCCCTGCTGTTATTTGACAGTGCTAACAGGCAGAGGTAAGGGGCTGCTGACTGCCTTTCTTTTTAGCTTTATTGTATCCCAGATGGAAACCTCATAGGGCATTTCAGGTTATTTTAACAAAATTAAGAAAGCCACTGGGGAGCTTGTGCGGTGAAGTAAGGCAGGGATGACAGACAAACCACCACATGTAGAAGTTCAGTTCTGCTTAAATCTTTATGACAGCTACAGTTACCCCAACTACAGGATTTAAGTAAGAAATAACAAAAAAGGCTATTCTTACCAATTCCTTTTCTTCTGTATTTGGAATCCACTGCTAACATGGCTATATAACCTCTGCGGAACATCTTTTTGTGCATATCCAGCTTGCAGACGATGGCACCTACACACTCCTCACCTACCATGGCCTTAAAGACAAACACACATGCATTCTCAGTTTGTGATCTACAGTGCTACCAAAAGTAGTAAGCCAGTTCATTTTAAGCAAAACAGCCACACAAAATTTGTTTGCATAAAGCTATAAAAAAATAACTACATAAATTTTAAAAACATCTCAAAAAGTATAAATAAGATTAAAAGACTCCTGTTTCTTTATTACATTCAAATGAAGTTACAGTCAATTAACAACCAATGAATCGTCCTGGAGAGAACCACAGTATTATTCCATGAAGTCTGCAGGCAAGAACACGTGTGATAGACAGGGGCGGGCGGGAGAAAAAAAAAGAGACCAGGTTAAGGCATAAATCACCCTTTCACACAGGCTGCCGCAGAGGAAAAAAGTCCATTCCTGTTTTATAGTGATCGGAATTTTCACATACAAGGGCTGTGGTAGATAACATGCTTAATTTTTTTTCTGGTTTTAGCGTCAAGGCCACAACGGATCAGAGGAAAATGTTGCTGTGTTTAATCTTTTAAACTGTCATTTTCAGTCATACGATGCCCGAAGAACAAACAAAAAAGCACACAGTTAATTTCACACATTTTAACTATTCAGAGATTTCGTTTGTTAAGAGCTATGCACTGACAGTTAATCCCAACAGTACTGTCACAAAAAGCGTGGTCAAGGAGATGTAGTTATTCTGACATATTAAGAAAAAAACCAAACCAAAAAAAAAACCCACACAACCCCAACTCCTCCCCAGACACCAATCAAACCACTTGCACAACTACTGTGTTCACTAAAATTTTACCATGAAATATATTAGAGAACAAGTGTAAGAAAAGCTAAGTCATATGTTAACTGAAGGATTAGGCAGCAGGAGAGATTAATGACATTATAACCTGCAGCAGTAAAACTGAATAACGCTGCAGAGTAGGATAGCCTCCAAGGGGAGAAGAAATGACTATTCATTCAGGAAAGACTGACAGAGATAAAAAAGAAACCCTTATACTGTACACATGGGTGTGCAAGTGGATCCACAGTCTTCGCTAGACCTGTATCTGCAGGGGGGAACTAGCCTTCAGCTCAAGTGTAGCAACTAAACTGGGACTAGAGCACATGACTGGCACAAGCATGTGCTGGCACAAGCATGTCTGGATAATCCAAATTTACAACAGTAAGACACGTCACATGAAAAGGACTTGCCAAAGCCAGCATTGCCAGGCCTTAGTGCAGTCCACCTCTGAACCCAGTACTCACTTCTCCAAAGCCTA
>Ga0065711_1008843_pt1 | contig 12077 bp, 13 predicted proteins | sample Hoacrofraction12_FD_59098 | JGI IMG/M metagenome (GOLD analysis project Ga0065711, IMG submission 59098) | Hoatzin crop microbial communities from Cojedes, Venezuela - Epithelial fraction 12 v2 (version 2) | ecosystem: Host-associated > Birds > Digestive system > Esophagus > Crop | place... | reverse complement strand
GGGGGGGGGGGTTGGCGCGCTGCGCAAGCGCTGTGAGGGGGCGGGCTGGGCTGGTGCGCGCGCTTTCTCAGGGCGGCTCGAGGGGAAGGCGGCGCTGAGGGGAGCGGCGGCTCTGTTCGCCGGTTGTCCCTGGCCAGGGCGGCCTGCTCTGCGTACCCGAGAGCAGCAGCGGCCGCAGCCAGGCTGGCCTCTCCTCGTGCCCTGCCGGTGCTCTCACGCTGGCTTCTCTGTCACGGGCCGGCGGGAGGAGGGTCCGGGGCCGCCGGTGTAGCCCGGCCCTTGCCCCAGGAGAGTGGCCAGGACTTGTCTCCGCGGTTCGTACGTCGCGTTAGGATTGTGGGATCACTTCCCGGTTTCTGCAGCTCGCTGTGGTAGCTTGTGTGAAGCCAGGCTTGTCTGCACAGTAAGGGTGCAGCTCACTGTGCTTTTTACTCCAGAACTGCACCAGCAGTTCCTGCCCTTATCTTCCCTGCCAGCTGCACATTCCCACCTCACGGTTGTGCCAGCACAGCTGTTTTTATGGGACTACACGCTGAATTGGGCCAAAGAGCTGTTCTGGGCTAAAAATAGCCCTGCAAAAGAAAAAGTTTCTTTTTACACAGGGCAGTTCACTGACTGTTACCACAGGGGCCTGTGGACTGGGAAGAGCTTAAGTTTCACTGGTACAACAGAGGAATGTGTGCATGTGCGCATGCACAAATTGATGTCTATAAGAATGGAGCAATATTGACTACTTTTAGATAGTTCTCCAAGATCTCTTAAATCCCAGAGTAATGTCTGTAAAGCCTGGATAAATGTGTATTGAATTCTGTTGCAGCTCTGTTCAATTCTGTGAGCTTTTTCCAGAAAGGAATGTGCGTTTTCAACTGTGTGGTCTCCATGTGGCAACACTTGCATAAACATAAAGTTAGAGCCCAGCTGTCCTTAACTGCGAGGGTGCTGTGTTCCTGCCTGCCGGAGAGCATCTGCTCTTTTCTGTAGGGCACTTTGGAGCCCTGTAACTGCCTCATGGATGAGACTTTGGCATTGTGTCAGGGTTGTATGAACCTTCACAATATTCCAGCGAGAAAATACTCTGTCTTACAGATGGAGCCTGTGGTTCACCAAATACGTAAGGAAACACCAGGTGCTTGATTTCAGCTTATTCAACGGTTTAACGAATGAACATCCTTCCTCTGCTGATCCTGTTCCCTCTCCAGATGGACTGTTGGTTGGAGCCAGTCGTAATCTATTTGGAAGCTGGAGTCCCAGTTTCCCTGGTGATATGTGGAGTTTGCTGGCCAGCTGCAGAAACAGCACACTTCCACGTCCAGGTTTTTCACAGATTTGAAAAGCTGCAGATCCTCCTTGAGAGCCCAGAACAAGAGGAGAGTTAAATCACAGCAGCAAGAAGAGATATCCATTCTGTTCAGTAGTTCAGAGACTTCAAATAAACAAACCAGAACTTTCTTACAATGGCAAAATTCACCATTTTTCTGACTCCTGCCAGACCACTGTAAAAAAAAAAAGTCTCCTTCGGACTGAGGGCCCACAGAGTGCTCCCCCTCCCCACTCTTGTACCCCCCATCGTCCCGTTTTCAGCTGAACCACAAAACTACGGGAGTTGGTGGAGATTTTCACCGGGTTCGGGTTTCTCTGCTGCAAGCAGTTGGGAATTTTGTTGCAAGACTTCCCTCTGGTGGTCAGTGGAAATGAGTAACGCTTCCTCACCATAACACGCTCCTTTTGCTGCTTTTCTGCTGGAATTATTTCTTACTCACTCACTCTCTGACCTTCATTGTTTGTAGGAGCCTTTCCTTACTTAGGGCTTCTCCTGCTAATGACTGGTAACTTTTTCCAAATTCCTTTTTCCTCCCATATCCAGTCCCTGCACTCCTCAGTAGTTTACTACCCTTGACCCAATGTTTCTGCACAAAGTCTGCAACACAGGTGGAGCCTTTCTGCCCAAACCTGCTTCCTGCACCCATCCCTCACAGGCAGAAGGATTGCAGCCGGAGATGAACGTGAGAGAAAAACAAACCTCTTGGCCACTGTCTCAGAAGAATAAAACTAAATCAGCTTGTAATTCTGAAGAATTCGCTGTTAATAATGAGATTCTGAAAGAAGTTGTAAAATATCAAGACACTATTCCATTCGCCTACCTGGCAGTAAACGCCCCACCAGCACCCAGGCCTGGTTTTCCTCTCCTGATTTCATTGTCCCTACCAGTCAGCCTAGAGATGATTTTTTCCTGAGGAGCTCTAAAACTTTGGCAACCCACCTAAAGCCACAGTTAACTGGCAGAAAGTTTCTTGCTGAGTTCAGTGGGCGAGTCTTGAAATTGTGCCAGCAGTACAGCAATGTTCTGTCCTAGGCGACATTCAAGGATATTAAAACAAAATAAGGAAGCATCTGGGTTAATCAAAGACTTCGTCTGCTCTCTGATGACAGCAGTGCAAGGCAATCCTGCCCTAACCATTGCTTTGAAAGGTTAGGCTTTGTAAATCTGGTCTAGATCACATATGTCAACACTGTGTCCTACTTACAAAATTAAAACTAAAAGAGGAAAAAGTGCATCTTTCAGTTTCTTTTCCCTGTGACCTCAAGCAATAGTGTTTCTCCCACAGAAATGTGTTTCCTCTTTCAATTATTTCAGTGTCTGCCGCTCACAGGAGGCGTCTGTGTCCTGTTTACTGCTGATGTTCGCGCTCTGTGTGTGTGGGCTCTGCCATAACCGTTCACGCCTGCCTTGGGAGTGTCACCCATGTCCGAGGTTCCTGCCAGATGCTGGCTGCGTGACATCACCGCCAAATATAGCGCTTTTGGTGATCGCAGGTGACATTCGCTACTGTGCAAAATCCCTGTGCAGAGACTTATAAAACAAGCTTGGAGCATGCGATGGGCACCAAGCAGGTGTATTAGTCCCACTGGATTAGGTGTAAGGAGAGGAGCCTTTATGTCGCCAGCTGTGAAATTGCTTCATGATGAAGTCAAAATTTGCTACTGAATTTTGCTGGGAAGTACTGCCGATCTGGAGGGACAGTGACACATCGCGGAGGATGAGCTGGGGGGTTTTTGTTCGGGAAAGTGCAGAACGGAGGAATGGAGCAGTCTGAGCAGGGTGGAAGGGCCCTGCAGCCGGAGGAACACTGGGAATTCCTCATGGAATTGGCTGGGTGTGACAGAAAGCGGTGATCCTTCGCGGCGGCAGCGACGAGATGCAGCCGTGGAGCCTGTCAGTGGTGGTGTTACGCCACGCGTTGGGAATAATGGTGTCAAGGCAGGGCTTGCTCCTGCCCTGGCATCTGTTCTGGCCTGCTGTGTGCGAGGGGATAGAGCTGATTGGCATCATTAGGGTAATGAAGAACTTGTCTCGTGGAGATAAATTAAACCAGCGAGGAGACAAGGCTTCTCTCTCAGAGGAGCCTCAACACCTCGGGTGGGAAACCAGTACTTGACAAAGAGAATAACCGAGCCCAGAAACAACCGGACACAGACACCGTGGAGAACTTTAAGCTGAAAATTAGATTTATTTTATCAGAGATGTAAAATTCCAGCAGGATCTTCCCGTAGTACGGGGGGGAATGAACATTTTAAGAGTTCAGATCACTCTTATAAAAACGCCTGCGGGAAGCGGAGCCTGCTGTAGCGCGGCCGGCACCTCACGGCCCCGCTCCCGCCGGCGCTGTATTTCCACGCACACTGCGCTTTCTCCCCCGGCGGCGGGGCTGGGGGTGCCTGGGGAAAATGGCGGCGCAGCCCCCCCGCTCCCCGTAGCCCTGGAGGACCGGCAGCGCCGCGCTCTCCCTGCGTCTCTATGGCCGCGATGCGCGCCTGAGCCCGTTGGCCCCCAACCGGCGGGAGCTTCGGGTGGCGCTCTATCCGCCACGACGTCTCGGTTGTGGTTCTGAGCGGCGGCGCTCTGTGCCGCGGCGGTGCCGTCTCGCTGGCCGGGCGGAGGGCGGGCTTGGCGGAGACATGGCGGCCGTTCGGGGCCTGCGGATCTCGGTAAAGGCGGAGGCAACGGCGACAACGGCGGAGTCCCGCGGCCCGGAGCCTGAGCCTATGGAAGTAGAAGAGGGCGAGCTGGAGGCCATCCCCGTGAGGCGCTCGCTCCGGGAGCTCATTCCGGTGAGGGGCGTGCGGTGGGGTCACGGGCAGGGGGGACGAGGAGGGACCGGCTCCTGAGGGGGAGCAGGATACGTGGTGAGGGTGGAGGATGGCGAGGTAGGGTTCTGCGGGGAGCTGTAGGGCATTTGGGGGTACATTCATGGGAAAACGGGCAAGGTGGGGTGGGGGGTGCGATGGGGCTGAGGGTGGCTGGAGCCGAGGGCATGAGAGGGCTCGGGGTCCTCTCAGGGGAGGGTGGGGAAAAGGCGTGAGGAGAAGCGGCCGGGATGTGCTTGGGAAAGAAGGGAATGAAGGAGGTGGAGGAGGAGAGAATTTGGGGTGTAGTGGTTGAGTGTAGAGGAAGGCTGTGGGTAGGAGGGTGTGAAAGGAGGGAACACGGAATACCTAGAGTAGGGAGCAGAGGGGTGACCGTGGGACAGCTGAGTTGGAGGCACTGGGGATGTGGGCTCTAATGAATGGGTTTTGAAGATTTTTTTTCTTTTTTTTTTTTTCTTGCTTCTCTGCTGTTTGCTAGTTGTTCTTGTACAAGTTTTAGTAGGATCAGGTTTAATACATAAAAACGGGTCAGTTCTTCTAACCTCCTAAGTAGTCTTTTGCTCTCGAAACTTGTGTGGAAATTGCTTCACAAACTAATCTCTAATTAGCTGATTTACCAACGTGCTTGAGCTTCTACCAAATATGTGGCCTAAGAGACAGCAAGCACCCTACTGTACTTCCTTGTGCTCCGTGAGTCAACTTTAGACAGTGGGGGTTTTTAACTTTAAAAGTGATGTTTATTTTGCCTTTTTTTTTAATAGCTCTAAACATTTGGCAGCTTTAGGCAAACTGATGCTGTTACTAAGAAAAGCATTTAGATGGTGTGTGCTTCGGTATTTCTAAGCTGAGACTGGCCTACTTTCCAGAAGAAGTCTTTTAGCCAAAATAATTATTGCACCACAAGTGTAAGCAACACATCCCTAGAGAAAGCAAGACATGTGCTTCCAGCTCCAGACTTTTGCCAGGTGATGGTACTGAGGGTGCCAGAATGAAGAGGTACCATTTTTACACATGCAGACCATAAAAGGGGCAGAACTGGGTCGTTGGTCCAGGGTCTGTGTGGTTTAGTGCAGTCTTGTGAATTCAGCAGTCCTGATTGATTGAAATGAAACTTGTAATTTTTTTTCCCCACATCATTCTCTATTTTTACCCTTTATCAGCAGGGTTGTATCAAAACAGTAATGCTTCTTCTTGCTGGTATTTGGAAGTTCGGTTTGAAATATTGATAGGCATAGGGATAAAAGTCACTTGTTTAATTGTGGATGTGAATCATAGAATGGTTTGGGTTGGAAGGGACCTTTAAAGGTCATCTAGTCCAACTCCCCTGCCATGAGCAGGGACATTTCAACTGGATCAGGTTGCTCAGAGCCCCGTCCAACCTGGCCTTGAGTGTTTCCAGGAATGGGACATGTACCACCTCTCTGGGCAACCCATTCCAATTGTTTCACCACACTCATTATAAAAAATATCTTCCTTGTATCTGGTCTAAATCTACCTGCCTTTAGTTTAAAACTGTTACCCCTTGGTCTGTTGCTACAGGCCCTGCTAAGAAGTTTGTCTCTATGTTTCTCATAAGTCCCCTTTAAGTATTGGAAGGCCACAGTAAGGTCTGCCTGGAGCCTGCTCTTCTCCAGGCTGAACAACCCCAACTCCCTCAGCCTTTCCTCAGAGATGTTCCAGCCCTCGGATCATTGCTGTGGTCTCCTCTGGCCCTGCTCCAACAGCTCCAGGTCTGTCCTGTGCTGAGGGCTCCAGAGCTGGATGTAGGACTCCCAGTGGGGTCTCACCAGAGCGGAGCAGAGGGGCAGAATCCCTTCCCTTGACCTGCTGGCCATACTGGTGGGCATATCCAGCTTTTCATCCACCAGTACCCCAAAAGCCTTCTCGGCAGGGCTGCTCTCAATCCCTTCATCCCCCAGCCTGTATCGATATCAGATGTTGCTCCGACCCAGGTGCAGGACCCTCCACTTGGCCTTGTTGAACCTCATGAGGTTCACATGGGCCCGCTTCTCCAGGGACAGTCCAGGTCCCTCTGGATGGCATCCTGTCCTTCAGGTGTGTTGAGCGTACCACTCAGCTTGGTGTCGTCTGCAAACTTGCTGAGGGTGCACTTGATCCCGCTGTCTGTGTCATTGATGAAAATATTAAACAGTGCTGGTCCCAGTACGGGCCCCTGAGGGACACCAGTTGTCACCGATCTCCATCTGGACATTGAGCCGTTGATCACTACCCTCTGGATGCGACCATCCGACCAATTCCTTATCCACCGAACAGTCCACCCATCAAATCCGTATCTCCCCAATTTAGAGAGAAGGATATTGTGGGGGACCGTGTCGAAGGCCTTACCAGGGGTCCAGACAGATCACATCCATAGCTCTTCTCTTGTCCACTGATGCAGTTACTCCATCATAGAAAGCCGCTAGGTTGGTCAAGCAAGACTTGCCCTTGGTGAAGCCATGCTGCCTGTCTAAAATCATCTCCCTGTCCCCCATGTGCCTTATCAGAGCTTCTAGGAGGATCTGTTCCATGATCTTACCAGGCACAGAGGTGGGGCTGACAGGTCGGTAGTTCCCAGGGTCCTCCTTTCTACCTTTTTGAAAAATGGTATGGGTGGAATGACTGGTTATATGGCTTGGTGTTCTGACTTTTGAGACTAAAAGCTGCAAATTGACACTTCAGGAGTCAGATATCGCCGTTAAATCTGTCCATGTTTTACAAGGAAATTGCACCCACATCCAAAATTGTGGAAATTTTAGTTAGAAAAGGTGTTTGATGACTTCCCCTGTATTGCTGAGAGAGAGTGAGTAAAAACCTTAGTAGTGGCAGACACAGAAACTGAATTTTGCCAAAGGAAAGAATCTTTATAATGAAGGAAGTTTGGTTCAGTTCATATGCTTTTACCTTCACTGACATTATTGAGAGTTATTGTCTCTGTACCTGTCTAGGGATGTAGCCTGGAGGTAAGGGTCAAGGAAAAGACAATGTATTCCTTGTAGAAACGGCCAGATATTTTTTCAGCATAGCAAGTGTGTTGCTTTCAATGTTCATTGAGATTTCACCACCATTTTTCTTTGTTTCAGGACACTAGTAGGAGATATGAAAACAAAGCTGGAAGTTTCATTACTGGAATAGATGTAACATCCAAGGTAATTTTTGTGTAGTGGTTCTTTAACATGTTCTAATTATTGCAACTGGAAAGGGGGAATAATTTAATTTATTTCTTCCCCAGTGTTTCTTCCCTCATGTTCAGGAGGCTGGCATTTTTCAACAACTAGGGAATTCTCCTTTTGCCGGTTGTGGCCTGCATCAGGACAGGCCATCTCTTGTAAATTGTAAGAGTTACCATTTTTAAGTCACAAAAATTTGTGTGCCAAAACCTCAAAATATTTATATTGAAATTGCTTTGGTGCCACTCGATATTGCAAAACAAAGCCCTTTGAGACAAGTCAGCTGTGGGTTTTCCTCTTAGGTGAAGGAAGAACAAGTGTTTGGCAGGAAAATCTAGTTTCTTTGACTCATGTCTTCCAAGGGCATCTTATTGGTTAATTATTTAAGACATAGTTTGAAGAATGTGAACAGCTGTTGCATTTAAATAACTTAAAAGTTACATAATTCTGTGGAACTTAATCCTACAGCTCATCTCTGTACATTTAATACTGAATTGGCTGCTGTTTCATCTTGTACAATTGACCACTATATCTAGCATTTGGTAGTGGAGAAAAAGCGTTTAGTCATACACTTTGTAGGAATGATACAATTTTACATGTTCTGTCAAACATGAATCCCCACCACAACAGTGTGCTGACAAATTACATGAATAATTCCCATTTTAATTTACTGAAGCTCAGAAGATTGTGCTTATCAAAGAGTACAAAAAGGGTTCCAGAAGACTGCTAATCAGCTTTGGCTTCAATATCTAGCTTGTGTGTATTGTAATTTGGTAAAGAATTTGAAGTTCCCCTAGTCAGGGAAAAGCTGTCATCTTTTGTTTTATTCTTTAATGATGCAGCTCTGAAAAACTTGAGAAATGTGGTCAAAGATGTTTTGGCAGTCTTTAAAAACTAGTAGAAGGCCAGTATTTATTTGGATATCATTGGTGGCAGTTTTTGCTTAATTACAGTTTGTATTCCAAATTTTACTTCCGTTAGTAAGGTCCAAAAATCTATAACACTTCCTAATAAATTCTGTAGAATAAGGAGCTTCTCAGTTTCAGAAATTTTACAAAATCCACATAAACTGTTGCTGATGAGCTACTTAAAAGCTGTTTGAATTGCCAGTCTAAATAAGATCTGTATAGTTAGCACTCCAGTTAGTGTTGTTAAATTCATGCTCACAGAGGCAAGTTTACATTTCTGTGTATATTTAAGAAAAAAATAGGGAAAAATCTCTATAATCTTAAAAGATGAATTTTCTATGTGGTGGAAAGGCTTGTTTTAAGAGAGCTTTTTTTGAGCACAGCCTCTGTATGTTTGTTAGGAAGGAAAAGATAATGTTACTGTTCCATCATGGAGTCTGAGCGTTGGCTGAGCTGTCTTGTTTTCCATGCATTATAATTCCCAGTATGTTGCTGGACCTGCATTAGAGCTGTTACGTGGCACAGAAATGTTACAGTGAATTGTTTTGTGTTCTGAAACATATAGATCTCTTTGGAATTAATAGGATTATCGATATAGATTGTTGCTGTCTGGTGATTTTTATTTTAAATGTCTTATTGGGAATGCTGCTGTGATTCCTGTTTTGACTGCGTTGTTTTATATTTTGCAGGAAGCAATTGAGAAAAAGGAACAAAGAGCAAAACGCTTTCATTTTCGAGCTGAAGTGAATCTCGCTCAAAGGAATGTGGCACTGGATCGAGACATGATGAAGAAAGGTATGAGTTTATCCAACAGTCAAGAAGAAAAGATCCCTTTGTTTACTTCCTCACAGTTCCTTTACTTGACTTATCCTGTAATATTTCCTGCATCTCCAGAGGTTTTCCTAGGTCATTGCCAAAATAAATGACTTCAGAGTTTTTTTCACCATGTTTATTTTAATATCACTATTTTTTAAACTACTTGACAGTTGTCGTTTTGCTCCTGATTTTACCAGCTCCAGAAAAATGACATTTTTTGTGTACCTTATTTACTGTTTGGCAGTGGCACCTAGTGCTACATGTCCAAGATTCATCTTCTGGATCAGTGCTGCTTTAAGAATCTTTAAATTCTTTGAAAAGACCAGACCTTGAGGACTGTGTATGAATAGAGGACTCGTACATGGTCCCATGCACAGTGAGATCAGAGATCACATTCTGTGCTGTACACACAGTGAAGCTGGACTGATTGCGCATGTGCTCTTAGGTGGCAAGCAGGGCGTGTTGGAATATAAGCAGATCAGCAGGGAGATGTGTGCACAACACATTGGCGCTTTTGGCATCCAGTTAGTTCTCAAGGCTTTTTTTTCCAGCTGGCAGCTTGGACCCACTAAGCCATGGCCTGTAACAGCTCCCCAGCAGGTGATGCAAGTGGAAGTGCTTTGTACACATGTCCTGGTCAGCGGCCTCATTAGTATTCTGGCTCTTTAGTATGTAATGGTGGTACTTGGCAGTATTTGAAAAAGAAATGTTTTAAGGCAGTTTGATAGTTATGCAGTACTTGCATCTCCCAATGCTTGTTAGAATTTTGCATTGTGGAATAATGATTCAAGTTCTGGTGTTTTAAAATGATGTACGTAATATTTTCCTTTAATTAGCTTCCCTTTAGTTTCTTTAAAATGTTTGCTTTATAAACCGTTAAGTTACTAATATAAAGGCTTGCTCTGTAGAAATGAGTACCAGTTTTGTGTCTCTTCCTCTTTATAGCAATTCCTAAAGTGAGACTGGACACAATTTACATTTGTGGGGTGGACGAGATGAGTACACAGGACATCTTTGCCTATTTCAAAGAGTATCCTCCTGCTCATATTGAGTGGTTAGATGATACATCATGTAAGTAAACAAAGTCTCTTGTCTGTAATTACTCTTTTTTTGATATTGGTCAGAGGTGTACTTCAAATGTTTGAGCGGCTTTCAAAGACACCGATCTTTGTCTGTCTAGTTTCCCTGTAATTTGGCTTCGTCAAAAGATATACAGAAGAAAAGAATGAATAGCATGTGGTGAAAATCAAGCCCGCTATCTGGTTGAGTATTTATTATTGGAAACAAATAGCATAGAATAACTTGCAGATCCCTAAATGGAAAAAAAATAAAAGGTCTAAAATTTTGTGCTGCTTACATCTTGATATAAATAGTACACCTGCTTGTGAGTGTCTCACAAGGTGTCATTCTGAGAGAAGATTATTGAGCTGTGTGCAGTTAGGCAGGTTGGTATGGTTTTGTGCTGCGAAGGAGCAGACTTGTTGCCATACTTGTTTAGTGCATTCTCAAGGAGAAATTAGTGGGTGTAAGAAGGTAGCAGCTGAATGTGATTTACATAGATTAGAAAAGGAATGTATATTCACAGAGCAAGGGCTCTTTCGGGGAGTAAGCATTGCAGTGAGATTGCCAGAAAGATACAAGGTTGTTGACAGTCTTGCTTTTTTCAGTGATGCTAAAGACTGTGTAAGAGCTGTTTGATGCGGTTGGGTGCTGGATCATGGAACTGGAAGGCTCTGAGATTGTCATGTGGCTAGACATCCTGTAACTGAAATCATATAAAAAGAAGTAGGAACCAGTGCAGGTTTTCCAGTTGGTTTGGGATTGCTGGAAACTGATTTGTTGACAAGCATGGCTAAGACCTGAGAATTAGTAGCATGGTTCCCTGGAATGATCCTGAAGGAATTACGTTCCAGTGCAAGACAAAAGATATGGTATACTACAAAACATTGGTAACCTTGAAGTCATGGTGTATGATGGCTTGATATACTGCCACAAGCTGACAGAAAATTGGAAGTGCAGTGAGCCCTGGGTGGACAACTGCAGTAAAGAGCTGCTAGATGAACCTGTGGTGATACATAAACTAGCAAGTGAACAGCTTAACTGCCTCTGAGGCTGCATTTTTAAGATCGTCTCATTATCCTTTTTCCATCTGATTACCCTTTTTCTTAAATGTTACATGAGTAAATTTAGTGTGGAACCAGAGTGAACTTGCAGTGCAAAAATACAGGCTTCAGAATTGTAACAATGCTTTACCCAGTTATAGTTAAACCACATCTTTTTTAGTGAATTATTTTCATCTGTATCTGAGTCAGCATGCCAGCTACACTTGGTGAAAATATAAAGTATTGTCTTTTCAGCGTAGATTTGTGTCACAATATGGCAACAATTTTAATGTTCCCAGCTGAATTGCATCTCCAAGTGTCTTAGTGCAAAGGTGAATTTAGACAGTGTTGTGTGTTTCAAACTCATGAACATAAAATGATAAAGGCTTTGAAAATTTGGAGGTGTGAAGAGCAGGCAGGCGTACTTAAATGAAAAAGTTGTCCAACCGTTGAAGTTAGTATCTCTACCTTGTAAATCTTGTCTGTTCAAGTAATTTCAGAGAGAATCTTTTATTTTGGGACACTGTATAGTTTTCTTGATACCTGGGTACACTCTGCTTAACGGCAGAGCAGTAAATGACATTTGTTGCTGTATTTGCACTGAATGCATCCATGCAGAAAGCTTTTGTTCAAAACCTGTTTCTAAGCAGTTTTAGCTCTTTCAGTTTCAACATCTATGAAATGCTTTTAATTGGCCTGCTAAGTTATCTTTTAGTACCATCTTATATGGTACGAAAAGAATGTACAAGGCTTATACTGAATCATATTGTTACCCTGTGTACACTATAATCTGGGCAAAGCACTTGAGCACTGTCTCCTATTTTCCCTTATTTTGCTGCTTTCTGGAAAATATTAACAGAATTCTGTAGTAAGGTCCAAGGTTCTGTTAAATTGCCAAAGGGGAAAAAAATGAAGTCGTCTTTCTCCCCCCCCCCCCC
>Ga0065711_1047912_pt1 | contig 12078 bp, 6 predicted proteins | sample Hoacrofraction12_FD_59098 | JGI IMG/M metagenome (GOLD analysis project Ga0065711, IMG submission 59098) | Hoatzin crop microbial communities from Cojedes, Venezuela - Epithelial fraction 12 v2 (version 2) | ecosystem: Host-associated > Birds > Digestive system > Esophagus > Crop | place... | reverse complement strand
CTCCTTCTCTGGAGATATTCAAGACCCGCCTGGACAAGGTCCTGTGCAGCCTGCTCTGGGTGACCCTGCTTGGGCAGGGGGTTGGACTAGATGACCCACAGAGGTCCCTTCCAACCCTGACCGTTCTGTGACCATTCTGTGACCACTTACTATCCTGTTTCAGGAACTCTCTAGCATAAGAGACTATTTTAATATACCAGTACAATCCATCCCACCTTTTAGAACAGAATGAGGAGACGAAAAACCTCGCAGAGGTGGTCTAAGTGCTGTGGAGAAGGACATCCCTCCCCTTCTCTCTGAAATAAACATTATAGCTGTACTCCTTTTTTCTGCTTCATGCCACTTTAAAGAGAGCCTTGAGAAGTCTTCCCACATGAACTGTTTTAATCTTCTGTCTTCCTTAAGGCCACATACAGAAGCCACCAACATTTTGACTAAGCAGGACTGGACTCTCTGCAGAGCCAGTTTGTGCACTTGCTAAAGGAAGTGTTCTTGAGCAACTTAAGGCCTTTCCTCTCTCGAGGGCATAAGAACTATGGACTTTTAAACACTTGAAATCCTGATTGTGTGGGAGGAGAAAACGACTTAGACACAGAAAGCAAATTTTGTTTTCATCTGATGGGTAGACCAAAAATGCTTTTGCTTTTCATATTCAGTTTGAGGTGTAGCCCAACCTAGTAAGGGTAGAGTCTTGGTGTGGGAGATGTGCCAACTGCTATTTATTTATTGATCTTTTTCTTTTTTGAATTGTTTCATGGCTTGTATAGCATGGTGTACCTTGGATTGGCTGGCTGCCCACCGTGCGTAAAGGTGTTGACTGTCAACAAGCCTGGCAATTGGGTGGCTTTGCCTGCTTCTGTCTTGTCCATTCAGCTGTAGAATTACTGTCTCTTCTTCTACCATGTCTCTGTCGGACACTGTTGAATGAGACAAGCCATGCGAAACTGGTTTTGCATTGGGAAGACCTGCAAAAGAAATCAAAGGCTGGTACACGCTTTGCTGCTCATGACTTTTTTTTTCCATAGAATATGAAGTCAAGGACTGATGTTTCCTTCAGGCATAGGAATTCTTAAGAGAAAATTCCTAACATGCAGTGGTTGAGTAAAAGTCGTGCTAGCATTTTTTTGAGTTCTGTGTAAACAAAGCATATGCAAACTGGCTGTTAGAAATAGGTGCAGTCCAATAGTTTAGGTTTGCATGTGATCTGTTTACAATTGAGCGTCCCAGATCAGTGCGTCTCTGCAAACAGAGCCCACAGAATGAACTTGGGGAACAAAATTGTTTTGATGGACAGTGATTCTGAACCTGAGGTCTCTTGGTGACAGGTGGGTGCATTCTCTTCTCAAAGTGGTTCACAGTTTCTTCTCAATTTCATCCTGCTTTGTGTTCCATCAGAGAGTACTGCAAGTATGAGAATTCTTATTAAAAAAAGCCTGTAGCAGAGAAGGGCTAGAATCCTATTCCCCAAAAATCTGATATTGCAAACTATGATGTTTGTATGAAGCTTCCTGGTAAGATGCATCGGTCAAAGTGAAATGTTTCCCTTACTCTGTATACTGTACTGAAGCAAAGGAAGGGGAGCATTAGAATGTGCCAGTAATATGACAAATTAACTCTCTAAAATTTCCTGACTTAAAAATAATGAAACCACTGTGGCAGCAACTTACATATGTGCTGTTGTTTTGCAAGAGTCATTGTTACTCTAGTTGGTTAAACTCCTTTCAAGGAAGAAACCCCTCAGCACAGTCATATTTGCTGGCAGGATTTAAAATACCTTAATCTAGGGATTGTTTTACAGTATTTGTAGTCTTAGAGCACTTAGCAGGACATGGCTTTCACAAACCAGTCCAGTGCATCATCTTCTCTGAATCACGGTAAATTTTTTTTTCTCCTCTTCTTTAGTAGGAAGGAAGGTTGTGTCTGGGATTCTCTTCTAACCTTTATTTTCAGTGTCAGTGTTTTGTAGGCTGCAGGTGGATGTCACTTTTGTGTTAGAGATGCCCTATGTTGCCCCAAACCTTTATTTGGCTCGGAGTCTAGAAGATGTCAGCATTTAAAACATTTAAATTACCCCCAGAGCTTCTTTTAAAATAGCAATCCTGGCTTCCTCTGCTGGGTATTGAATGGATTGTGAAATGTCTTCAGAGGGAGTCGAACGGACTTGAGTGAACATTTTGCAAAGTCTGACTCCATATGGATCGTTTTTTATAATGTACATAAATAGTACATTAGCTCTTTCAAATCACTTTCCAAATGAACTGAACCAGCCTCAAAGGAAAATACATCATAGTCATGCTCTGCATGTTAGAGCCCTCTTAGAGAGCCTGATTGAATTCAAAGGTTAGTAACATCCCACACACAAGCTTTTTGTGGCATATGTATGTGGGAATTAGGATCTTTTCCTGAGCTTTACTCAGGTTATTTTGTTTTGCACAGCCTTTGTGAATGTGTTGATATGTAGTTCCCTAGCTTGGGAAGGATAAGTCTTGTAGATGGCTTGTGAGACCTTGCAAGGAATGGGCTGGCTCCTTGAAAGCAAACCTTATGATGATGAATGGCCCGTCAGAAGAAAGTTGACGGTATTGCAAATGAGATTTACATGAGAATCAAACTGCTCTAGTGTATCCAACAAAGATGCTGAAACAAGTGCCTCTCTCTGATGGTTACTAGGAGATTTTATGAACCGATCTTTTCAAACGGTTAGTTTCTTCTCTTTCTCCAGGGTATGGAAATTTCCCAAGGATCTGGATACTCGTAGTAACAAAGGAAGAGTCCTCCCAAGAAGATGGGAGGTAGGATGGAAGTAAGGGTAGAATCGAAGCTGCATGTTGCCTGTGGCAGCCGTAGCCAGACTTCTGTGGTTGAAAAGGGCAGGATCTGCGGCAAGCTGGAAATTCCCCAGCAGTTGAGCAAAGTTTTAAAATGCTTGGTGTTGAGTTAGGTATGGAAATGAATAACCAGTGCTACTTGTAGAGGCCAACTGTGGCACTGCAGTTAGTTCCGTGCTGTCACTATGGATTTAATTCTCAGTGTACTGCTTAATTTCATACAGAAAACAGAACTCTTTGTAGAAGCTGGAACAGGGAAGTTCCCCAGAGCATGGGTGCAGGTGGGGCTTTTTTGGCACTGAGGTAGGTGTTAATTGTGGTTTATGATTGAGGGAGAAACAGTTGAGTGTTTCTGCCAAGATGAGCGAAGAAGGAAAATAGTTCATATTGACCTTTTTCATTTTAACCAAGATCAGTGTGAGCAGCGGGGGCTTTGAAAGTCTCTCAGAAGGGTTCGAATTTCACAGAAACATGGAAGGAGTGAGAGATACTGGTGGTGGCCAAGCTCTGCTGAGTCACTACTTGTGGTCTCTGCTGTGGCAGAATGGAAGCCAGACTTGGGCTCTTAACTTAAGGTTTGTCTTGGGGCAGGGGGGGGGGAACATCAGAAATGGGGGCTGAGCAGCCTTTTCTGGCACAGAAACACCTTGGGCAAACGTGTGTGTTACCAAGCTAGTATTTGGTATTTCTGTGACATCTCTGGAAAACAAATTGAATGTCAAACTGACTGCTCGCTGCCCGGCGCTGCCAGAACAGCCATGGTGCAGGAGTCCTGAAGCAATCGGAGGCTGTGAGTTGCCGTCGGGGCTGGGAGCTGTGGTTTGGCCGTACTCCCCTAGGACTGGAGAAGGTGGTGAGACGTGAGGAGTCCTGCAGGAAGGCGAGATGTGTTGTACCTCTGAGCCGTTGGCAAGGGCTGAGCAAAACTGACTCCTAATCCAAGACAGTGTCTGCCAGCGCAGTCTTACGGCAGAGAGTTTGCCACCGCCTCATGACGGGTGGTGTAGGACCAGGGTGGTGACATGGGAATATAGAAATAAGTATCATCCTACTTTGTTTCGTACAAGTTGCCATTCATTGTGCACTAGAGTTAACTTAGTGGGACAACAAGCTAGTGTGGGGGTGGATGGAATAACCTTGTGTGTCACTGTGGTGTGTACTGTATTTTTTTAATAGCATAAAGCCTTGGCTGCTGTGAGGCACACACTCGAAGAATACTTATCTTCACGGAGTGGGTTGTTGGTTTGTTTTTTTTTTTTCCTTTAAGCTTCTGTTCCACTCCATAGTTCTGCCATTTTGATCTGTACTTTGGCTTTGTTTAATGGGTATTATCTGGTAGGGTTGGGATTTTGTTTTGATGTGGCTTTTTTCCTTTGAAACATCACATTAGGGTCTAAAATGGAGTTGCTTTAAAACTCAACACTAGGACATGGTATGCTTTGGTTTTTTTGCTAATGTTGTCAGAGTGGCAACCATATGAAATGACTTCGTCCTCTGAATATGCCCCAAACTTAACTAAGTGCCATGCTGATGAGGAGTCCCTCAGAGCTTTGTGGAAACGTTGGCGTAAGACACATCTTCACACTGTCATAGCAGGAGCAACAAGTACAATGTTGATTCTTCTAAGATGGACACTGGCTTAACAGGACTGAAAGCCCCACTTTCATGCAGCCCATTTTAGAGGTCCGTAGCAGCCAATACTGACTAGAAGGCATTTAGAAGAATTTGAACATGGTTTGTGAAAGCTATTTATTCTGTTACCCAGTCTAAACAGCCCTCCAGCCCCATGATGAATGCAGTTAAAATACCACAAGAGGTCTTGTAGGTCCTAAATATGTATTTACCATGTAAGCAACGTGGGCTGCACTCATGGAGACAATTGATTCTGCCCCAGTGTTGATTTTCGTGGCCCTAGCATGTGTGGTGAGCAGGAGGAGAGAAGTTAATTTTAGCTTGATTAGCAACGCAGAAGGGAATCAAGATGACTGCGTTGTCAATGGCAGTGGGATGAGATGGGGTAGTTTATTTCCATGCATCTAAGTGGGTGTTCTAAGCAATTTAATTTTTCTTTTTTTCTTTGTTTTTAAGAGAACCAAGAATGTTAATACATTTAGTCCTTGAAATCCTTCTGTGGTCGCAATTCTGGATACTTTAATGCTGTTGCATGGTGGTTGTTTAAATGAACACCAGGTGCTTGTAATTCTGTTCTTCAGCAGTTCCATGTTTCTCTGCTCTCTGTGACCTGGTTCAGCAGCAAGTGGCAAGTGATTCTTGGTACTGGACTCTTGGATTTTCTCCTGCACACCTTTGTTTATAATCTGGAGCATGTTCAAAACTGTTTATAATTAAACATTGCTCAAACAGCCAGGTTAAGATTTATTGACATAAAGGAGGCTGGGAGGAGGGAGTGGCTGGCAGGTTGTCTGTGTCTACTTCCAGCTGATAGTGATGTTATTGAAGTTGTCCACGTGTCTGTGCGACGGCTGCGGTGTGTCAGACAGGCTGCTGTTCAAAAGCGCAGTGGCAAGGGACTGATATTTGTCAGCACAGTCTTTTTTTCCTCTGTACAGTGAAAACTCAAGCCAGGGAGTGTATGTAGGTGATGTGCTCCTTTCTCTGGAGCTTGGGATTCTGAAAACATCCCAGGGCACTTGAGCAGCAGACCACTAGTTTCCTCTTGGTGGGAGAGACTTGCACACCATAGAGGAGAGAGATCAGGCTTTGAAACACACGAACAGGGTTATGACCTACAGGAGTTTTATGCAGGGATACTTTTAAGACACGTGCTCCTTAAAAGACAATGGTGTTATACAGAAGGCAAGGAGGTTCGAAATGGAAGGTTGGAAAGTGAGCACTCTAGGAAAAGAAGTTCAAGTGAAAATACAGAACTATCAGAGTTAGAAAGAGGGTGAGTTGATTTTTTTAAAAAAAAAAAAAAACCACCATATTTTCTGAAGCTAAAACAATTTGTTTCCTGGCCCCTCTTACCTTCATACAAACCTGAGGTGTAAAATAGCTATTTAGCTTTTGAAGAAGTCTATATGTAGCATGTTGGGTTTTGTTTATTTTAAAATTGCAGATATTGGTAATTTTCAGGCTTTAGGGAAAAAAAAAATGCAATACTGACAATATACTGAAAAAATTAGCAAATTGATCAGCCTAATATACAACTGCAAAAGTCCCTTTCCATTATACAAGCGATATATACACACACCCTCAGATGTTGCACATAATTGACATTTTCTCTGAAGATCAAATATTTATTGGCTGGTGAAGAAATGGTTAAGATAGGATCTAGACCTCTACAGGCTAGAATACCTGATTAGAGCAGCAGTGGTACACAGGCTGTTGTATGTTATATAGAATCTCTTTAACTATCATTGTTTTTATGTACACAACCACACACACAACAAAACAACATAATAGGCTTGCTGTGTGTTACAGATGATATCAGGCATCTGCAGTGCTGATAGCAAACCTTTTTGGTGCGGCAGCCAACCTTATTTAAATAAAAGTATCATCTCTTTGTGCCAGCCCACTTCTTCGGTGGCAAACTTTCATATCGAGTTTTTGATGTAAGGCCACTCGTTCTGACATTTAAAACGCCTCCCTATTCCCAAGCTTCAAAATAATCAGCAGCTTTATGGTTAATGTTAGACTTTAAAGACAGCTTACTAAATGTTCTCTGCAGGTAGCTAGCTCATGTTGACATCCCTGGGAATGCAACTGTAAGTTGTTTTGTTGTTTTTTTTTTTTTCCCTCCACTCTCATTATACTGAGAGGCATGATAAATGAGATAGACTTCAATTGACTAGCAGGGTGGTGTTGGGTTAAGATGTGACTTACCGTATGACACACAGAAAAAAATTCACTGTATGAGCACAGTTTGCTCAGAGACATGGAGTTGTTTGTAGTAAGGACTACACAGGGGAACAGAGCAGCTTCTGTAATGGTGTAGTAGAAGTGGGGGCAGAATTCACCTTTGGGAGACTTTAGTAATTAAAAAAAGACAAAGAAAACCCCCAACCAATATTGATTAAAAGACACGTCGCTGTTGATGCTGCAGATTAATTTATAGCGATGTAAAGTCACATCTGATTTTTGTGGGTGTAGGCAAGATCTTCTAGGCTCATACATTTAGCATGTTGCCAGACTTGAGTTTGATCTTGCAGTGCTTCAGGCTGGCTGTACTCCATGTAATCTGCCCTACATGCTGCTGAACTGCAGCTTGCTTGTTTTTGAAGGAATAGGAGTGCTCGAGAGGGGAAGAGGAATTTGTTTTCTGATACCAAGCCTTGTGCCCAATGCTCCTGGTGTGGAGTGAATGGCATATTTTGAAGCTGACTCCAATGTTTTGAAATGTGAAACTAAGTGAGGTGCAGTTACAGCACCACATCTTTGTTTCTCTGTGCCTGGTGCATGGGTACCAAGTAACTACCATGTTGTCTTAGAATACATATTTAACACGGTAGTCTCTATGGTGGGCTTTAACAGAGTCCCTGACCTGAGTACCAGAAATTTACCTTAATGGTATTTGTTACAAAAACCAGTTAATGATATTCTTTTGATGATACCAAGGCTTGGTTTCTGAAATAATCTTGCGTATCTGTAATCCATCTGGAAATAATTGTCAGGGTTTTCTGGATAAATTTTAACAGAACTGTTTATAGTTGGGGTTTTCTGTGTTTTAAATAGAGAAGTGAATCCCTAGTCAGGTGTGGATTAACTGGTTTTCCACAGAGTCTGTAAGTAAGTGATGATAATGGTGGTATTTCAAGAAAATCCTTCAGCGTTTTTTGCAGGCATTGAAGTGAATGAAAAGCCACTACTAGTTGGCTTACAGTGGTTTCTGCTGGAAAAGTTTCAGAAAGGTCACTTTTGAAACAGAACGTTTGTGGCCTCTTGCACTCTGATAGCTTTCTGGAGGAGACTGGAGCAGCCTCTGGTAGGCTTTTTTTAGCATTGGACTGAGCAGGGTTACTATAAGACCCATCCTGCAAAGCTGGGGATCGGAGAATGTGGAAAAGACCCATCCATGTTGTGAACTTCCCAGGCAGGGTGGTGACTTCGGAGGGAACCTCCTACCATTCCTGCTGCTGGCTCTCCAACATGCTGATTGAAACACCCTTCTCAGCAGTTTCAGTGATATTCTTTCCTGCTCCTCTGTGAGATGGTATTTTAATACTCCATGAATTTATTCCCTGACCTTGTTGTGGTATTTCATTACTGAAAAAATGGCAACTACAATATCATGTGTGTTTGTTTTTCCTTTCCTGCACTGTGCTTTATTCCTCAAAAGGGAGAATCTGGAAGTGAAGCTGTACTTGGTGTCTCAAATAGCTTTTGAAGAGTAAAATCAGAACATTATTAGAGATGTATGGGATGTAAAGACAGAGACAACTCTTGATTCTTCACTACTAATTCTCCAGTGTGAAACAGCCTTAAATGTTCTCACTTGAATGAAAAATTAACTGCTACTCTTTCTGTTGGTGTTGTTGCTTGATTTATCAGTTTGCTCTGTGACAGCAAATAAAAGCCTTGCTAGATAAGAAATTGTAGGGAAGCTGTGTAGAATAAAATGATTGTTGAAGTCTCACAGCATGGTATCGCAGTGCAAATTCTTTTGAAGATTTTTTGCTTTCAACATCTAGTTGTTGGACCCTCAAAAAAAAAAAAAATGCCAGTCTTCTCCTGTGCACTTTTAATGAGGATGTATATGAACCAAACCGACATTTTGATGTTCTTTGGGTTGGTCTTCTGGTATCTCTTTTGCTTTTTAGCCTCCCTGATCAGCCTGGGGGTGTTTACACTCTCCCCCCACCACCTGCTTGGCTCGGTTTCACTCACTGACTTTTCCTGGGATGGGCAGTGGCTGAGACCTTGCTCTTCATCATCGCGGCGAGGTGGGATGTCTGCGGAGACTGGAGGGGCTGAAGAAGCAAAAATAACTTTTGTGTATGTCTGTGTGTGCATGGTGCTGGCAGGGAGAGAAATCCCAGAGTTTGCCCAAACTTACCTGTGAACATTGCTGTCTTCAAAGGAGTTTGCCAGAATACCTATTTGAAAATCTGCCGGTGTGTGGAAGTGTTTCTCAATGTGTTTGAACCTGGATGAAATGGCATAAAGGGAAGCCCTGTGCAACTGAGCTCAATAGAAACATTCATTACAGCTAATTTACTTCGTGCTTTTAAGAGACATAGCTATTCATAAGTTGTGGTTTTGCCTGGTGCTGCTGGTAGTATTTGTTTTAGATACACACACTTGCCTGCACACGCTCTTTGCCCATCTGAAATCTGGTCTGGCTGTGTTGGAAGCCTCATTTTAAACACAGTAATATGCAGTGTTAGGCAAATCCTGGTGTAACCTGTGGTGCCTTCTCATTAAGGGGGGAGAAAAGAAATCCTTTGCTGTATGTGTGGTTCCAGCTAAGCAGTAGCAAGGAGCTAGGAAAAGGTCTTGTCTGTGACAATGAGAAATGGCAATTTTGATTTTTGTCTGAAGCATTGCCCTTGTTCAGCCATCTTACTGCGCTTACTTATCTCAAGGACAATTGGTGAATAAACTCTTAAAGCACAAAAGTACTAAAAAGCACTTCTTCCGCAGCATGCAGAGCCTGCGTATCCCATCCGAGACGACCACAAACCCACTCTGCTCCTGCAGACATGACCTGCGGGTTGCTATGGGAGAATTGCCATGGGTACAGGCTGTGCGAAGTGCTTGTTGGAATCCAGAAAACATCTTTCGGTCTTTGTTTGGTCCTCTTGCATATAGCTGAATAACTCTGGATTTGAAATAATTAAACTGAATCAAAAAATTGTGACTCTTCTGTTTCAGGAATTTTTTGAAAATTTCCAGCCCTAGAGCATCAGCATGGTGGCTGATGTGATTTACCTGATAAAGACCAGAGCTTTTCTCAGAATGAATGAATTGCATTTCCTTTTCTGAAAGGAGAAGGCAGTGTTTCGATCACGTGATGCTTAAATCTGAGTCTGTAGTTACATGCTCTGTCTTTTTATAATCTGTCATAAATCTGTGACACTTCTGCTGATGCCTCCTCCTTTCCTTCCTCCCCATGATACTTGTCCACTCCACCTCCTCTGTGTTGGTGTTGGAGCTTGTGTTGCCATGTGGAAGGCCGGATAAGGCATCTGATCTGCCAGACAACTTACTCCAACAAAAAAGAAATGAATTATTATTTCAGCTACCTGGTTTGACTTGCAGTGCAGTTGTTTGGGTGGCACTATTGGCACAAGGATGACATTGACAGGAGATGCCTGAGGGGAAGGAAAGGTGTTGGGGGGTAAAGGAAATGCCTCTTACAGCAGAGAAACAGATTTAGTTTGTGTGCATAAATCTGCATGAGATGGAGTGGCATAATTGATATCTCTTTGTGAAGAAGATTATTTTTAAGGCAGAAGAAACCAGTGGCCATCCATGTGAGCCACAGAATTTTACCCAGTTGTCCAGTAACTCATCCCAGGGAGTCCAGAGTCACCATGGAAAGAGGAGGATTTCCAGCGAACTTGGATGCATTTCAGGGGAAGGACAGAAACTCCTTCTAGTAATCTGGAATTACAGGCTAGTCAATACTAATTCTACTGGATTGGGTATTAGGAATTTTTTATTACTTCAATGTCAGTTTGCTGTTTTACTGAAACCAGGTTTGCGTTAGCTCCAGTACAGGAACAATATGCCAGGGACCCCAGTATGCTGAACTACTTGTGCATCTGGCATAACAAGGCAACAGAAATAGTTACTGGTACTTTTTCTGGAAAAAAGTTCCTAAAGGAAAAAAATTAAAATTCATGAAGTAGAAGTCAGACCACTCTCTCTTGAATTCAACTAATTATTTCAAACCTGAGCTTACTCACATATGCACACAGGCAGTTTTAGTTCAGTCTCAGCTGATATATGTGCTTCTTTGTTTATCTGTGATATTAAGCATGACAGTATATATTAAATAAAGTGGTTGTGTTGCAAAGCATGCAAGGCAAGTGATTTGTGAGCTCAGGGTAGCTGTGAGGTTAGAAACCAGTCCTCCTGATCTAAACTCCTGTTGTGACTTACAGAATAATTATGACCAAACATCTCAGTGGGTTGCTCTGTCTTTTCAGCAGTGACAGAGATCACTGTACTCCTTTATTTGCAGATAGTATCACTATTTTCTAAACCTAGTTTTCCTTCAGTGAGGTTCAAAACACCATCAGTGACTTTTATAGCTTTTCCTCTAATTAAACAGTAGTGGATAATACCAGAGGCATTTTTGCAGGGAGCTCTGCAGTTTATTTCCTTGTCCCACTGCTGTCTGGCAACGTGCTTGTCTTGCCTGTCTTCAGATTGAGTTGATTCATTCCAGGAAAAACAAATGTGGATTCTGGGCTTCACCATTTACTTGCAGACCCTTTGTTTATCTCTTCTTGAATACAACAAATGATTTTACCAACCATCACTTTACACATACTTCTCTGATGTGTGTTTGATAAAGGACTTTCTGTGCTAAATCTGGTCGGATCAGTAGAGCAATTGAAAGGGAGATAGCAAATGCTGAAAACTCATTACTTCAAGACTGCGGTAACCTCCAAAATGAACCAAGTGCTCTTAAAAACCTGGCGGTTACGCTGCCTGTGTCCCCTAGCCTAGAGAGATGTGTGAAGAAAAGAATGATAATGACTTTTAAATTGCCATGGAGATAGGTACATGCTTGTTTTGTAATGTGTATTTAGACTTAAGAGAATAAAGTGCATTTGTCTTCATTCCTCCAGAACTCTTTTCTTGGTCTCAGTGCAATTAACTTTTTCATTTGGAATGCAGATAGCACTAGCCAAGTGGATGATATAACTGTTTTTTTTATTGGTATTGCTTACAAAGTGTTATTTGGGGAAAAAAATTCTAGGGTAGGGAGCGGAACAGGAAATGTTGGTTGATTTTATTATTATTGTTTTATTGTAAAGGAGGGTTGAATAGTACCTAATCTCCTGTGACAGCTCAGACAGCTTTCACAGCTTGTTGTGTGGTTTCACAACACCCATTCAAACTAATATTCATTTTAATTCACTTGTGATTGAAAGGTGGTTTTGTTACTCGTGTTTTTGCTCACCTTGCTGCTTCAGACAGCTTTAGTTCCAGCAAAATAATCATTTTGAGCACAGTACTTCTGATGATTGTTCCCATCAGGGAGTAAGGGTCTAGTTTATTATTTCCAAAGCTGGAGAAAATTGACTTGGTTATTTTAGTTACTGGAAGGGGGGGG
>Ga0065711_1047911_pt1 | contig 12079 bp, 6 predicted proteins | sample Hoacrofraction12_FD_59098 | JGI IMG/M metagenome (GOLD analysis project Ga0065711, IMG submission 59098) | Hoatzin crop microbial communities from Cojedes, Venezuela - Epithelial fraction 12 v2 (version 2) | ecosystem: Host-associated > Birds > Digestive system > Esophagus > Crop | place... | reverse complement strand
TTTTTTTTTTTTTTTTTTTTTTTTTTTCTTGAAGTGGTTCTGCATAAAGATGGGCTGAGAGAGTTTGGGGTGGTTCAGCCTGGAGCAGAGAAGGCTCCAGGGAGACCTTATAGAGGCCTTCCAGTACTTAAAGGGGACCTGCAAGAGAGCTGGAGCAGGACTTTTTTACAAAAGCATGTAGTGATAGGACAAGGGGCAATAACTCTAAACTGAAAGAGGGTAGGTTTAGATTGGATATAGGGCAGAAATTCTTAACTAAGAGGGTGGTGAGGCACTGGACCCAGTTGCCCAGAGAAGTTGTGGATGCCCCCTCCCTGGCAGTGTTCAAGGTCAGATTGGATGGGGCTTTGAGCAACCTGGTCTAGTGGAAGGTGTCCCTGCCCGTGGCAGGGGTGTTGGAACCAGATGATCTTTAAGGTCCCTTCCAACCCAAAACATCCTAGAATCTATGAAAAGCCTTTTCTTGCAGCTTTTCGTTAAGTATAGTGAACCATTCCTAAACTGAAAGCTGCAGCTCTCCTTTTGAAGGTGAACTAAATTAGATCTGGGTTCTGTGAAAGTCTTTTCCATCTTTTTTTAAGACTTTTTTTTTTTTCTTCAAGCTATGTGTAGCCCCAAAGAAGTTTGTGGACAGGGTAGATTACTCATTTTTGTTTGCTGCTTTTTCTCATTAGGAAGATGCAAGATCAGATATCTGAACGGTAGTTCTTCATGTTATTGTCAATGTTTTTGTTTTGTGTTGACTATTATTACAACATTAGGATTTCCCACTGCACTCCAGAAAAAATGAGCAGTCTGCTGCAAGCTCAGGAAAGCAGAGTTCTTTCTTTCAATACTGACCACAAGTCCAAGCTGTTCTTGTAACTCTCTATATTATGAAGAAAGCCTGGAGTTGTCTGGTTACTTCATTGTTCGCTGTTTTCTGTTTAAAGGAATAACATCCTTCATACACTTTTTATTTGCTTTGAAGAGACTGAATCTCATCTATCTTCACCCTGATACATCTAAATAGTAACTGCAGCTCAGCAAGTTACTAACATAGGGGGAAAAGGGCTGCCGTTTTCTTGTCTGTGATTGTATGACGTGGTATATGTCACTCTCAATTTTACACCAGCTGAAACTCTTAGGTGGTTTTTGTCTTGCAGTTATTCACAGGGAGAGAATCCTTCTTCCAACATATCTATAACTTGACTGGTAGTGGGAGAGATTGGCTTGCTCTGTTGCTGGTGAGCAAGTGAGGGTAAGAGTGTAATCGTTACTAAACAAGGCCCAACATCTTCCCTTCCAGGCATTTGATGTGTTTTTCCTCCCCGTGTTAGGATTCGTACACTTGACCACGTTAACTGTTGTTTTTTGTTTTTTTAACCTAGTGACTGATTTATTGACATTACAATCAAACAATCACTAGGAGAATCAATTTAGTGTACTTAAGCAGAAAGTGTTTAATATGTCAGTTTTTATTAAGCAAGACTGATTGTGTTGTTAAGTACTGGAGTAAAGCATTCCATGTAGGACTAAGGTCAAGGTGCTTTCACAGAAAGCACACTAGTGTCTCAGTGAATATGTTTGAAAGGTTAAAATGAATATAAGAAAATTGGGAGCATGAGGCTGTTCCAAAAGAGGAAGAAAAGAACAGTTCAACTTGGCAGGTACAGAGGGCTTCCTGCAAGCAGATCTCCTTGGCTGTCTATAAAGTAAAACTCTTGCCATGCATGGGCTGGGTGTTGGCTCTGTGCACAGACTAGAATTTCATGAACGATGTGACATTCCTACCAAGAGCAGTGCCCAAGGAGGCATATAAAACATGGGAGTGAGCAATGACAGCATTCTTGGAAATTAAAGTAAAATATTTAATGGGATAATATCCAACAAAAGTAACAAAGAAATTCACACAGTTTAGCTAAATTAGGCTCTAGCTCTGAATCAACATTTGAAGGAGTCTCTAAGTTTCCACTTATACTGGGAATCTAGGAAGACTAGGTGGGCAGAATAGGGATTGTTTTTTTTTAATTATTACTAATTCCCCCCACACACACTGCACTTTGGGAGGAGTTACAAGTGATGGGGATTACCCCATCACAATAAAAACTGAAGGATATTGCCACTTTGAGCATACACACAAAAAAAAAACCAACAAAAAAAAAAACAGCAAAAAACCCAGACCCCCAAAACAACACGTTTTTTAATGTCTGACCACAATTCTGGAATCAAACTAACACTTCTCCTCTGACAGGCTCTATACTCGGATTTCTGCATCTCCGTGGAAGCCCACTGAGGTTCAGATGTGACTTTGTGCATTCTTTGTAGGCATAGAGGCTCCTTTACTGTGCCTCTATGCCTACAATGCGTATGCATGTTACTGTGCTGATGGAATAAACGCCATCAAAAGGCAGATCTACAGTCACTTAAGAGTCAGGAGCTTTGGATGGTCAGGCTGAGAAGACCCACACAGTCTGACTCTTCAAGCCACTGGATCACACTCTATGTCAGAGCAAAGGTCTCTTCTAATTTTTGTAGCAATGGTGGTCTATTATATTTCTAAAACAGTGAAGAAAAACCCTAAACCACCCAAATTTTGTATCATCACTTTTGAGTTCATGCGACAGTCAAGATGCAGGAAGTCTTTAAGCACCTTTTTTTTCTTACCAAAGCAAAAAGTCCTATCTTTGAAGACGGCTAAAGAGAGCTAGGGTTCAGCATTTCACATTTTACTAAACACAGGAAAGATTATCATCTTTCTGAGATCTCCTGGACTAAGAAACCAGGCTCCCATTTCTGGGATGGACAGTAGGATCCAGTTTTTCCGTGTACAGTCATCTAATGCTGAACTGGTGTTCTTTGCAGCATCACTTCTGGGAATCCCATGGCTGATACAACAACTCCAGCGACTGAACCAGTCTCTTAGGTAATCAGCCTCTCTCTTTTATCATGTGCTGGGTTTCTTTTTAATTAGAAAAAAAAATGCTGTTTCTTACAAGCAAGAGGCTTCTATCATTAGTACTGTGAGTCTGTCTTTGGGCATTTGGTCCCAGATTAATTTAGAAGCTGAAGCAGGAGCAGTCTCATGAGCGAATGGAGGTTTTCCCCTGTCATCACGAGAGATCAGTACTGCTTTAAAACACTTTCAGGAAGGTCCCACTTTGAAATGGTCTTTAATACCAGTGATTTCTAATGGGATGCTGAAATATGACAGCAGGAATGTGTGCAATGAGTTCTGAAAGTCTAATGACAGCCTAACATTTATCTTTGTGTTTCTAATCTCCTCTGCTGCCAGGAGATTAGTTTTCAATATGTTGAAATAAAAGCTCATTCACCCTTTTGGGTCCCAACACATTGGAACAGTTGGAACATAGGTTCTGCTTGCTCTTTTCCTTCTCTGGGTACTTTAAGCTGAACCTTACTATGTTTTTTGCTTTCTGTGGTGGTTTTCTGCTACCTTGGTTCCCTCGCTCCCTCTTTTGCATGGTAAATTGCTATGGATCCACCTCAGCTTGCCACCTCCCCATTTCCAGCTGGTTTTGATGTTTCCTGTTTGCGCCTGCCCCTATTTCTGTACGGTCCTGCCTTTCTATGGCAAAATTAACCATACCTCTCGGCTCTTATTCCATGCTGACCACCAGCAGACACCCCTAGAGCAGCACATTTTTCTCAGGACCCACTGCACCTCCAAATGTTGTATGTGTATCTGAGAAATGTGGCCTTTTGTTCCCTGCTCATCTGACCATGCTTGTGCCTTGCTGCCTCTCGGGGAGTTCCAGTGGAAAAAGGTTAAACTGCAGCTACGTGGTGGTATTATGACCTGTCTTGCATAAGACTGGCTCTGCAAACCTATCTTTTACCATGATTAAAAGGACAGTAGTATTTAGCTGAGGAGAATAACAACAATGTGCTTTGCATGCAGCTCAGATTCTCTGAGATGTTCTCCATTTAGATTTTTCCTGCAATATTGTCTTCAGATGCTCAGTTTCATTTGTGTCACTTCGCATAGATTAATGACACTGCAGCTCTGAATAATTTTGTTATCTACTGCTGTGTATTGATACTAATGAATTATGTTATTTCTGCACCATTGTGTGTTATCGTCCTTCAGTACAATTGAGACACGATGTATTGGTACTTGAAAGATGTCCTGCCACTTCTTATGACTTGAAGTGTATTTTATTTCCATGGGTTTAGAACTTTAGCTTTTCTTGATTTATATGGCCCATCTGATGGTAATTTTTAAGTCCCAGAGTGACTGCCTAGGAATTTAGTCTTTTGGAAAAAATACAGATTATGAAACATTTAAGATACTGTCTAGACTTCACCAATGTATTTCCATTAACTCAGTGATGAAGAAATGCACTGATTCTCAGATTTATTTATTTTTTTATCATTCACTAGATTATATTTGGAGACATATACTGGTATGCAAGGGTATGTGTCTTGGGCACCATGAAGCCAATGGAATTATCCATTTGAAAGATCTTAAGGGATCATCTAGGTATTTAAAAAATTGAGGATTAAGCAAGTTCTTTCACCTCAAGTGTGACCTTGTTTTTCAATTCAGATGTCCTGTGCTGTAATTTCCTGTTTATTGTGGAATACGCTAACAGTTTTTTGCTTGTTCTGTAAACTGGAACTGAAGTTAAACATCAGTTATCTGGCACCTGTTGTCACTTATGACCCTTCTTACACTGTGAACCACATTCTGTTCATGGCTTGTATTTGTAACAAAAAGCCTTTATTCTGCATTTACATTGGTATGAAGGAATGGAATTAATCCATGGGTGTATAAAATCATTTAACATCTGCAGTCATGCTGATCTCTTACAAAAAGAATCTGTTTTTACTGAGGCAGGGGGTGGGTGGGGAGAACAGTAAATAATGTACACTACTGCCATAATAACTGTCTTGATTTGTTTTGTTATTGTTTAATGCTCTTCAGAACTATATCATTTGAGCAATGTTGCTAGTAAGAAATGAATGTGCTCAGACAACTATCAAAATCGGGCAGTCCCATAAGATTTGTTGTGTTGGTAGTCATAAATAGAATTAAACTCTATCTGTAAAGGCAATAAAACACTGACATGAAAGCCTGGCTAACTATGTTTCCCTGCAATTTCAGTTGATAACACCACCTCAATAGGTATTAGACTTCAGAATGAGTGAAGTAATTTGGGCAAGGCAGATGAAGTCAATAGAATTTACGAGGTTATGAGGTCATGTAGGGCTTGTATTAATTTTAGGTAAGGTCTGCTGTCACATGAAGTATCAGCCAATGTAGAAGGGGTTTCCTTAGGTAAACATAAATGATCTTGTTCAACTCGACAAAATTTTTATTTAAAAGGGTGAACCAGGTAAATAACTAGCTCAACTGTGAAGTTTCCATAAATGCATCCCTACCTGTGATCCTAGACTGTTTAATAGTATTAAGATTTGATTTTTAGGACAGGTGATATTTTATTCTAGATGTTTGCAGTATAGCTTGAAGTGGTAGGTTTCTTTCCACAGCCAAAGCAAATCTGGTACTGTTAGGTACTGGGACAGGGATCTGGGAAGCAAGTCGTGAACGGCCTCTGTTCCCTCCTACCTGGGGACTGCACAGGGCTTTTCCTCAGAACTTCCCATTTGCACCATCAAACTTTTGAGCAAATTTGCAGCTTATGAAGATGCATGTCCTAATTCCTGATGCTTTCAAACTTACCTGAACTTGCAGGAGCATTGTACCCACATGCTATTTCTACTAGACTCTCTGCATCTGAGAAAGCATCAGGCAGCTTCACCTAAACTCCTGTAGTTCTAGAGAACACTGCAAGTTCTTTTTGTTAAAGCTAATATATTCCTAAGTACAGAGCTGGAAACCAAGTTTAAAAAAGAAATTTAAAACGGCAAACACTAATTCTTAATAGTCAATGACATCTTAATAGTCTATGACAACAGTTAACAGTTATCCTCAGTTGTGCTAGCATTTAATTTTTTCACTTGGAAACTTGAAGAAATAATTAACCTATGAAGCAAGACTTCTCTTAGTTCTTTTAGCCAACATCTGTCTGACACGTCGCAGAAGTCAACCCTAAACTAAGTGACTATCTAGCATCCCTGCCTAATCAGAGCAACAACCTTCTGAACTCTATACTTCTTTTTCAAGACAGTCCATTTCTCTTTGTTTACTTGCTTACTTCTTCACTTCATGGTGCTTTCATCCAACTAAGTATAGTTTTATTGAATTTATAAACTGGTTATGGTGACTTTTCTTCCTTTTCCCCGGAGTAGAATTTTCTTGTTTCCTTGCCCTGGTGCCAGTTAGCTTGTTTCTGGATACATTACAGGACTTTTTAAAATTATTGGATTGATTTAAATGGTTGATGGAGATTTTCAACAGGATTCTAATGACCTTAGGGAGAGAGCTGATGCATCTGGAATACACACTGCAGTGTGCAGATGTTTGTCTTTGAATGTGTTACTCCCTTTGTGGTATATCTTTCCATCATGTACATATGCTTAACCTCATCTTCACTGAGAATTAATCTCCTTTCCATGAAACCCTTGAAAGGCTGAAGGAGGTGCAAAGTGAAATGAATGGTTTTATGAAGTTATTTGTTCTAGTGCAACAGAAACCTGGTGCTTTATGCCCAAGCTGTACATCAGTGCAATGATTAAAACATGTATCATCCCCTGAGAAGGTGTACTGCTCCAGCCATTTGATCATATCTACTTATCCTTCTAGCTGCACCTCTACTGGTTTTCATGAGAGAGAGTTATGCTGGCTTCACACAGCAGCATGATTCTCTAAAACTTGCATGGCATTGCTGTGTAGCCTGCTATGAAGTGGACGAGGTTAGAAGAGGGAGGAGGTATAAACATATTATCCCTTGGCCTTTTGTGTGCTTCTTATAATCTATGATATATCACAATATATTATAGAAATCTCTAAAACAGTCTTACTACTGAAATACTATCATGTTAAAATGGGGGTTATATTTACAGCTGTGAGCTCACGTGTTTTTTAAAATTCTCTGAAAACATGAAGTAAACTGTACAGTAGAACAGACTTAGTGAACTTCTAATTTTGTAATGGAAATGGTTATTACATAGTTTAATCCTAAATGCAAGATTAAGGGAATCTGCAGTGAATTACTTAGTGTCAGGACTACATAGATCGGTAGAATACTGCAGCACTTTAATAAGTGCACTTAGTTGTACTCTTGTTTTATTCTTCTCCTAGCTGGCCTGTGCTTTAGTTTCTCAAGGAATGTATCCAAATATGCATGGAGTACAGTGAATTTCCTTTATCCAGGTATGCCAGATGTTCATTCTCATTCCTATTTCTTTTTCAGTTGTTCAGCATTATGTGCCACCTTGATTTTTTTTTTCTTTTTCTATTCTGTCTTCTAAGCATGATAGCAGTGAAGGTAAAGTTTGACTTTAAGTAGGAAATACCTCCTTCCCAGTGTCTGAAGTTTCAGTATAATTCCTTTGAATGCACTCTTCTATGTACCTGTCTGTCAGGGAAAAGTTTTGTTGATAGAGTTGTATCTCTGCTCATTTTTTGAGCATGGCCTGTTCAGTTTCAGCAGGACAAAGAAACAGACATGATTTAAAATCTACAAATACAAGGAAAGACAAAGAAAGGTGGGTGGATTAATTTACATACAGAAGGGAAATGCTGTCAAGAGAACTTCTAGGGTGTATAGCCGAAACAGCTTCCTGTCAGAAAGAGATGTGGCTATAAAGTAGGGAGGTGGTTGAAAAAAAAAGCATTATAATGGGATGCTTAGATGCAAACACGTTATTGAAATCTGGTCAGAAAAGCCTTGCCTGGGATAATGCTGCTCTGATATGAATGGACAGATTGTCAGTCTAGCTAGAGGGCTAGACATTTCTAGCCTTTATTTAAAAGGTTTTGTACTCTGTTACCACTAAAAGCAACAGGAGAACCTGCAGTGAGTAAGGGTGGCCAACTCTGGAAGGTGGGGGTGGGAGAAAGAGAAAAATGGAGAGGGCAATGTTGGCAATTGTGAAGTCCAAGCCTTTGCATGGCTGTTCACTGACTCTCAGCTCTGCTGATACTACTGTTTGTGGGGTGATGCTGTGAATTAAGTGAGGAAACTGGACTGTTCCTGGACAGGGAGGAAAGAAAAACTACTTCTTGCCTGCGTCGCTTCAGCTGTCCAGTTCCTACAGCAGTGAAGGACACAAATGCAGGGCAAAAAATTGCAACAGCAAGGTAGAAAAAGCAGCAGGGAAAGATGGAAATGAAAGTTGGCTCTATCACCAAAGGCAGCCACACACAAAGAAGGGGAAAAATGGGAGGAGAAGGGGAGAGAAAAGAGGCGTTTAGAGGGGTTGAGATGGACGGATGGGTGGCAGGATTTTTAAGAGACAGAGAGAAAGAAAACCAGAAAGAATTTTTTTTTTTTTTAAATGAATTTGAGGAGACGACAGTAAGTGGATGTGAAGGAGGTGAATGGATAAAAGAATGTCCATGGACCTAGGAGGAAGCTGGTCAGAGATGAAATGGAACAGCAAAATCAAATTACAGAAGGGATTCTGGAAGTGGTTGGAGTTATACGTGATATATGTATTTGTATTTGCACTAGTACATATATTACGTGTACTACTAATTATGAACATGAAAGTGTTAATAGTTCTTTTTCGTCTAACTAGTGCCTCTGCTATCAAAGGCTGGATTTGAGAAGGAGATTCTGAATCCCTCCTTCCCTTCTAATTGCTCTTTGAGACTTTTTGTTCTTTTTTCTGCTCCAAGTCTCAGCATTAAATCCCATTCTTAGCCCTGAATCCTCTTCATTTGATGTGTTCGTTTGTGAAATTCTGATTTGTAGCTTTAAGATTTTCATATGTAGCTATTTTATGAAAGACATTCTCCCTGTATATCAAACCTATCAATGATTCTAGGAAATTCTGCAAAGTCTGTTTCTGACCACTTGTGGAAAACATACTCTCTAGAAGGTCTATCCATGTATTTGATATCTACTTCTCCCTGGTGAATCTCATGCTTAGGGATGTTCATGAGTTAAGCATCATAACTGTCCAGACAAAAGGGAGATTATATTGAAGCAGCCATAATACACTGACCGTGCTGGTGTGAGTGCTGTGATCCAGGAAATTGAATCAGTATGTGACCTCTTCCTCATCATGAAAATCTCATTGCAAATGCAGTAGCAGAAACACCTAAAAGGTTGGAATATGCTCACATAAACAACTTGTTAAATAATTTTGAATACTAATCTCTTCAAATTGGAAGCATGTGCGTCATCCAGACAAAAAAAGAAAAGTTTATTGAATTCAAGTTTCTGTGAGTTTGTCACTTAAATAATGTGTGTGTCAGCTGTGGCTTCAGCACTAACACTGTTGCTGTGACCAGAAGGAGGTCTTGTATCCTTTAGCTGTCTAGCTCAGGGAGGTTTCCTTATGCTGCAAAGTTCACAGGCTTACAGATCTAGAAAGATGCTAAAACGTCATGAAGCAATACCTTGTTCCTCCTTTATGTGCAAAAATAATAAAGGAAAGGAGGGGGAAAAACTTGGAAATCTGGCTGTAAATCCTAATTACAAGAAAAGGGTGGAGGGAGGTTAATTCTGGAAGGTTGTATGGTGAAACAGTGCAGTTGAACTTGGCCATCTTGACTTCTTTGTATGCCTTCCTATTCTCCAAAGCTACACAGCTACCTTGCATCCAAATCAAGCCTACTAACCCTCACAAGAGCTCCACAGACTGAATACACATCCCAGATAACATGGGTTTTTGGACAATGGTTCTTTTCTTCATGGAGAACGATGCTGGAAAGGGCCTTGAGGCCTTTTCTAACCTCTCATCTGAGACTAGAGAAGGGAAATGCACTGTTTTTTTAAATAGGTGACTTCAATCTTGGGTAAAGCATGGCATCCTTTTTCCAACTGTACTTGTTTCTGTGTATAGAAGATTTCCTTATTTTTCCTCCTTTTTCTCTTGTAGGCATCCTTTTCCTTCAACATCTTCCTGTTGGTATAATTTAATTTCAGTATACATTCATAGTAATAGCAACAGCCAGTGTGCTTTCTAGGTTTCAAATCGTTTAGAGATGGTATTTGTTTTTCAAGAGTACCAAGAAGTTTAAGTACCTCAGGTACTGGGAGCTTCAGGAAGTTTGCGGGTTTGGTGTTCCTTCTCTTTTTAGAGATGGTAGTATCAGCCATTCCATGTGGCTTTGATCGACGCTGAGGATAAACGTAAAGATGATGTCAAACTACTGGCATCCTTTAATGGCCACCTTTGAAAGCCTGCACAGTTATGAAGTCTGCCCCTTGACTAAAAACTTCCTCTCAAACCAGACCACAAAACTTTTCCATGACCTTCAGCTTCAGGCACCCATTACAGAGTATGGAGACTTCTTGTGTCGAGCTCCTCTGGCATTCCCAGTACATTCAAGCCTGCATTGGGTGGGTGAGAAGTCATCTGCAAGCTCTGGGCCTGGAGCACCTCCTCCAGGCTCTAAGGGCTGCTTCTCTCCCTTTTTGCCCTCACTCTTCCAGGAAGGGTTTTGCCCTGTTTAAAACACATTTTCCCAGAGGTGCCACCATCTTGTCTGCGGGGCTCAGCTGTGCCCTGTGGTGGGGCCACTGGAGCCAGCTGGAACCAACCATGTCTGGCATGGGGCACCCCCAGCCTCTCCTCACAGAGGTCCCTGCACCCTTGCCACCAGCACCTCACCACTGACACGCAACACAGGACTCCAAAAACGTTCTGTACTGATCTCCTCCTGTAACAATTTCTTCATGCTGGTACACTGGCCTGTGTCAGCTGCAACCTGTTGAACACCATGAAAGACTAAAGAAAATAATCAGCAAGATGGGTGTTCCCAGTCCGGGTGAAAAGCCTGATACTCTCTCTTCCTTGTATGCTTCTTCTTGCTTCTCCTTGTTTATCTGTCTTTTCCCCTCTCCATGCTCTGGCAGTGCTGCTGAATGGCAGTGGCACAACTGGCCAGGTAAAAGTAAAAGGAGTACCACCTGCACTGTATCCTCATTTTTCTGGGGTGGGGTGTGGTTTATAAGTGACCTGCCCCATGAGTTTCTTTGCCTTCCTCACTTTAATAAATCATTGTTGTGATAGTGGCTGTAGGTTATTTGTAATTCGTCTGGTAGCATCAAATATTGTTTTTAATCTTCAAAAAGGTTGCTCAAAGCATGTAGAAGAGTTCCAGGCATGTAGCACAGGAAATCAACATAAATATAGGCTCTTGCGTACTCAGTGTTAAGGCAGCTTAGTTTCTGTAAATGGATTTTTCAAGCACATATATATTTCCATAGTTAATGCTAAACTGAAAGGATTAGTGCCAGCCTAATGAACTTTAAATCAAATGGGGCCAAAATGTTGTCTGACCTAGTGAAACATGTGTTTAACAGCAAGACCAGTCTGGGCTATCTGCTCACCCCTGGCAGCTGAGAAGATGGGGCTGATCAGCCCCGTAATTAACGTGACTGCATTGCTGGATATTGTGCTATGACATGGCTGTGACTGGGGCTTGTCAGCTCAAACAGCTCCACAAAAGTGTTGCTCTTTATCTGGACTGAGCAATCAACTTGACAGGCGAACTGAATGTCATTAATATTTTTTGTCATCACTGTTATGATAGAGTTGTAGAGTAAATTTTATGCTTGGCCTGATATGTATTCATGACAGTTTGCAAGGTTAATTTGGGCCTGTAGTTGCAACGAATGAAGCAGCGCTGGAATTGAAGCGCTCTCTCTGAAGCTTCTCTTCTGTTGGGTTATCTTGTTCTCTCTGCCAGCAGGTCGTTGTTGTCTCTGATGTAACACAACCTTGACAGCTGAATCCTTGACCACAGAATGCCTCCCAAAACCAGCTGTGTTTTTCCTAGCAAAGGCGTGATAGCAGCAGCCACTTTCTTTTGTACAAAATATAAGCGTAAAATGGCTGCAATAGCATTTGCTTCTTCAACAGACTGAATCCTGGTTTCTTAAAGAATCACAGAATCACAGAATAGTAGGGGTTGGAAGGGACCTCTGTGGGTCATCTAGTCCAACCCTCCTGCCGAAGCAGAGTCACCTACAGCAGGCTGCACAGGACCTTGTCC
>Ga0065711_1010623_pt1 | contig 12079 bp, 11 predicted proteins | sample Hoacrofraction12_FD_59098 | JGI IMG/M metagenome (GOLD analysis project Ga0065711, IMG submission 59098) | Hoatzin crop microbial communities from Cojedes, Venezuela - Epithelial fraction 12 v2 (version 2) | ecosystem: Host-associated > Birds > Digestive system > Esophagus > Crop | place... | reverse complement strand
ATCTAATCTAAATCTGCCCTCTTTTAGTTTACAGCCATTCCCCCTTGTCCTATCACTACACACCCTTGTGAAAAGTCCCTCTCCATCCTTCCTGTGGGCCCCCTTCAGGTACTGGAAGGCTGCTCTAAGGTCACCCCGGAGCCTTCTCTTCTCCAGGCTGAACAGCCCCAGCTCCCTCACCTCGTAGGAGAGGTACTCCAGCCTTCTGATCATCTTCATGGCCCTCCTCTGGACCCGCTCCAACACATCCATGTCATTCTTATGTTGGGGGCTCCAGAGCTGGATGCAGAACTCCAGGTGGGGTCTCACGAGAGCAGAGTAGAGGGGCAGAATCACCTCCCTTGACCTGCCCCTTTTGCTTTATCACCCACGTTCAGGCTGTAGCTAAATCGTTTCATTTTTGTAGATGTTGGGCATCTTCGCTTTGCGTCAGGGGCACTGTGTCTTCACCGCTCTCTGTCTAGTTCTGCCTCTGTCCACATCTGTGCTGTTTGAACTTGGAGGGACCTATGAGCTTTCTGTACAACCCCTGGCACCCACAAAGATTCTTATTAACATCTAGTCCCTTTCAAACTTAGTTTTTTGAGCTGTTCTGCAAATAATTGCTTAGAATGCAATGTCAAAAGGGATAGCAGCAGTGAATGACAGACTGGCAGATACTGTACACCCGGGGTGTAGTGCCATGCGTACCACTGTACCCCAGCTTGCGTGTTAATCTGTCTAGCATCCATACAGAATCTGAGCTCAAGACGGTTCTCCTTGCGGTGCAAAATCGCAATCCTTATTATGGAGATGCATCCAAATGTTGCTAGCGATGGTAAACCCTAGAATATCAAAGATGTACTTGTGTGTTTCATATTTACCTATGGCCACAGAGGCTACGTGGCTGCGTGCAGAGCAGTGTCAAGTAGCAGGACTTGGTGTATTGCCGCTGTGTTTAGCAGCGCTGCGTTCTGCCTCAGACAAGAGATGGTGCTTTTGGAAACACGGAGACTAAGGATCCATGTTAAAGTGCTAGAACAGGTCTCATCTGGAGCTGTAATCCAGGTTTTTGTTGTCTGACTGGCAGATGCATTGTGTTAGGTTTATATGCTCTTCCAGACAAAGTCATTCTAATCCTGTGAAGTGTTTCTTGATGGTCTTAGCACTATGGTTGAGAGAAATGTTTTGTTTTTGGAAGGCAACAGATAGCAGTGAGGAAGAAGACAATCTCATAGGCCCAATGCCTGCAAAAGGACCAGTGGAGTCTGATGTGACTAAAGAATTTGAACGCAGAGCTCAGAGAATGAAGGAAAAACTTACTTCAGCAGACAGTGTAAGTTGGATTTCTTAATTTCTGATATTTTGTTGCTGGAGTGTGTTTGTGTTTTTCTTTGCCTATTTATGTATGAACCCAGTTGCAGTTCTGCATGAGATGCTAAGTATTTGCAATTGTTAAGACAAAGAAAAATCCATGATTTCTGCTGGAAGCAAAGAGATTCAGACAGCAATTTTTGACTGTGCTTTTTTCACTATCCCCCCCGCTGCTGTTTCTTTTGTAAAGGATGAACCCAAGCAAGTTACCAGGGAATCATGGATGACAGAGCTTCCACCTGAATTGAAAAGCTTTGGATTTGGTCCAAGAACATTCAAAAGAAGAGCTGATGACAAATCAGGCGATAGATCTATTTGGACAGATACTCCAGCTGACAGAGAGAGAAAAGCCAAGGTGAGCATTTATTTATTCATTCATATACACTTGCAGGCAGTATGTATGTTGTTGATATTCTGTGAAAACAAAGTAAAGATACCCTGAGCTGTTCAATGAAAATTTTTTTCCACATTTTTCTTTGTTATCAAAACTTATTAATTCAGGCTTAAAGGTAAAGGCAAGGAAATAAGGATTTTAAGTAACATTGATATTCATTTATTCCCGCTCCCTTCTGCAGCAGTCAGCTACTCTGTATCAGCTCATTGAATTCCAATTACAGTGTGTCCAGTTTCTCCCTTTATCAAGCTGAGCAAAAAATATCTGGTGGCCTCTGTCGTGGCCTCTACCCTTCAGATTTAATTAAAGTAAATACAAGTTTCCTTGCTTTTTAGTTCAGACATTCTGATTACTATAGCATGTGATTTGCTTCTACTCATCAGGAAAGAGAAGAGGCAAAAAAGTCAACCAGTAAGGATAATGAAGAAATTGTATTATCTGGGAGAGACAAGAGACTTGTTGAGCAGGTGGCTTCATACAACGTAAGTGTGATAGCAAAATACTTCCTCTTCCTGCATTTCCTTGAATTCTTCACTCTTTTCTTCTGGTTCTCATTTCTAGCGCTGCTGGTTTCCATGGTGATGCCACTACAGTCTTCCCTTTTAGTGCCCAAACCTACTGCTGTGCAAGTCATTAGAACATTTGCCATTGACTTCCAACAGGAGCAGGACTGGGTCCTCAAGCTGCTGCTGAAAACAGTGTGACAGAATTGGGGTTTGCGTAAATTGTCTCAGTTTTAGATGGCGTTTTTCTTAAATCACCCTCACATCAGGACGTGGCCGCTGAGAGTAATCAACCTTAATTCAAATTATTAGCTTGCTTCACCAAATTGCCAACATCCCAAGACTAAAACAGTAGTAAAGGTTTAACTTTTAGGACAAAATATGCGTTAACCCAAAGGAAGCTTGATGGGCTAAGAAAATCAATGCATTAATTACACTATGTAATTAATTACATTAACTGCTCATTACAACAGCATTGTTACGTGAAGTTTTGCTCAGTCTCTGCAGAAGCAGATAATTTTCACAGACATATGTTGATTACTAGAAATCTGAACTCTATGTCAAACTCCCTCTCACTTCTCCATCTGCCAGCCCTGTCCACTGGAGTGTATGGACTGTTGCCTGCCTTACAGCTGTTCCTTCCAGCTCTGCCCTGCTTCATCTCCTGAGCTCTTACGGAATGCAGTCTGATCTCCTGAGACTATAATTAACTTGGGAATCGCAGTCTTGGCTTATATTACATAATTGAAGTTTATCTGGCACTTTGAATAATTTATTTGTAGTTCATTAAATCACATGTCCCTCTTGATTTAGAGGCTTGCAAATCCTGAGCTATTAGCTTACTCTCTTAATTTTCTTCTGTATTGTCTGTTTCTACTGTCTTTATAATATATATATATATTAGAATAATTTTCATGTAAAACTATGGGTTTTGCTCTGTACAGTTGCCAGAATAAAACATAATAGGCCTTTATTGTTCCTGAGGTTAATGGAGATCTCTCTCAAAAAACAAAATTGAAATCAGTGTAGCAGGATACCAAGAGGGCATCATGTTTAAGAACAATGTTTTTGGGGTTGTTTTGTTGTTTGTGTGTTTTTTAAATGAGCTCTTTTCTGATTTTCAGGTGGTGGGTTTTTTTTTTTTTCTTTTAACATCTTTTCCTATATTCTTGCTGTCTCTTTCCCCGCTGACCTTTGTCAAGGATACTTTCATAGAACAGCAGCTTTAATTCTTAAAATAGTTTCTTACAGTTAATTCTTTCAGTGCTGATGCCATATACATTCTCTGGTGCAATTCTGACAACATTGACACGGTAACACCGTGAAGAAGTATTGTCCATTTTCTGTTTTCCATGAGAATCATTTCTTGTGTCATGTATTAATTATTATTTATATGTGCGATGAAGTAAGTGTTTGCACAGGGAGTGAAGGGAAATGAACCCTCGGAATAAAGACCTCGTATTGCTAGACATGAGAAAACAAGAGCTGCTCATGTTTTGTTCTTTCTCATGAGAGAATTGGTTTGGACTGGTCTTTTGGCTGGTTTGTAATGATTTGAGAGTCTGAGAAATTGACTCCTTAGGGATACACAAATACACTTTACCTGAGTAAAGGAGGGGCCACTTAGTCTTGTGAGAACTAATCCTGCTCCTGTGTGAAATCAGCGAAAGTTCTATGTGGTATTTGGGCTGGATCATGCTTTTTAATGAAGGTGACTGAAGTCCTTGACTTGGCAGAACACATGCTCTACCTCAAACCTGTGCCTGTCCCGTGGCCTTGCAGCAGAGGACTCAAATCCTGAAAAGTGAAGAGCACACATTAAAAACACAGTACTGCATGAGAGTAAGACCGAAAGGGTGTCTCACTTGTTCCTGCCCCTGGCAGTGATCAAAGCCAGATGCACAGGGGAAATGGAGAAGAAACTGGGCCTGTACTTTGAGATGTTTCTCCTGACCTGTTGTCTTCATTTGTCTCTGATAATAATGGCAGAGCAACTTTTATATTTCCTTTGCAGTATTTTTATAATTTATCTCCACTGTCTGCGGAGATTCAGCAACATTACGGGTATCTTTAACGTCAGTGAATTATTAGTATTTTACTCAGCGTAGACAAGATTACATGCGCTTTCTGCTCCTACATATGCTAAATTTATCGTGCTGTTCTCCAGTTACTAAGCTGTCTTCTTTTTCTGGAATTTTTAGCTTTCCTGATTCCAGTGTTTCCATTTGGTTTTTCTGTATGTTGTTGATATTTTGTGACGCTTTATTTCCTCTTCCTTCTTCCCATTTTTCCAGGAGTCAAAGAGGTCAGAATCTCTCATGGACATACATCAGAAAAAGCTAAAGAGCAAAGCATCTGAAGAAAAGAACAAACCTCAGGAAAGAAGGCCATTTGACCGAGACCAGGATCTCAAAGTCAATCGATTTGACGAAGCGCAGAAGAAGGCTCTTATAAGAAAATCCAGAGATCTGAATACTAAATTTGAGCACAGTAAAGGCAACATGTTTTTATAATGTAAAACCATGAAGCTTTTTTGAAGTCAATTTAACTTTGAATGCTTAATTTTGTAAGTATTTTTTCTGTAAATATTTGTATGCAAAATAAATTTCCTGATGTTTAACTATTTTTCCTTGTCTGTAAATACTCTATTAGGGAGGATCATCTGTACTAAAACTAAACTGGTAAAGGAAAGTCCTGGTGTAAAAAAGAGGAGGTAAATTTGCTACTTTAAAACATTGATATATAATTAAAATCGGTATTATTTTAAGGAGCTCTAGATCTGATCTTGAAATGGAGTTGGCAGTTTCCACCTTTCTCCTGCCATGCTTAAGGTATTCTTGCTGAGCCTGACCTGAAGGAGATGGATAAATCCCCTTCAGGCCCATGGGCAGGACGTTGCTTGACTGGAGTTCCTGCTGGGGAGTATAAACTCAAACGGCAGCTTTTATGTCCGCCGGCGCTTTTATTTCTATGATTCTGTGTCTGTGCATAAATACAGTTTTATATGTATGCAGTATAATTTCTGTACTATTGCAAGAAGAGCTAGTGGTAGCAGAAATAATAAAACCTCAAGATTTGCAGATTTAATTATAAAATGGTCATATACAAGCAGAGAAAATCTGAGTTTCAATTTGCAGGGCTTCTCATCAGAAAATCCATCTTTTTTAAGCAAACACAATGTGAAAGCCAAACTAAAATAAAGCTTATTTTGTCAGTTAATTTGCAGAGCAGAACAGCTCGTTGGTATCAAAAAGGAAGTAAGTCTGACTTTTAAAAAAATCTACATCCATGGTTGGAGTTCTTTAGCTCTTCTGTGTGTGCGGCGCAGCTGAAGGGAGAGTTGTGTTACCTATTTAAAATTAGACTTACAATTCTGTCCTTTTTTTTCTCAAGTAATGTTTGGGATCCTTTCTGAGGAGCTACTGAAAGCATCTAAATGTGAACCTCATTTTATACATGAGACCCTGTCAACTTGTTTGGAAGTGTGGCACCTTTTGCGTGTTAAATACCGTGGGGTTCGCTGTCGTTTGAAAAAAGGCTGCCGCGACAGACGGTGTCTGGGCTGGTTCGTGCCAACAGAGCAGAGACCAGACAAGCCACAGAAACGGATGGCTAAAAAACTTGGTATTATTTTATTGCACATGTGCGTGAGCCCAAGGCACAGCCTCCACGTGCGGAGAAGTCTTGGAGAATTTTCAAGGTCACGAATGCTTACATGCAATATATTTAGATACTGCTCTTTTTTTTTTTCAATAGACAATTTATTTTGCCATCTGAAAAATCTGATCCCTTCAGGAGGAAGAGGGACTGGTTTTGTGTTGTATTTGGTTTTTCTTCAATCAGTTTTGAGTTTCTGAACCTTTTTGTTTTGAGGCAGGAGGAGGGTTTAAACAAGGTCTGTTTATTTTTCCTCCCCTCGAACAGACTTCTGGTAGTGCCTCATGCTTTTTTGCCTCAGCAGACAATGTCCCCCTAGGTTTCTACCTTCTGAGTTGTCTCATTCCACTTTTTGGGGAGCTCCTCTGCAGCTGGTGGTTAAATAACGTCTCCAGCAAATCAGAAAATGGGGATTTCTCTATTGGAAAGGCAGTACTGGGAAGGTTTGGGGGTTTTTAGGCAACTAAAGCAATGGCAGGGTGAGCATTGTGTGACTAACTAAATCTTTATCGTTGACAAAAAGTGATCCTCATGCCCACTTTTGGAAACCCTACTGCCTTGAGAAACCAATTTATGATCCGGTGTTGCCTTACGGTGAAGGAGCTGATCCAAGGAGCGCATTGTGCAGTCTTTGCTCATTCGGACAACTCTGTAGCAGCGACATCTGCACAAATGAGGGCCGCTGGAATTAAGATTATTGTGTTGTTCCGTGCTTCGTTTTCACTTCTGTTCTTTGGCCCCTCTTCCTCCAAACCGAGGACCGGCGTTCAGCCGTCCCAGATGGCCAGATCTTGCCGGCTGGCTGCATCGCCGCCATTTGCTCGCTGCCTCCCCGGCCCCACGACGGTCTCCTGCCCTCTCCACGGACGTGCTTGAGCGGAGGCTCCACTGCGTCGCTTGAGAAGAGACCTCTTGTAGTGGCAGCGCCAGCAGCCCCGCATTGCACCTCCGTACGCAGGGCGCGCAGTTCTAATTAGTAAAGCCTCGATGTGAGTTGGAAATGTGTTTTCTCTCGTGGCTTAATCTCTTTTATTCGTCTCTGAAGCAGCCTCTTGGAGACTCGATGAAATCTGTGCTAACGAACGTGAGACAGGGGGAAAGTGGAATTGTTGAGGGTTCAAATTAAGCTTTTTCGTTACTTTGTGTAAATTGAGTGAATTTTTAAATTGCATTAATATACAGACTAATCTCTTCTTACCGATGCCAGACTGTTCCCTCAGTCGTTAGAACAAGCAGTAACTCACAAAATCACAAGCTCCGTGAGCTTTTGTGGGAAAAGATGAGCTGTCCTCTACAATTTGGACAAGCTGCAAAGCATTTCTGCAGAAGTGTTAGCGGGTGATTTTTCATAATCTCATTTGAAAAACCAGAATTTGTTTCACAGAAAATCCTCACTATAATTCCTATGTAATGTTTCTGGCGACTGGCTCCCGACGCGGATTTAATGGATTCTATTGCTATTCTGCGCTGCCAACCTGCGTTGCGGCGTATCAGCTCGAGGCACATCAGGAAACTCTCTGGTAAAAAAATGCCAGGGAGGTTTTCCTGGATGTGAGAAGCCTTTCAGCCTAGATTTTAAAGTGCTTGCCTTTGTTTTGTGCTGGCGTAGACATCCTTTATGAATACTGATGTTAAAAATTTCTGCTCAAGAGTAGGGTCGCCTCCTTCTGAAATGTCAAATAGGTGTGGAATTCATAGTGAGGTCAATAAAAAGAAGGCTTTTGTGGTAGGCGTATGAGAAATTGGATGTTTATGGGGAATTTTAAGGAACATTACAGGTTAATAACAAAAAGATTAAAAAACCCTGTGGAGTCTGCTGTTACCAAGGAACAATTAAAAGCAATAAAGACATTTCAAGAAAGCCTACTGATTTCTTTGTACGTATCTTCAGCACAAAATATTGAGCTACTATGAGGTTTGATCTAAATTTTGGTAGAATGTGATTTAAGAATACAGTCACCTGAGAAAAATCTCTGTTCTTGAGAAAAATTCCCGCTCTTCTGATTTAAACACCTATTACGGAGAGTTATTTTTTGCTTCTGCTGTTGCAGTCAGTGGCTGCACTGTGCCTGCTTAGTTTTCAGGATGAAATGCATTTCCCAAATAACAAACAGCAATAGAAATGCATTTTGTTTAGGGCTCTGATAGTGTCACGTTGATAGCACAAAAATGGCATTGTCGGAATAGCTTTCTTCTTGAAAGAAACATTGAGATGAAACATTGAATTGTTTCTGTTCAGCAGGAAAGGTTTTTTCGTGCATAAAAGAAGTTTCAAAATGCCCCAGAGGGTTCCAGGAGTCCGGGGCTGCTCGTGCTTGGGGACTTGTTCTGTTTCTGAAATGTAAACTTTGTTATTTCTGTCCAACCAATTACAACCTGTACATTGATTTAAGAATAATTTAGCTTTTAAAAAACAGAATCTGTGAAAACTTCCTGCATGTGCACCTTGAACTTCAGCCGCCCCACCTGCATACAGTGTGTATAGTTTCTAATTGCGTGCTTACCTAATTCTCAAATAAAAGACATGCATGTGATTTTCTGTCCTTATGAATTGTGTGCAGCATTTTATATGCTGAGAGAAAAAACAGTTACGCGATGTTTTTCAGCCAACAGCTTCAGATGTTTCTCATGTGCTCACTAATGAAGATAGTGTGTTCTTACCTGAAGTCGGTGAGGAACTCAAGTGCACGTCGCAGTTGTTGCATACCTGTGAAACACATCTTCCTGATGTTTCCAGCTCCGGCAGCTGAGTGGGAAGTGGTGACCCTCAACAATGATTCACCCCAATGTGGCTTTTCTGTTCTTTTCAATCTTGATGTGAAGACTGAGGTAACGCCTGTGCAGGCTGATCTTTTCACAGCAGCAGCTTCTGGGTTCTGCTGCAGTAGCCATGGCCACAACAAGCAAAAGCCCTTTCTCCATCATCCTCTCTTTGTTCCTTGTGGTTCCGATCGTCTGTTTTCTTACACTGGTCTTTACACTTGGGCTGACCTGCTGGAGAGCAGCTCTGTGGAGAGGCACCTGGGTGTCCTGGTGGGTGACAAGTTGACCATGAGCCAGCAGTGTGCCCTGGCTGCCAAGAAGGCCAATGGCATCCTGGGATGCATCAAGAGGAATGTGGCCAGCAGGTCGAGGGAGGTTCTCCTCCCCCTCTACTCTGCCCTAGTGAGGCCCCATCTGGAGTACTGTGTCCAGTTCTGGGCTCCCCAGCTCAAGAAAGACGAGGAACTAGTGGAGAGAGTCCCATGGAGGGGTACGAAGATGGTGAGGGGACTGGAACATCTCTTCTGTGAAGAAAGACTGAGGGAGCTGGGCTTGTTTAGCCTGAAGAAGAAAAGGCTGAGAGGGGACCTAATAAATGCTTATAAATATCTGAAGGGTGGGTGTCAGGAGGATGGGGCCAAACTCTTTTCAGTGGTGCCCAGAGACAGGACAAGGGGCAACGGGCACAAACTGAAGCACAGGAAGTTCCGTCTGAACATGAGGAAGAACTTCTTCCCTCTGAGGGTGACGGAGCCCTGGAACAGGCTGCGCAGGGAGGTTGTGGATTCTCCTTCTCTGGAGATATTCAAGAACCGCCTGGACGCGGTCCTGTGCAGCCTGCCCTAGGTGACTCTGCTGTGGCAGGGGTGGTTGGACTAGATGACCCACAGAGGTCCCTTCCAACCCCAAACATTCTGTGATTCTGTAATAAATCCCATTGCTCTCTGAAATTATATCCATTTTGAATCAGCACGGCAAATCAAGCCTTATTAAAAAAAAAAGTCTTTCTTTTAGAGTGGAAACTTAAGGTCTCTAGGAGACAGCAGCACAGACTGTTTGTCACTTCATCAGGAGCAGCTGCAGCTGTAACTTCTTCCAAATAAGCAATCCAAACATAAATATTCAAAAGCAACTCTCATGAGCAGGCTTTACAGGGAGGGGCTGGCCCAGGCTCTCAGCTGCTTACCATTGCCATCTCTTGCTTCACTTCTTAGGGCTGTAACCACTTGTGTTTGCATGTGTACACCTGAACAGGAGCTTGACGACTTCCCACCTCAGGGCAAATTACATCTTCTCTCTGTCCTTTCCTGGCTGTCTCTCTCCAGGAGCCTCGCTCCCTACATTTGCCAGTACCCGAGCTGCTACAGAACACATGATGTACATCAACAAATACTTTTTGATAACATCTTAACTTGTGTGAGCCCTGGAAGAGCTGCTGCAGCTCTCCCCATCGGTCCTCCTGGTGGCCTGGCTCTAAGAACCAGCCAACTGCAGAGTTTTGCGGCTATTCCTTTATGTTTCCCAGGATCTGTCCTCAAATTTTGCTGGCCTGTGCGGGGTTGTGACCAATCGCTGGCTTAGGGTCAGAAAGGAATTCGCCTGAGCCCAGCCACGATGGGGAGAGGACAAGTGGTGAATTATTACACTGTCCTTGGCTTGTGGAGGAGAAGACCTGTTGCCCGCTGGAGCTCAACAATGGGGTTTGCTGGTCAAGCAGCAGAGCTGTGACACCGCCTTGAACCCAGCAGCCACCTTGCTTAAGTCCCTGAAGCCAGATTTTGGTTCAAATGCAAGAAATCCCAGAGCAAGAGAGCCCCATGGATACATGTCCACCTTCCTTAGCCTGAATGGCAGCCCCGTCACTCAGCAGGACCCATCTCTGCGTTAGCTGTGTTCCTCCCTCAATTAACTTCTTGAAGATACCTCTCCTCTTCGATGTCTGGCCAGTCGGCCCAGGGGGGCTCCCACAGCTGTGCACTGTTGGGCTGGATCCATCCTGGCTGCTTGGCCCAGATCTCCGTGGGCATTTACACCGCCCAACACCTGCTGACCCCTCGAGAAGAGAAGGGGCTGCAGTCACGTGGCCAGCATCTGACACTCTACCCAACGTAGGTTGGCCTAAGTCCACCGTGACTATTCTTACTATAAATTTTAAAATTTGTAGTAAGACTTAAGCAGCCTCCAAAGTGAGTGCTCTGAAACCAGCTTGGTATGTGCTACAGAGCCACACTGCTTTGGCCTGGGGTTTGGGGCCAAGGAGGGAATTAAAAGCCCTATGAAGACACCTGGGTTGTCTCCCTGGTCAGGATGCAGGGAGCCAGACAAGCTCAAGTGCCCACCCAGCCAATGCTAAAACTCATCCATCCCCTCCATCCCTGCAGCACATCATCACCAGGGATGGGAGGACCTCCCTGGGGATACCTGGCCACTCCCCCAACGTCACCCCCAGCATTGTCCCCCCCGTTCATCCCAGGGAGGTCCCATGTTGCTGCCTTGCCAGCCACCACCCTTGTATTGCCACAGCACGAGCTGCCCCACAGAGCCAATCTCCTCCTCCTCCCCCTAATAGTATTAGGACATACTAAAGACACAACCATATAGTACCATAAACTCTGCCTTCAAATATTATCATGAAGGAAATTCTGCTGTGGCTTCTCCTTCCTGTCCACACTGGTTATTGATAAATTGGAAAACTGCATTGTTAAAACAGCAATGGCTGTGTGCATGGTTAGGACACTGGATTCCTATCCCATTAGACACATCTCTTCATGGCTTTCATTCCCACTTTAATTCACGTTTTCCAGAGGTCACCCCCCTGGAAGAGGCAAATGGATAAAAAGAGCTGGAGGGGGAAAAGTGTGGAGGAACAAACAGGCCAACATGCCATTGCCTGTGTGACATTGAGGTGATCTGCTAACAGAGGTGAAGGGAGATGGGCTCCTGGGTTGTCTCAGAGTGACAAGGATTAACAAACCCAGCAATTTGTGCTCTACCACGCTTTAACCCTCAGATACCAAACACTTGCCTGAGTTTTCTCCTCTAACGTGGATCAAAGTCCTGGGAAGAGCATGCCCAGGGATCACAGCGTGAAAGTGATGGACAGGCACACATATGAAGGAGCAAAGACACCAAGATGCAGCTGGTGGATGGTGTTTGCAGTTCCTGGGGTGCTTCACCATTGCTGCCTTAGTCATGAGTAAATCAAGATCAGGGTTGCGGCCAAGAGTGAGTTTCTTCCCACTTGCTACAGATCCTGGAGACCTGTGATTCACAGAATCACAGAATGGTAGGGGTTGGAAGAGACCTCTGTGGGTCATCTAGTCCAACCCCCCTGCTGAAGCAGGGTCACCTACGGCAGGCTGCACAGGACTGCATCCAGGAGGGTCTTGAATATCTCCAGAGAAGGAGA
>Ga0065711_1047910_pt1 | contig 12080 bp, 14 predicted proteins | sample Hoacrofraction12_FD_59098 | JGI IMG/M metagenome (GOLD analysis project Ga0065711, IMG submission 59098) | Hoatzin crop microbial communities from Cojedes, Venezuela - Epithelial fraction 12 v2 (version 2) | ecosystem: Host-associated > Birds > Digestive system > Esophagus > Crop | place... | reverse complement strand
CCGTCACCCTCAGAGGGAAGAAGTTCTTCCTCGGGTTCAGCTGGAGCTTCCTCTGCTTCAGTTTGTGCCCGTTGCCCCTTGTCCTGTCGCTGGGCACCACTGAACAGAGTCTGGCCCCATCCTCCTGACAACCACCCTGCAGATATTTATGGGCATTTCTAAGGTGCCCTCTCAGCCTTCTCTTCTCCAGGCTGAACAAGCCCAGCTCCCTCAGCCTCTCCTCATAGGAGAGATGCTCCAGTCCCCTCCTCACCCTCGCAGCCCTCCGCTAGACTCTCTCCAGTAGCTCCTCCTCTTTCTTGAACTGGGGAGCCCAGCACTGGACACAGTACTCCAGATGGGGCCTCACCAGGGCAGAGTAGATGGGGAGGAGAACCTCCCTTGCCCTGCTGGCCACACTCCTCCTAATGCACCCCAGGATCCCATTGGCCACCTTGGCAACCAGGGCGCACTGCTGGCTCATGATCAACTTGTCATCCACCAGGACACCCAGGTCCTTCTCTGCAGTCCCTTGAGCCGCATGTCAGGATGTGGCACCAAATGGAGCCCTCGAGGGCTTCCACTGGCTGCTTTTTTTATTCTTCCGAGCACAGCTGCCAGGCAGCCAGCGCTGCTCCTGTGTGGGAACCACACACAAAGCGTCCTGACAAAACGATGGCATCGTCTAAAATACACAAACGCGCTCAAAAGAAGGGAAACCATGAAATTAAGGATAACAAACAACAAAGAGAGACTCATACACAGAATCTGTTAGTGTTTATGAGTCACTCAGGCCTTCCTGTCTCCCTTATAAACTGTGGGAATCCGCTGCGGTCCATCCTCTCCATGAAAGCCACCAAGGTGCTATTTTCCTCACAGCCCCAGCGCCCGGGGTGGGGGGAGCCACTGCACAAATGAAAGATTATTTTTTTTTTTCCTTTTTCTTTTTTTTCTTCAAAGTAGGAAACCAAATCTGAGGGGCAAATGCTGCGAGGAACGCAAACAGAGGCGACTGCAGAAGCCTTCGCGATGAGATCACCGAGCGCCTTGGCCCGGCGCTGTTTTCCGACAGCGGAGGGCTTAACAATGGAATGGATGGGAAATGCCAGGAAAAGTTAAAGAGCTTTGGACATGAGGGCTTTGTAAAAGCTCATTCTTTATTACTAACAAACAACTTCTCCCCATCCTCCTTCCTTTCTCCCTTCAGCAAATGAGGATTTTCATCTTGAATATATATTCTTTTCTAATGCTTAGCATTTTTAACCTGTCCCAACGTGCCTGTCCTGCTCCCACCAGGGTGCCCTGCCATGCTGGGACGTTGGGAAGCCAACCGCTGCGTCACGCCTGCCGGCACCACCGCCACCACCCCGCGCTGTGCTCCGACCCGGGAGCCCAGGTTTCCCCCCCAGGCTGCTGGAGGGTTTGCAGGACAGCGTGGTCCCTCCTCGGGCAGGGCAGACGCTGCTCCAGCACCCAGGTACTCCCAGGAGCAAAGACCATCCCCCCTTGGTCAGGCAGAGCCTTGCAAAGGCTTCCTTTAATCCAAGGGAGGGCTGCTCAGCCCATGCTTCCCGGCTAAGACTGGAATGCACAAAGTAGAACCAGGAACAGCAAGCTTTCTTGGATTTTTATGTGAAAACCTCATGCAACAGAGGATCTCAGATGGCTTCAAGAGAAGCCACCCAGGCTCACTCAGACCGGCCGTGAAGAGCTCATCCAGGCTGCAAGTAAAACACTGGCTAAACAGATTTGTGTATTTAGGGACTGGCAGTACCAACTTTGTGTGTCAAAATAAAAATACAAATAAAAATTATAAGATGACATTTGACAGCAGGACGCAGTTCCCAGCCTTTGGGAGGACGGTACGCAGCCCGACGCGGCGCCTTGGCACGACGGCGTTGAGCGCAGCCGAAAGCGCAAGGGAGACAAAAATCTTGTGGGTTTCCTGCCAAAATTCTCTCCTTGCCTTTTTCCTGGGGAAACACCACCGGCCGCTGACCGGTTCGGTGGTTTCTAGAGCTTTAATGGCAGGCCAGGCAGGAGCAGGAGCTGTGCTGCTTCCTCAGCCCGGAGCAGGTCCCGTGAGTCGGGAGCTCTCAGCAACACACCTCCACTGGGATTTCCCTTTGGTTCACACGATTCCTTCCGTCAGCTCACAAAACAGTTTTCCTGCTCCCCCTGGATTTCTTGGTTACCACGCCACAAGCGTTGGAAATAAAATTATTATAATAATGATTACGCTACAACAAAAAGGCTACCCCCAAAATTACATACTTTGGAAGAAACAAGGGAGTTAAAAACCCTGAATTGTCAGCCGTAAGTGTTATAATTTCATGTTTGCACTAGCTGGAGGACGAGCTGCAGCAGCCCCTTTCATCACCGATCGCATCTCCCTCGCCTCCCTGCCAGAGGAGCCCCGTGCCCAGGGCAGCGGGTGCAGGGGAGGCAGGGACCCCGTGGCCAACGAGGCTAAAAGCGTTGACAAAAAAAAGAGCTTTCAGTCCTAACCGTGTGAGACACGGAGTGGAACCAAAACAGGATTTTGACAGCTATTTTGCACCGCTGCAAACAGCTGCAGAAGGAGCAGAGCATCTCGTGGGCAGCGAACCCACTGCACCCAAAGCCAGGACAGTGCCTCCGTGAGCTGGGTGCCTGGAGCTGGGTTCTTCTTTCAGGTTGAACCATTCAGAAAGTTGCACCCTTGATGTTGAGAAAGTCTCTTTCACTCATACGCGCGCTGTAAAAACCTGTGCCTCAGCTGGCGAGCTCCCGGGGGGTACGAGGTGCCGCAGCAGCAGCCTCAGCACCCAGCCCGGTGCTGCAACGAAGCGAGCGGGGCCGCAGCTGCGGGCGTGCGTTCAGCAAGGAGTCCGCAGCGCTGCTGGGAAACAGGCTGTCAGCTGCTGGGAGATGTTGCAGAAACCTCTCCATTCCATTAGCATTAGATACATTAAAATAAAACCAAAATAAGGTAAATTTTTTCAGCATCTACACGAGTTCCAGTCTCTGGGGTGTTGCAATGGGTGTTCTTCCAGTATCACGTTCTTTCAACATACGATCGCCTGTGTGACAGCTGAGAATAGAGCCCGGGAGCCCAATCCTGTGGGGTCCCTGCAGCCCAAACCGCCACCGAAGCGACCAGCGAGCCCACGCCTGCGGGGAGCTGCCACGCTCACGGGCCCAGCGCTGGCCACCAGCAGCAGATGTGGGCGCAGCGCTGGGACAGGGGCTCCGCTGCCGGGCACCGAGCATCCGCCTCGCCAGTCGCTCCTGCCTTTTCCACCTACTTTTAAGCTGTCAGAACTCAATAATTCTCTTTTCCACCTCAGCCAGAGGTAGGGAAGCCGAAGAACTACTCATGCACAAGACAAGCCTCCTCCTCTTCTAGTTTTTATTTGCCTTTTTCCTGTTTCCTACAAAGCTGACCATGCGTTAATCACAGAATCACAGAATGTTAGGGGTTGGAAGGGACCTCTGTGGGTCATCGTGCAGCAAAACTGCCGGGAAACTCCTCCACCTGAAAACCCATCTCCTGCTACTTCACCAAGCAAGAGGACGGCATTCCCCACGCGATGCAGACACGAGGGTGGCATTGCTGGAGACTCTCGCTCAAGGCATCGAGCTTGTGCTGTCTGCCCCATTGGGCCAGCCTGAAGTCACAGTCATGCCCACAGTCCCAGATTTATACATAACCCTGTAGAGAAAAACCCTGGTGTGGGTCGCCGGGGATCTGCTGCTGTCTCAAAGCTGCTCTCTGGCATGGCATCGGACACATCCCAGTTTCAGGACCTCCGTAGGGCAGAGCATGTGGCTGGCACTGGGAAAGGCAGGGCTGAGAGACAGCAGGAATAAAACCACTCAGCGCCCGGAGGGCTTCCCCATACCGGGACTCAATTTCCCTGAAAAACAAGGAACAATTCCCTGCAGCATGTACTGAAGGGTCTTGGGTTTTGTCCGCAGTACCAACACACACACATACAATTTTTTCTTTTACATTTTTGCATGATGACTTGCATGACAAGCCTAAGAAAAGCCTAGAAAAATAACCCCAAACACACAAAAATGTAATACTGTTTCATATTAACTTCTAAAGCACTTCACTGGCTGTAGGAAGCAAGAAGAAGAAGAAGAAAAAAACCCTCTTGCTCATCCATCAAGAGGATGTGTGCCCAGAGGATCCGGGCTCTTGGGCCACCCCTGCTGCGCTCGGCGGCTGGAAGGTCGGGGCAGCTCCAGAGCTGGAGATGCTCCGGGGAGCGGACGGGGCCAGAGGATCCCTGCGGGTCTGGGCACGAGAGCCCACACTGGGGCTGGGGGGGAAACACGCTCAGCCCCGGCGTGGGATGCAGCGTCTGCGTGCGGGAAGGACGACGTGGTGCCGGCTGGGTGCGGGCAGCTGCCAGAGCCCGCAGCAGGTCCCAGATCTGCCCCTGCCTTCGGAGCCCCACTCCCTGCCAGCAGCGAGGGGCAGCAGCCATACAGCCCCCCGACACCAGTGCAGCAGCGTGGCCCTGGGGCGCAGGAGCCACCCATGTCCCCAGCCTGGGGACACCCGTCCCACGGGGCAGAGCGGGGCCACGGCAGAGTGAAAATCATCCGGTCTCCGCAGAGCAGAGAGGAGGCTCTGGAGAGGTTTCTCTTGGCAGGAGCCGACGGGGCTCTTGCTTCCAGCCCGGCGGGGGGACATCCCCCGGCATGGCCCGTCTCATCTCCTGCCTCCCGGCCTCGCTCAGCTCCAGCCCAGCCGGCGGAGAACAGCCCCTGCCCTCCAGTCACAGGGGCATGCTGTCCAAAAAACCAAATAAAATAAAGGGGAAAAAAAAGGAAACACTGCCAAAAGACACCAACAAAGCATCTGCACTGTAACAGGGCAAACAAGCAGCATACGTGCTTTAAACCAGGATCTCTCTTCTTTTCCTCCCCTTTATGTATTTATAATCTACATGGGGGTCTCGTAGGGTTTTTTGTTATCCAACGACCCTAATGGCTTTGGAAAACAAGTGGTGAAAATGTAACAGTGTGATCTATAGTGACATGAACCGCTTCGTGCGGAAATGGGAAAAGTTCTTCGAGAAGCTGATAGCGGGCTGAAAGCAACCTTCTCCAACTCCCCTTGTGCCAAGCAGCTGCAAGAAAGAAATACCAGCAGGAACGGAAAAACGTTTCCACTTATTTTCCTAGGCTGCCAGCCACCACAGAGCCCCGGGAGCGGGGAGGGGGGCCCAGCAAGACCCCCCCCAGGTGTTTGCACAGTCGCCGTGGGCAGGAGGTAGACGTCGAAGGCTTCTCGCTGCACAGCGGCAGGCAGCCGCTCGCAGCCTCGCCAGCCACGCCACGGACAGCCCGAGCGGGGTGAGTGGAAACCGGCCCCCACTTTGCAACGCAGAAACCAGTAGCTAAACTTTAAACCACTTCCTCTGCCTCCTAACAATGCACGGAGGAATTTCCACAAATCCCAAGGCTGCCCTGACTTCCATTGCTAAACTTGGAAAAAGAAATACCAGGACATTCCTTTGTTGTTCCAGCTCACTCGCTGTTTGATCTGGGGTTTTTTCTCCAGCTGAGCCAATTAAAGAATCCCAGTTTCCCCTGGAAAAAAGCAGAAACCGGTAACAAACAATGCGCTTGCTTCTTTGATTTTTAACTAATTGTCCTTGAGTTGGGTGAAAAGCTGCCACCTCATCCTGGTCAGCGTGGTTTAATGCCCAAATAATGTTTTGGCCAGAGAGAAGAGAGTGATGGAGGTATTTGTACTGCATTCCTGCCCTCTGGAAGGGAACGGTCTAGTGCTGCGTTTATTGAACAGCGGCCGTTTTGGGTCGCAGAAGCAGCCTGAAAACTACCCCACCCCCCCCAAACCACAGCCAGTGCCCAGCACAGCCCCACGGTCCTGCACCGGCTGCCGGGGCAGAAGCTCCTCGACGCTCACACACACTCCTGGAAAACGTCTCTATTCTCTTTATTTTCAGGAGTTTCCTCCTTTTGCCTCCCTGTTCCACCCGCTGCACCGCCTGCTCCGATCCCTCGCAGCCCTGGGCATGTTCTCTGCCCGTTGGTCCCCCAGCACGACCCCCTGCCTTACAAAGGGTCTGTCCGTGCAAGTCACCGCGCTGAAGGACAAGGCACACGCTGGGGTGTGAAGCGCTGGCCTTCCGTTTGCTCCGGGGGTTTTAATGGTCATTAGCGAAAGCCGAGGGAGTTTCAGAAGCACCGAGGGTCAGATCCGGGCGCCTAAGCTGAGCAGAGATGGACACTTCGCCTTGCAGCGAGGGTAATTGCTAATCAGAAACCCCACCACCAAAAATACTCCAAGCAGCCGCCTAACCGCAAATAAATAGCGAAGCTAGCAGGGGGGCTCTTGCCTCGAGTGTAAGGAAACATCTATTCTTCTGCCAGGAAGAACGAGAGACCCGAACCTTGAACTCCAGGAGGAAGGACTGGGTTCCTGTTGTTCAGCTGGAGTAATTAATTGCACACGCATCGGGAGAGGCCGAGGGGCAGCGGCGTGCCCTGCGGGGACAGCCAGCACGGAGCCGGTGCCACTGGCCAGCACTGCCTGGCCGGCCTCGGGGAGGCCGCGACTGCTCCATCGCCCCAGCACGCGGCTCCGGGGCCGTGGCCCAGCAGAGCCGGTGGCTGAAGACCATCGCTGTGTCCTGAATCTGGCTGCTGGCCCTGGAGTCTGGGACGGGTGTCCGGTACCAGCCCAGTGCCACCAGCGACATGTTCTGCAGGCTGGGGTCCGAGCAGACCCCGAGAGAGATCTGCTGCCGTGGGTATCGTTAGTGACATTTTCTTCTCGTGATACTAGAGCTGAAGCTCAGACCTCTCTCTTTTTCCTTTTTTTTTTTTTTTGGTGGTATCTTATCATCCAAGAGCTCATTAGCCAGGAATTCCTCATGCTGTTTATTTTCCATTTGTCCATATGCTCCCCACAAACTCGGCCTCATCTCCGTTTCAAGTTTATACTTAGAAGCAGTAATTGGAAGGGACGAACAAAGGCACGAAGGAAGGCAACACAAGCACAAACAAACTTCCCAGATGTTGTGGATTCTTGCGTTTCCCCGAGAAGAAGGATCCTTAACATTTTGATCATGTCATCACAGTACAGAGCCGTTGCGGTCCAGAATGCAACGGGCCCCTCTCTTGACTCCTGGCCACAGCGACAGTAATTCAAGTCTCCACGAGCAACCCAAATCTGCTCTTACTGCGAGCGAGAGCGAAAGGCTGGGAAGTGCCTGCTGGGCATCAGTGCCTACAGAGGGATTGCCCCAGGGGTGGATTTGGCTTCAGACCTTGAAATCGCAGGACGAAACGGAGCTACTCTCTTCACACAACCTGCTCGTAAGGTGGACCAAGAGCTCGCGTGGTCCCGCAAGCCCTGAGCTAAGAGCCTGAGGAGAGCCACAAAGCCGGCGCTGGCTGCAGAACCGACCCCAGCCCAGCAAACCCCACCACCCCTCTTCCGATTTCTCCAAGTGCAAATGCTCCGGGAAGAGCTGCCTGGGGACACACGGGTGACTGCCTGCCAGTTACTGGGTCGGCGCGGGGCTGGGTCCCTCCGCAGACAGCCATACCCGCATCCCCTGTGGCTTTGGGGATGCTGCCAGGGTCACCCGTCAGCCCCCCAGCACCTCCAGTCACCCCGATGGCACCCAGAGATGCAGCTCCTGCCTCGGGGCCGCAGCGTCCCCAGAGCCGCTTCGCCCAGGCAAGTCCCTCTGCCTCGGGGTTCGCACCCACAGACACCAACACCGCTCCATCTTCAGCATCAAAAGCAGCTGGTTTTGTTGTGTATGTGTGGAGTATTTTGTCCATTTTCTTCTTTCAGTTCACAAGGGCTTTTTTCCTTCAAGTTCTATGCCAACTCAAAATTGATTTAAACTTCACCAAAAGAAACTGGTACTAAACAGGGCTCTGCATTACTTAAATTTTAACAGTATATGTTTGCTTGTAGATAAGGTCTTGTTCTTCAACACAGCTACTGCAAAACACTTGGGACAACATTGATATACTCTACAGAACAGAAATAATTTTAAAAATAATTTAATAAGGGTACTGGTGATTGTGCACGGCCCGAGGAGCAGCGGGCGAGAGCTGCTGGACCGGGGAGACAGCATCTACAGGATGGCCAACCATCTTCTCTCCCATTCACATCACAGCAGTGAAAACAGGCCGTAAGATTAATGAGAGGAGAAACTGTGACCACAGCAAACAGAATGACTCATGCCCACTTGATGGTCTTAATCTCTAATCTGGAATAGTAATTTTCTGCTGGACCGGATTAAAGAGATTCCTCCTCCTGCTGAGCCCGCAGCCCGGAGGGATCCGGCAGCCCACGCTCAGAGCACCGGCCACGGCTTGGGTTTCGTGGCTGAGAGAAGCAGGCATGGAGTTATCCGAGCTCTACCTCAGCAACGCACCGAGGGACACAGGCTGGGGGACAGGAAAAAGAAACGCAAGACACAGAAATCCCTCCTGTCCACCTTCCATTCTCAAAAGCAACAGAGCCCTTCAAACATCGCCGCTGCACGCTCGCAGAGATCAACTGAATACACGAAATTAATTAAAGGGAGAGCACTAAAAGCAGACTAAATACTGGAAATCATGTACTAAAGCACAGCTCGCATCACGATCGGAAGGGGAACTTCCCAATTTGATTGCAGAAAGCAATTTACTTCAATTAGCAGGGTCATAAACAGAGCTCTTGCTTAGCAGAAGTGTTGCAGCTCCGAAAAATCAAGCTCTCCTGCCTGCGTCTGTCCACTCGGCGCGTGCTGGACTCTCAGAGCCCGTTCCATGAGAGACGGGCTGCAGCAGCCCGCCGGTGGCCAGCCAGTCCTGCCCGCTGCCCAAGCCCCCTGCACCGGGGTGACACGGGCACGCTGCTCTGGGGAGAGCCAAGCCGGGCCCGGGTGAGAAGGACACACGTTGGGACAACGAGGGGATCGCCGGGGGGAAAGGCAGCAGGCAAAGCCTTCCTCTGCCTCCTCCTCCTCCTCTCACTGCTCTTGCCTGCTGTCAGCTGGTGCAGGCTCTGCTTGGAGTATCCCCAGCAGCTGTGGGGAGTTTGGGCCCAGAAAGGGCTTCTTCCTCCCTGTTTCCAGATGGAGAGTTTGGGGAAACTTGGGAAAAATCTGGATTGTCGCATAAAAGCCTTTCCACAGAGCCGGCCGTGAGGTAGGGGCCAAAGGACAAGGGGCTGCTGGCACCTGACACGTCCGCTCTCCACGTCCCTGCCCGGCGCCAGAACTCGGCACCGGGTTTACCCCGAGCGCTTTGGAGCCCCTTTACGTCCTTAGAGCTTGAGAGGGCAGTGAAATCCCCCGAGAATTTAGGGGATTTTGCTCCAAACAAACTAAAACCAGCAAGAGAGGAGGACACCGACGAGAACACACTGCAGGAATGAAGCACAAGCAGCTCAGCCTGAAGCCCAGGCACAGCGCTCTGCACCCCACGCCGCAGGAAAACCATTCGAAACTGGAACTCCCGCCCGTGCCGAGCAGCAGCTCCTTTTGGATAGGGCAGCAGGGCAGACCCTGCCCTGGGGGCTCGCTGCCAGTCCACCCATCGAACCACCCCCGCACCGGGACCATTGCTTTTCGACACTGATGCCCTGCGGGTGCTGGGCCAAGGAAGCAGTGGCTGGACGAGGCGATGGGGACTGTCCCTGCCTCGCCGCTCCAGGTGCTCCCACTTGCGCCTCGGGTAAATAATCACAGAATCACAGAATCACAGAATCACAGAATGGTCGGGGTTGGCAGGGACCTCTGTGGGTCATCTAGTCCAACCCCCTGCCCAAGCAGGGTCACCTACAGTAGGCTGTAGAGGACCTTGTCCAGGCAGATCTTGAATATCTCCAGAGAAGGAGACTCCACAGCCTCCCTGGGCAGCCTGTTCCAGTGCTCCATCACCCTCAGAGGGAAGAAGTTCTTCCTCGGGTTCAGCTGGAGCTTCCTCAGCTTCAGTTTGTGCCCATTGCCCCTTGCCCTATCGCTGGACACCACTGAAAAGAGCTTGGCCCCATCTTCCTGACACCCACCTTTGAGATATTTATAAGTATATATTAGGTCCACTCACAGCCTTCCCTTCTTCAGGCTGAACAAGCCCAGAAATACAATTGACCTGAATGCGCTTCCCAGTTCCCTGATAAAAGCGCTCCACTACAACGGTCCAAATCACTTTACCTAGTCAGGAATACTTAGGTCCAAACTTGTGCTACCCAGCCACGACAGAGCAGACAAATGGATCTTCACAAAGGACCCGAGGAGCAGCTCCGAGCTGCAGGCAGCAGGTCCTGCACCCGGCTAGAAACCACGGATCCATCACGGCACCCCAGCAGCCGGTCCTCGCTCACCCCGGGCACCCGCAGAGCACCGCAGCGTCTGCCGCTCTGCTGCTCCCAAACCCCAGCCCCAACGCCAAGCCTGGTCCACCTCGATGGAGGAGTCAGCAGAAGCAGCTGCTGCCACGAACCGGACCCCTGGGTCCCTCCGCGCCGGTGCTGTGCTCACCTCCACCAGCTCTGCAGGGTTGGGCAAAGCCAGGCGGCTCTGCAGCCTCCACCGCCGGGACCTGAGCCATCGCCTCGCACGGAGCCGCGGAGACACCTGGAAATGAAGAACCGGTGAAATCGCTGGCAGCATCCTGCAGCGACGGCACTGGGAAGAGCCAGAGGAGGCTGTCAGAGCACCAGCTCTGCGCTGGTAGCCCACACCAAGCACTGGCCAGTGCAAGATCCCACCCCTCATCGCTCTCCTCTGGCATCGGGAAGAGAATTTACCCTTCCAGGCTCCACAGCCCCCTGTGCCCAGCCCCTGGCCTGATCCTGAAACCAGGGGCTGGTCTGAGGAGAGACCAGTCCCAGCTGCAACCCAGAGCGCTGGCACAAATTGCTCCCAGCCACGCTCAGGAGAACCAACTCCTGTCTACATCAGCTAATCACTCCAAAGTGAACCCCAGTTCTGTCACCACTGGTGTCCTGTACCTTATGTTTCAACACACAGCTGTCTCAGAGGTTTGAATTTACTTTGAATAAGCTCTGTGTTATTCCCTGCATTATTGATCACACCTGGAGACTTCAACCAAGCTTTGGCTTTGCTGGGCAGGGTTTTCTGGGGTTTTGGTCTTGGGTTTTTTGTGAAGTCCAGGTTAGGGCTTTGGGTAGCGTTCAGTGAATGCACTTCTGCTGCCCTGCCCCGGAGCCACAGCGTGCTGCCACCAGCCGCTCCCCGCAGCCAGCACCCAGCCCAGCAACAGCCCCACCACCCAAACCAGCTCCCAATTCTAACAATTCTCCACGTTAGCAGTCAGATTTTGTGCTGGTCCCACTTACCTGTCTGCAGCTTGGAGAAATAAAGCAGTATCTCAGGCCAATGACCTTGCAGAAATAAGGAGCACGCCCCACAGCAAGGGATGGTGCTGCTGCAGGTGACAGCCTCTTCGGGGAACCCAGCACAGGGCTGGGGCACAGGGGAGCTGCTTTCCCCCACGCAGGGCTCCCCACCACCCACTGCAGGCACGGCAGCCCCTGAGCAAGCAGCACCCACGCACAGCCGGGGCTTTTGTGTGCTCCCACCCCGGGCGCAGCTGTGGGAGGGAGTCGGCAGCGATTGCAGCTGTGTCGCAGCCTGCCCCGGGCTGGGGCTGCTGCCCCGGGAACGCTGCGGGGCTCAGCCGGGGCGGCTGCGGCTGCTGCCTTCCAGCCAGGGCATGGCACGGCCTCGCATGGCATCCCGCAGCATGGCATGCGCTCACGTGGCATCCTGCAGCATGGCATGGCATGGCATGGCCTGGTACAGCATCCTGAAGCATGGCATGGCACGGCCTCACACGGCATCCCACAGCACAGCACGGCCTCACATGGCATCCTGCAGCACGGCATGGGCTCACGTGGCATCCTGCAGCATGGCATGGCATGGCATGGCCTGGTACAGCATCCTGCAGCACAGCACAGCATTGTACGGTGTCCTGCAGCACAGCATGGCCTCACATAGCATCCTGCAGCACGGCATGGGCTCACATGGCATCCTGCAGCATGGCATGGCATGGCATGGCCTGGTACAGCATCCTGCAGCATGGTACAGCATCCTGGCATGGCA
>Ga0065711_1008841_pt1 | contig 12080 bp, 3 predicted proteins | sample Hoacrofraction12_FD_59098 | JGI IMG/M metagenome (GOLD analysis project Ga0065711, IMG submission 59098) | Hoatzin crop microbial communities from Cojedes, Venezuela - Epithelial fraction 12 v2 (version 2) | ecosystem: Host-associated > Birds > Digestive system > Esophagus > Crop | place... | reverse complement strand
CCCCCCATAATCTATATAAATTGTTTGGGTTTTTTTTAAATAAAAGATGATAACATGACTTTGCATAAAAGAATAAGGCATATAGATGTATAGAGTGCTAAAAAGTTAGTCTCTTTAATAGCTTTAGATCTTTGAAGATTGATCTGACAGTCTCTATAGGTCCCATGGCCTTTTAGCCAAACTGTTTTCTCTAGTACCTATCAAACCTAAATATTTCTAAAGTCTCTTTTAGAAGATAATCAAACAGTAGAGCTTGAAGGAGAACAATAAAAGCTGTGAGCATTTTAATAGGCTACTATTTTATTTCATTTGAAGTGGTTATGTATGGGGGCGAAGTTGATGGGTCTTCCACTTCTGTCCCTTGCGACCTCAGCCTTGCATAGTGGCTCTGGGACTTACGATCTCAAACCCTGGCACAGAGTTAGGTCTGCTGTTACGGAGTCCCTGTTCACAAGTAGCAGAAAGTGTAGATCTTCCTTGAAGTGCCATTGCTGTTGGACTATTTGTAATTACATTTAGTGAACTTGCACTGTGTTGTCCTTGTTTTTTACAGGTTCACTGTTCATTTCTTGCGACTGATCTGACTGCAGCTCCTGTATTTGTAAAGTTGAGTGTAATTTCGTTAGCGCCTGGTGCTGTAAACCGGAATCATGCTTTTGTTAACAACATAGTCCTGAAACAATTTCCTGTAACAATTTTATTAAATTAGATTCTTAATAGTATTGGCTCCTGCACACCGAAATGTTACACAAAGGGGTAGCAGTGAAATTACTTGAAGCGTTCATGCCAGGTGTCCCAGGTATACTTGCAATATAGTGCATGAATTAAAGCGGCCTTTCACCTCCAGTCTCATAGCGATGAATCGACTGGAACCAGTTCTTTAGCGGCAGCTGTACACTGCGAGGTACTCTGCTGTGCAGGAGGAAAGGTTGACCAGGACTCTGCAGTGAAGTGAGTTGCACAACAAGTTGCCACAGGAGCCGTACCCTAACTGACTTCCAAAGAAAAAGAAGATGGAGATGAAATATAATATGAATAAAATAATTCAGGCTTTGGCTGGTGTGTTGCTTTCAGTATGGTAGATGTAGGTGTTGGTTACAAGTACAGAACAATCTTTGTGCAAGTACAGAAATGCCTGAGGCCCTGGGTTTATTCCTGATATCAGTCAGCACTTGCAACTGGAAACTCTTGTTTTTAAAATAGTTCGATGAAATGGATGTTGTACTGAAGCATCAGTGTACATTTGAATGTTCTTTTGGATGATAGCCAAACCTCTTTCACTGGGTAAAAAGGTATTCGGGTAACTTAATACGGTATTGGTTTTTATAGAGCACAGTGTTAAGATAGTTACATAGTCAAGGAGGAGATTGATTCTCTGTATAAAATTTGACTGTGAATAATTTTTTGTAGTTGAAAAGTATTGTCTTGATCTCTTTGTAGACATATTTCTACGAGGTTCAACCTGCTAGCCGTGCCAAGCTGTCAAAATAAAATGTATTGTTTAACACTGATGTTGCACAAGATGCTATGCTAGTAAGGAGCTGAGTGCCATGATGAGCATGTGTTTTCAGAAATTGCCTGGAATAATGTTTTTCAAGGAAAAAAATGTATTAAAGGTATTGCAGAACACGCTGAATGTCTGTAAATGTCAAGTCCAGCATCCTGATAAGTGATTTCTTCTCACCTGAAGGCGTTTGTCTTTTCTGCAGTTCTATAGAAGATGTTTACGTGCTTTTGACTCTTTCAGCTCTGGTAGCGATGCAGAGCACAGGCTAACAAGTAAATGTGTTTAATACATTAAGATTTTATGTTTGTCTTGGCTTTTAACATAGGCTAAGTAAATATATTTAAAATTATCGAGCTTGTTTTCCTTCTGCTGTGATTTAAAGACTATTCTGTAGTGTAACTGTAGACTTATTTTTCCAGATCAAAGTATTTTAGAACATGTTCAACAGGAGAACACTTCACTATAGAGGTGAGTGCTTACGTTTCTAGTGATTTAAAAAAAAAAAAAGTGGAAAAAGCTGAATTCTAGCAGTGCCTTTAATACTTTTTGCAGTTTATGTACACTAAAATATTCTGGCTTATTCCAGACCAAATTGATGCTTCACTGGGTGGCAAGATAATGGTGCTTAGAGCACCTCAGAACATTAATGCATCATCTCCCTTTAATCTGTCATTTGGAAGGAAGAGAAGTATCTGTTGTGATTTGATACTCAGCACCAGAGCATTCTAAAGTCTGCCTATTACATCTTTCATCACTGCTGTGTTGGGAGTGATTTTTCTTTGCTGCAGGACATTTAGTTCTTCATTGCAGGATCATGAATCTGATTCTACAAGAAGCTAGAATCTGATGAGGTTACTTCAGTTAGTTGCATTGGTAGTCCACTTCGTTCACTACAGAGGTCCTTGCTTGGCCACCGAGTATCACCCCTTTTTGCCAAGGGTAGTGTAAGGTTAATTCGTGTAAGTTGAGATTCTCAGAATAACCTGGTTTACTTTCTCTGAGTGTTCCTTATGGTCTGAAAGTCCTAGACCTTTCAGATTGTGCCCATTAATGAGAATGATATTAATAACTGTAATTGCTGCTTTGGCTTTCAAGAAAGGTGGCAGGTGTATGTGGTGGGGGAAATCTGCTTTAGCACTCAAGTTCCAAGTGTGAAGGAGTGTTCCTGCAGCAGAAAAATTAAGCGAAAAGAAGGTTCTGTCCTCCTCCCAAATTGTTATTCATATTCTACTTCCAGCAGCTTGTTACTGCACAGAGTCTTGCTGTAGGTACTGACCTCCATATTGGCTACATGTAAGATTACTGTACTGAAAATAGTATGGAGAATTTCCATTTGCTTTATTTTTATGTGATAGTTGAGCTTGTGCTGGATGAGTACAAACTCATTTGTACTCATAGGATGCTTCGTGTGTTCTTGCCTGGCTTGGACTGTTTTTGGCTTCCTATCATTAAGTATTACATTGCCTTTATTGACCTTCAGTTTCTTCTGATTGACCTTTAGTTTCTTCTGTGCAAAGCTGGGAGGGGAGGAGTTGTTGCTTGTTTGTTTTTAGAATTATGGGTAGAAAGCAACTGTTTTCTGTAAATTAAATACATCTTCAAATACTTTTTGATAAGCATCACAGTTGCCTTGCAAGGTAGAGATTATATGCACTATACCCTTACTTCTTCTGCATTTTTAAATTGAGTGTGTGCTTTGGTGCAAGTCAGAGCAATACCATTCCTTCCACTGCTTGTATTATAATGCTTCAGATACACAGAATTATTAGCAATCTTATAAGCTAATGAGATTTCATTTTTATCAGGGCCCTCACAGAAGTTGTAGTGAAATACATGAATGTTTTTAATTTTGACTCTTCTTTAAGGAGAATGTAACATTTGAGAGAGGAAACATTGGTAAGAAGATAGGTCCTACTCTAGAAGTAATACTTTCTCTGAAAGTAGGGGCTTCCATAAATGGTATTACAGTCCCAGTGTTATCATTGGAGTAGTGTTTTTAGAAGACAGATTAAATATGTAATCATACTTGCTCTATGTGTTTAGGGACTTGTTATATTGATTTGTAAAGATTGTTCACTATTTTTTCTCTGCAGTTTGAGAATCTGGTGGAAAGTGATGAGGTAGGTACCTGGATCATAATGTGAAACCTGATAGTGCAATACACTTCCTTAAAAATGGTTCTGAGATCCGTATCTTCCTCCCACTTCATGCTATGTTGTGGCCTTAACTTGCAGGGTTTTTTTACTTAGAGTTTTCTTGCTCTAGGAATGTGTATTTAACACTTTGGGGGAGATGAAGTCCTAAGACAAGAGAAAGCTGGTTGGGGGGAGTATGGGAGGTAACCCTTTCAGGAAGAGAGCACTATGGACATTAGGCAGATAAAAAGAAAAGATGAAAAATAGTGGGGGGGAAAGGAGGGGAAAAAATTAAAAATACTTCAAGGAGAATTTGCTCCTGGTATAACTCCCGTGTGAGACTCAGCAAATGCTCTCTGTCTGAGAACATAAGTGCACATGGGTTGCTTTGCTAAGCAAAGTTTTGAGTGCTCTGTCTTTACAATTGTGGGTAAACTGGCTGAATAGTACTTCAGAAAAATAGAAGTTGGCCTTAAAGCTTCACTCTTATAAATTTAATACAGCTTGATAATGGGTGGGGCACACACCACATTTTCAATACCCTGCACATGAGGACTAATAGTTTGTTTCCTGAAATACACCACCAGAATATTTATTTTCAGTGGGAAGTATTTGTTTGTTTTACTTAGTCAGCCACTTCAGTTGATTGCATAACAAGATTTTTTTTTTTAATTCCAAATTAAAACAGGGGATTCCCCCCTAATTGTAAAACCAATATATGAGAGAAACTATGATTTCATATTGTGTTTTTTTCCCCATCTTAAAATTGATTGATTGATGGGATTCTCAAAAAGGCAGACTTTTTTTTTTTTTCTTTCTGTTGTTTAACAGGGAGAAAGCCCAGGAAGCAGCCACAGGTAAGACTTTGAGATTCAGAACCTTTCCTTCCACCTACTCTCCCACTGTAACTGTTAAATTTTTCAGAGTTCCTGTCAAAACCCTTTCTGTCTTTTTAGTTGTCAGATACATGGAAAGAATACATGCTGAACAAATCTTAATGCTTACCCGCATCAAATTATAATGCATCATGCAAAAACTATGCAAGACAGTTAAAACACTATGTTGCAAAGACAATCTTTATTCTTGTTCCCAGGTTCTGCATTTAAAGTTACACGGGTGTTAATGCTACAACTCTAGTGAATTTTTTTGTGAGCATGTTAATATTTATGTAAGCCTTAGAAACTTAAGAGGTCTGCTCTGTAGGAAACATATGAAGGGACCGAAGTGTATGCTTTGGTTGTCTCATTCTATATGTTTTATATTATTGAAGTTTGATAGTTCCCAAAATGTTGTTCCCTGTCAATGGTCAGTGAATCTTGTAATTATTATAATGCTTTTGCGGTCTTGTTTGTTAGATACATAGAAGTAGACATAAATTAGGCAACAGATGATAAGGGAACAATTTACATTAGGCGACCAAACCAAGTAAGCAAAAAAGTGATATTTGCACTGCAAAATTCGTAGAATTGTAGAATGGTTTGTGTTGGAAGGGATGTTAAAGATCATCTAGTTCCAGCCCCCCAAGCCATTCTATTCCCATGGAATATTAACCATTCTAGTCCAGTAGTTCTGCTAGCAAACAATGTTTTGAAAACTTGCTTTCTATGAAGATTAAAAAAATGCTTTGTAAGAGTAAGGGGAGACAGCACTGTCCTGAGTAAACTGGAATTTGGGAACTCTGTTCTCAGGAGGACCCGGCCAGAAGTACAGCTTGTTGAATTTGCATTAAAGGACCAGTGAAGAAAGACTATATGGATATGTTTAAGTGCAACTTAGGGTTGTCATGTCTAAATAATAGATAGAGTCTTTTTATGTTTCTCCCATGTTCTTAGACCTCTGACTGAGGAAGAAATTGCTGACTTGAAAGACAGACATTATGACTCCATTGCTGAAAAGCAGAGAGTTGTTGATATGAAACTTCAGTCAGAGGTAAGCAGTTACAATGACTAGTATGGTATGGATAGTTTTTCTTTTAAAGTAAAGATCAACTATGAACACAAGGAGGTTCCATTTGCAGAACAAAACAATTGGGTTTTGTTCATCAGTTGTTATTTTTTAGTGTACAAGATACATAGAGATTGCTGCGCAACTTAGTTTGCATCAGAGATTGCTTCTTTTTAATAGCCTCTTAACTGAAAAATTGAATGAAAAGCCTGGCTGTCTGAGATCTGTTAAATGTGAACTGGTTGTTTTTTTTTATGAAGGGCAAAATGTGGAGTATACTTGATTCAGCTTTTCTTGTGCTCATTTAATTTTTCCAGAGCTTTTTGCAAGGAAAAAACCCCGTAATTTGTCATTTTGTTTTAGGGTGTTGCAACAATTAATGTAATATGGTGTGAAACACAATGTAGAAGTCAAGAATGATTTTTTAATAAAGTACCAATGAAATATGCAACTGAAAAGATTTAGGTCTTTCACGGAGCAGTTTATAAGACCATGCAACCTGCATTTACAGCAATTCACTAGCAATGATATTCATTCAATAGGGTAATGTTTAGTTATCTAAATTTCTTGGGTTGTTTGGTGGGGGGGAAGCTGTTAGATTCAGTTAATGAAGAAAAATGTTTTAGCTATAGTCAATTTTATTTTATTTTTGTTTTCTAGTAGTTCTTTTGTTTTATTGAACTTATGGCTTTATTCATAGCAAGATAGATAGGTTCTGCTTTTGTTAACCATTATTATTTTGTTCATATACAGTTAGCCTTACAAGAGGAGAAGTTAAGAATAGAAGAGGAGGCTTTATATGCTGCACAACGTGAAGCAGCCAGGGCAGCAAAGCAGAAAAAGCTCTTGGAGGTGAGGGGAAAAAGACCCCAACATGTATCAGAGCTTCTGTTCTGTTTCTATGTATGCAGAGTTTCCTAATACTCTTTACGTCTCAGGAAATGTAATGAGGAAATTACTTTGGCTTGTAAATTCCAGTAGAGAAAGAAATACACCATTTGAAAGTACAGCTGAAAATGATCAGAATTGTTTGAAAAAGCTTACGATGCTGAGTATAGATTTTTGAATGAGATGTATGATTTTAATCTATAATTAGCTTAACAGACTTTACATTAAAGATCAGTAACTTCTATATAATGTAAAGTGATCTGTGATGGTTTTTGAGTAAAAAAAAAAAAAGACAAAGACCTGAAATTAAGCACACATTATGGCATCATTTCAACATGTAAAATGCACTTTATATATTTGTGGACTTAATTGTTCCTTATCTCTGTGATTTGTGTTATCATGAAGATACGTGTTTCCAAGTCATCTGAATTTACTGTTGACCCTGCTTTGAGCAGGAGGTTGGACTAGATGACCTCCTGAGGTCCCTTCCAACCTGAGTTGTTCTATCACTTTGTGATTTGTATGTGTAGTAGCCAAAGTCTAGTAATGACTTAACAATAGTCTTTTTTTAATGTATCCATGCCTGCTTTCAGATGTCTGCTGTCCATGCTTTTTGAGCTTGGTCAAGCAAAACAAAAGCCACGTTATGTTTTCCTGCTTTTTTGAAAACAGATGCTATTCTGTATCCCGACATCACTTATTACTGACAGTTTTCATGTTGCAGTTCAGAGTTACATATTATCAGTGCATTTAATGTTTTTGCCATCTTAAGAAGCTATGAAAGTATGTGTTCTCACACAAACTTCAGGTTGCCAGAAATGCGTATGTTAAAAAGAATGTTTTCCCTTTCAGTGTCTGTTCATCTGTGCTGGGTGTGGCTGCAGTTGTACAGTGTTTAAGCAAACAGTCCTCTAGGCATGTGATGTGTTCAATTAGAAGTCAATTTTCAAAAGTTCAGATTTAGACGAATTGGAAAAGTCTGAAATCTATAACATGTATAGGAGAGATCTTTAGCCCTAGCGTATTGTCTATATTCAAAAGAGAGTAAATTTTAAATTGTTATTTCCAGACTTATAGCGATGACTGAATTTTCATCTAATATTTATGTTGCTAAGTATAGGTCTCATTTCACATTCCTCTGTCTATCCCCTTGGCAGTTGGTCTGGGAGGGTTAATTGTTTCATTGTTTCTGACCTTTTTTGCCTGCTTTTTTTTTTTTTTAACACTTTTGGTCTATATAAAGTCAGAAAAAGTAGATTGTTTTATGGCTTTAACTGGTTTTTTTTTTTGTAGAATTTCTGTGCAAGCAATGCTATTTTTTTCGTCTTTCAGTATATTTAATATGCACCTCTTTCAGTCAGGGCCTAAGACAGAATGCATTACAGAGATTTTAATTTCCTCCTCTTGTAAAATTAGCACCACTTATCTCCTTTAAAAACAATCCCCCCAAACCCCATAAGGATTATAAGAAGGATTTCTCAGGAAGCATTTTTGTATAGATACGCATCAAGCATTTAACCTTTCTAAAACTAGAAGCCATTTCTGAATACATAACTCATCTCTTTGCTGTTTGTGGGCAGAAGTCTTCCAAGTGAGAAAATGGCTTTTTCATTGGAAGTATGGCATCCCTTTCAAACTAATTTGGCTTGCTGATGTTGCCCTACTAAATGTCAGGGTTTGCAACAGCAGAGGCTTTTAATATATGTGTACCTTGGAACTTACAGTGCTAGGTATTTGTATGTGACGTGGCAAAACGGGTAGATAATTTAAATTGGATATTATGCAGATATATGAATTTTAAAAGAAAATTGCTGTGTATGTCAGTAATTGATTTTTTCAGGCTTTTTAACTGTGTTGGTGCCAAATTCCCATCTCTTTCTCCCTGTGTACTTGAAGTCTTCTTACCTGTAATCACCATTATGTGATATTTCTACTTCTCCTACACTTCCCATTTCATTCCTGGTTTCAGTCTGCTTATTCTGAACCTTACTGAAATACCCCAGATGGAAAATGTGCCAAGAAATGAATCCATCATTGTCTTAGAATTGAAAAATACTAGCTGATCCAATGCAGCTACCTCACAAGACTATTTACCCAGCAAAGAGCAATTCTTAGATGAAGTTAAGTTGATGTTAAAAATTCTGGTTTATTTATCCCTACTTTTCTTTTGCAGGGACAGATCCATTAAGGCTGAGAATAGATATTTCAGAAAATACAGTAGCTAGACACGTCAGACTTTTGTCTGTAAAACTAGCTCGTGCATTTTTATCTTAGTTTTTGTCATAATCGGTGAACAATTACTGCTTCGTAACTCTTTGACCTTTAATCTCATAGTTGATGTGCCCAGTTTTTATGCTCTCTTTTCAAGGCAGGGAAAAGAAGCTTGAGACAACTTAAGTTGTTTAAACCCTAAAACTTAAGTGGAACCCTACTTCCGTGACATCTGTTGTTCCTCTTGTAACTACAGAATAAGCGCATTTATGGCTTGTCTTGCATTTTTCATTCTGTTTTTTGCCTGGTGATACCATGAAAGCTTTCTACCTTAAGAGTATAGAGATATTAATAGTTTTGGCCCAGCAAGGCAACAAAGCTTTTATTGGTATAAGTGATACAGCCAACCAGAGGAGATGGCAGTGCTGCTGCGTACAGGGATAATAGGACCTGTGGGAAATATTTCTTTTTAAATGGTAGGCTGACTGTTCTTGCATACAGAGCAAAACATATCAAACATAACCCAGGTGTTAGTTGCACGTTGAAAATACCCGTGGCTTGGGAAGAGAAGACAACAGAGAGGAGGACAGATGCAGTTATGAATGAGAAGATGTTCACATGTTTCTAGACAAATGGATGCTTTTTTTTTGGTGCATGAACTAGGTTAAAATGTTGAGAGCTCTATTCACAAACCTGCCTTCTTTTAAAATGAGAGATTTCTGAGATTAAAAACAATACTGCTTGCATGTAGTGGTCCATTCAGTATCATGAAATTTGATCTTTATTTGAACGAAAGTTGGTCTTTTCGTGAGTTGTACTTGGACTGCTCCAAGGACCAGAATGCTCCTTCTAATGTGGCAGTTAAAGGAATGCTTACTGTGTTGCAGAGTATATTACACTGAGTGATTACATTCAGCTTTTTCAACAATTTACTTCTTTCAATAGCAACATAGACAGCAAAGGATAACACGGAGAGCGCACGCTGTTAATAATGGAGAATATCAGAGGTAAGCTAAAAAATTGTATTAGTGATAATTGAGAACCAAGACTGTTTTTACTCCTATTCCTCATCTGCCCCTCACCAAAAAAAAAAACAAAACCCACACGTTTTTCAAACTGTATATACAGGAGCATTTCTAAGTCAGAGTTGTTTTCATTCATTGCAGTTTTCTTCACACTGAATAGTTACTGAATGCAAGATGGTTACCATTCATCTGCAGAATTAGGGGGCAGATTGGGTTTCACGCTATGGTTTTCACTGTAGCTACTAGACTGATGCATACAAAATTGAACCTACTCCCAGCTACTAATATATACACACACACAAAATCTAGTGTTTTATATTAAAAAGGTGTTTATATCTAAAATCTCAGCTAATATAAAAACACTTTTATTGTTCAGAACTTTGTGTGAAATTTCCAATAAAAATACACACTAATCAAGTGGGGAATTGAACGGTTTATATAGTCTGCCTGTTTCTTCATTAATATTATTCCTTTAAAACCCCCCAACCCCCTAGAAAAAGCCCCACATAAATTTACTGTGGAATGGTATTTGAGTTGAGAAAAAAAACCTCTAAAATCAAACACCTATTTTTGAATAGAATACAAGGGAGATAGGAGGGATTTTCAGTTAGGGAAGTATGGTTAGAAAAGGGGCCATGAGAACTGAGGTTTTATGGCATGAGTAGGAACTAGCCACATTTTGGAAACAAAGGACTGCAGCAGCAGGATTTGAATTCATTAGTTAAAAAAGAGATTGAAAATTAAGGAGGCATTATCTAACATGACAAAGGATGAGAGGGGCAGAGTTGTTCTGTGACAAGTTAATTCACTTTGAAAATACTGCTGAAAATTGAGGAGAAGGTCAGACTAGGAGAGGATGTGATCAGTAGGAATGGACAGGCATTTTGTAGATCATCTTATAAAGATTTTAGTTAGAGGTTTGTGTGCTTTGTAGCATAGAACTGGGGGGCCATGTGGATTAATATATCTTTTCTAGCATCCTTAGAGGTTTATACAGCTGAAAACAGTATGTGCATTATTCTTACAGCTCTGTGGCAGAGGAAGATCTTGATGCTTTCTTAAGGAATACAAAATTCCAGTATGAAGCTTTTCGAAGTAGTAGTAAGTCTTCCTTTTCTTATGCAGTCCTTAAATGTTAAATGACTCTGAGGAGCACAGAGTAATATTTCTTTTTCTAGATAAATGTAATTTATTTATATTTTTGTATAAACACATACATGTAAAATGTGTATACATATATCTGTATTAAAAAAACTGATAGAAACTTCTTTTCCTCTCTAATCCTTGATGCTTGAAGTGTTCAAAAACCACAGCATGTACAACTTGTGCTACAGCCATTCCAGTTCTCGAAAGCAAGTTCTGTAAGCAAACAAGTCCTGTGCATGGATTGTATTTTACTGAGGCTTTCTAGCCATCTTTGTGACGGCAACGTGAATGCAGTGAGCTTCTCCTGTAAAATTTAACTGTCTATTAAATATGCAAATGCGTGTGTATAGCTTTTTTTAACCATCTCTTAGCACTATAATTAGAATTATACTAATGGTTAATTTTTTTGTAAAGAAGAACATGAGAGGATTTGGCTGCCTATATTTAAAAATTCCACTAACAATTTAGAGGAAGATAAATTCATAAATTTATATACATAAGTTTGATGACAATATGTGATAATCACTAAGAAGTTGGAGAACTTATAATAGTTCTTGGGAAACACTGCTTGTAGTTTAGTTTGGGAGAGGGTTGTTTTTTGGGTTGTGTGTTTGTTGTTTGTTTTTTTTTTGGCAAATCTTCACAGAAGTCCAGCTTACAACTTAATAAATTCCTCTTTAGGTCTAATTAGACAATATTGCTAAATGTCCTCCTGTAATATGTTAATGACGTTGACTCTTAAAAACTACTGTGTACTCTTTGAAGTGATGGATGAAGTGCTTTTTCAAATGTTCCTGAGGTTTAAAGGCCACAAAGCACAACAAAAACTTTATTTGAAAGTTTAGTTTTGCATATTGAACCTCACATTCAAGAATGTTTATCAATTAAAAATACATTTGTCTATATAGGACTTTCATCTGATGCTACAGTGCTGACACCCAACACAGAGAGTAGTTGTGACTTAATGACCAAAACAAAATCGACGAGTGGAAACGATGACAGCACTTCATTAGATTTAGAGTGGGAAGATGAAGAAGGTATTTATTCTGCCATTCAGTTTCATTCTAAACTTACAAGTTAAAAATGTTGACAGTTTTGGTAATGCAGGTTGGCGGGGACGAGATAGCAGAGAGAAGTCCCAAGGCCATCAAAAGGGACTTCAGGGCACTGGGGCGACTGGTTGAGGGATCAGGGGCACAGGTGGTGTTTTCCTCCATCCCATCA
>Ga0065711_1015394_pt1 | contig 12081 bp, 7 predicted proteins | sample Hoacrofraction12_FD_59098 | JGI IMG/M metagenome (GOLD analysis project Ga0065711, IMG submission 59098) | Hoatzin crop microbial communities from Cojedes, Venezuela - Epithelial fraction 12 v2 (version 2) | ecosystem: Host-associated > Birds > Digestive system > Esophagus > Crop | place... | reverse complement strand
GACAGCTTAAGTCACATGTTCCTATTCCTTAAGTTTAAGGATTCGTTACCAGATAAAGATTGAAATCTGCAAACATAACACTTCTACTAGCATTTTGAAGTTCTACGTCTCAACTCAAGTAAAAATTCAAGCACATTTCATACTTTCAAGGACATCGGCTGTATGTTGGTTCATTAAGATAAACAGAATAATAGCTAGCTTTTAGAGGAGCCTCTAAAATGTTGCAGTGCTGGGGGAAGAGAGAAGCGGGTGTCCTGATCTGAGAGAGGCATTGCCATTTTTACATTATAGAGTGCTTCTGCAAAGGGTGGGGGAAAGAGCAAAGCAGTCTCTCACATCAAAACCCCTTTTTTTGCCCATAAACAAAAAGCACATACTGCATAACTAGAAGAACTATGGAAAGTTAGACAGAGCATCCACCCAGGAGGCACCCTTGAGCTGCCTTCAAAGGTGCACATGGCTGCAAAGGCACAGGTGACCACCCCTGCTCCCACTAACAGGGAGATGCAAGATTTTACATTTCTTAAGATGACAACTGTGAGGTTTTAGGCAAAGTAAGCACAGAAGGAGGAAAGCAGCAAGGACATAAGCAGGTCTCCATAGATATTTCTGTACTCGTGATATAACAAGCATCAATGGTATCTTTTACAAGAAGGAAAAAAACAAAACAAGGAAGGTGGGCAGGTACAGTATGACAACAAGAAAAGCAAAGGAAGGATGAGAAATGAGCAGAAAGACAAGAGAAAGTCAATTCTTTTTCTCTACTTCTTTGTTAACACGGTATCTGTGCTTAACCACAGATACTTTCTTAGTTCACAATTTTCTTTCAGACATATTTGGAAGTGTATGCAGAGAGTAATAAAGGAGGTATTTTCTAGATTTTCTTCTGTTCTATCCATTAAAGATCACTGTTACTTGCAAACTATCACACCCAAAGGCTTACCTTCCACTTCATAAACAGCCTGTCTTTTCTACAAGAGTAACTGGAATTCAAACACTCATACAGAACTGAAAAATACAGTTCAGAAATACTAATTCCACGCAGCACAAAGAGCTGCCATTTGAAATCTCAAAAACCTAGACAATATGGTAATTAGTCTGTTCTTATCTTAACCTGATACTATTGAAGCGTTTGTAACACTTCTCTAAAATTCAGGAGCAGCACACAAGCAAAAAGCTACCCCAGCGCTACGTAAGAGACATTTTAAATTGTCTAAAGCTGGAGCCTTCAGAAGCAGCCCTTGGTAGTTATCACCAAAAATTTAGCAACAAGTGTCTTGCACATCACCTTACCTTTGAAATGTAGGTAAGTTTAATGACTCCAACAGGTGGAGATCCAGAGGGAAGATTCTGAAACAAATCACATATTACAAAGTGAAACTAGTTTATTCTCATATCACAGTCAGTGTTTACACGTAAAAAGCAAATAACACAATTCCACAAACAAAAAGAAAATCCTACATGTTTTTATACACAATACACAACGTATGCTCGAAACAGGATCTACACTACTTGTTTATCATACACACATCTGTTAATCAACTAAAAACAGAAAGACTGCTAGAAACAATACAAACAGTAATTGTTTCAGAAGTTTATGTATTTTACTAGAGGAAAAAGGATTCTTGCAGGTCTGCATCCAGGAAACCCGGAAAGAATACTTTTTCCTTAACAGATGTTGACCTCTTATGTATTTTGACCAGGGCAGGCGGAAGGGACAGAACTGACATTCATCTATTATGTCAGATACTTCAAAGGCCGTCTCACATATTTGCCAAAGCGGATTGAAAAATCACAGCCTTATCATTTAATATTAAAGTTATCGCAGGGAAAGACTATGATACTTCCTAAAGTTGTAGTTAAGCCTAAGTATATTTACAACTTAAAAAGGAGCCGCCCACTGCTTTCACATCCTCGCCTGGCACACGAGTCTTAACATTTCCATAACTATTCACTATCAGCTTGTAGCCTAGAAACACAACAGTTAAAGAACTGAGCATCACAAAAAAAAGCTAACTTTTTTATTAACCATTTCTGATGAAAGTCGTCCTAATTTTTTTCCTTTAAATAGAGCATTGTTTTCCATATACTTTTTTCCATCACAATTTTTACTTTCAAAATGGTCCTTTACGTTACAGATCATTCTTCCCATTACAGGCCTCCCTGGAGACCATAAGCATGGTATTGCATCTGCTTGCTAATCCTTTCCCCAGCTAAAGGGGGGAAAACTACATTACTCAATAGTGCCTTACGACTTCTACACAGCAAAGAGGAGCCTAATGCTACCCAGGGTCAGCAAGACAGACAAATAATTCATTTATATTCCATTTGTATTTCAAAGGTATAGTAAACCAAACCTGCTTCTTAGACTGGTATCACTAAAATTGAATTTAAAAGTCTTCCCATTCTGCCCAAATAAATTTAAGTTTTACTTTGTCAGCATGATTTTGATCCCAGCATACATCAGTTTTATAATCTTCATATTAGGGTAATAATGCGTGGTTGATGGTAGACTTAAAACCAATATTTCTTTGAAGAGCTGAACTGATTTTCACAGATACAAACAGAGCACCTACCAGCCAAGGGCCCGGTGAAGTTCTGCACATACCATAGGCTCATCCTGTATGCAGAGTTTCATCACTTGAAGGATTAAAAACGGTCTCCACACAGTGGATCTATAAAAACTCAGTTGTTCTTCAAAACCAAAGCAGTGGAAGAAAATCAAGCAGCTTCAACTTGCCTCTTGCAAGGCACCCTTTCATTTGTGGTAATATTAAAAAAATATATAAGAAAGCAAAAACTAAAAACTCTCAAGAGGTGTGCACTGCAAACATCATCAGTCTTAAAACTTCTGCAGAATTGCCATTTCTATGGCATTTCAAGCTGTTGCCCATATGTCCTGGTTATATCACAGGAAAACGGAAAAAAAAGAATTGCTTCATGTCCTTCATTGACTTCAGACATTTGAAGTCTCTCTTCTTTCCAGAAATTCTTTCTTTTTTCTCTGCAGTAATAACTGTTAAATGCTTCGGTCACGAGTCACATTCATCGAGCTGCACACCGTTTCAATGTGTTTCTGTTGGTTCCTTTGAACAGTAGACTTCTACCACATTTTAACTCTGGATTTCCTGGCAGAATGGTTCACAAGTATTCTTCTGGCAGACAGCTGTCAGCTGACCCTGTTCCTACGCTTTCACCATCTCTGTACTCAGACCCTAAACAATTATCTGTTCTCCCCTATGCTAGAAAACACACTGACGCGTGTACGTTGTGAAAGCAGCTTTCATATAAAGGATGCTGTCCATCAGGACAGATACAAGCTTTCCTCATTCACACACTACTCACACTGTATTGAAATTGCAAGCATTGTTAGAAATTGCTTTTCAATGACTGATTCTGTTGAGGTAAAGTAATATGAAACAGCTGACCCATGCAATGCAAGGAAAATTGCATACTTCCACAAAAGGTTAGAGGTGAATTCAAAGACCTGCGTAGTGAAACTTGTGATTTGGCTCATCTGATTATATTATACTGCACTACCTCATGCCTGTGAGATCCTGTAATCACACTTGAGACACTTAACAGAAAATATAGCACATCGTGATTCAAAATTAATGACCCATTTATATGTGGGATCAAATTCAGGTTCCCATCTGATTCCTAAACCTCTTGCCAATACTTAGATTCCATATGTTGGCAATGTGCGGATATTGAAGTTGTCTGTAAGGTTTTACCGTTAAGTGCAGTTGGCAATGTTTTAAATACAAATATGAACTATATTTTTTCTTTAAAAGACTGCACACACCAGTAAAGAAGAAACACTGATTTACAATTATTTCACTTGTGTAACTAATTTTTTTCCCCTAGCTTCCATGCCCATAAGCTAATATTAAACCCAATTTTTCTTAAGTAAATTTGTTAAAAAAATCTGAAAAAGTGGGAACTGACAGAAGCCAGGAAACTATTGCTCAGAACATCTCACCTGTGGGTTATCCATGTACCACACCAGACTGTCTTCTCGAGTGTCCAGAATGAAGTACCGCCGCAGAAATTTCCCACTATTCTCATTTTCTTCAATATCTAGGAAACCACAGATGCGATTCTGACGATCCACATAAGGCATTTCTGATCCTGAACATCACACTGCAGAACAAAAAGCACAGAAGTTAAGTTCCTCATTACAAATTCCAAAACTCTTCTGTGCCTACCCACGACATTTTCAGCAGTTTCAATTAGTAGCTTAAAGAAGTTTCTACAGAAGAGCAAGTGAAGCGTGGCTGCTTCCCCCTTCTACCACTGAATTTTTAAGCGCACACCTAGGATATCTAATACTCTAAGTGCAAAGATACAAGTGGTAAATAGCAAATGAGCATCAAGACTAACTTTTACAAGACCACTAAAGAATAAGATTCTCCTTCACAGCTTGCACAAAGTTGAGATAGCGCTAGGTTTACACTTCCTTCTTTGACATTGCCTTTCATGGTCAAGATCAAGGATCTTTCTCAGCAGCTCTACTATCCAACTTGATTTTTTCATATTTTGCTTAAGCAAATTCAACTAAAAGGGTTTTAGAGACATTACTCATTTCTCCTTTCTCCTACAAAAAGAAATTCATGTCTAAATGTCTAACAACAGACATCTTTTCATCCTTACACATTATACAGTCAAAATGAAGTCATATGTGCAGCAACAGATACATGAATACACTTGCTAGTCCAAAACTGAAATCCTCAACATCCATGTAGCACTAAGTTTGAAGGTGGTGGGCTATTTTACATTTTGAGGTTTTGAGGGGTTTTTTACTTCATAAAATAAATAAAAATCTGTACTGCTGGCCACCTATTCGCATTTTGCCTGCTTCATCTTTTATGGCTCTGCCTTACTGCAGGCTATTGCATCCTTTTTTTGCTTTCTCTTATTTTACGGGATAGTCATTTCACCTTAAGAGCCAGCCTTTTAAGACCAAAGACAAATCTGCATACTTATATAAAAAAGGCAATAAACCAATATTTAACTATGATAAAAATCAGGCCAACGCCAGTCTTTCCCGGAGCATGAAAGAATCAATTCAGTCTTCCTTACATTTTGCTACACAACTCAGAAATAGCACATATCCAAAAATATTACCATGGGACAGAAGGTTTAAGCACCTCACGCTTTTTATAACAACTTCCAGCTTTCACTGCATAATATGGATGTTTCTTTTTAATATATCTTGAAATTGTTTACCTTCACTATTTCCTTGCTTGAAGTTCATTTAAATACAGTCATATCACACACAGTGAGGCAGACATTGGTAACTATCTGTAGCTACCTATTGATACAGCACAGTAAAATATGATATATGGTTAAGCACGTTTTAAAGTGTTTGTTTTGGGGAATCAGATATACAGATAAGCACTTATTTATTTGGGGGGATGAGATGTATAAACATGTAGATATATGCTTGCATTTACAGCTGTCATTTTATATGACTAATTAGAGTACTAGTCAAATTGTGCTTCAACACTTTGAGAAAAATTTTTAAAAAATCTATTATGACGACTTCGATATCATACTAGAATAATTTCTAGTACAGTTTTAAGTCATTGAACTCAATCTGTAAAACAAGTAACCTTTTCCATGCCCAACAGCAAACTAATCCTCTGGTGCGACCTCAAGTCTGACACATTAAGTCTGACATCAGGGACAAGACCTAACAATCTCAATTCAGCAGTATTGGCAAAAGGCTGAACAGATTGCAAAATCATAGTGATGACAGACTATTCAAAATGTTAGTGGCTTGGGTTTTTTAATATAAGCTATTAAATTCTGAAGTTAAACGCATTTGTGTATAACAAAGTAAACGCACTTTTGTTTGAGATGCAAGACTTATTCTATCCAGCTACAAGGACACTAAATGTGTTTAAGCCTTACATCAAGCACTTGATTAGTTTTTCTTTCTACCTCCAAAAGGTAAAAGAGTCTCTGTGCTTAAGGTATACAACAATGGTTTAAATCTTCAAAGGCACAGGCTTGTTCTTCAATAAAGTTACAAAATTTATTACGGTAATCTGAACCTTGGTATGTTCCTCACAATTTAAATATCACATATCTCAGACAAGTTGAGTAACCAAGTTCTAGTTCTAAGTAACAGCAAAACCAAACACTTGAGCACTCTTAAGACAATGTTATAATTGTAACAAACATTCCCCAGTAGTTCACATGCTGGCTCTTGGGATCACTTGACATGGAAGCAACATCTTGCTACAAACACATCTGTAGCTAGGGGCAAGCTCAAGGGTAGCCCTTCTCTAAATCATACCTCTAAGCTGGCAGAACTGGGCGTCACACATTGTTTTCATTTAAAGGAATATGAAATTTGTCATCTACCAGTACTGGCCTAAGCTGTGCCAGGTGGTCCCTCACCAAAACAGACTGCATTTCCGGGCCACCATGTCAGCTTCGCATCGACAGTTTAGGAAGCCCAGAAAAGCCTTGTGCCTAAAAAAAGCAAATATTGGTGGCTAGTTTCCTGTCTGGGCAGGCTTAGGCTGTGTTCTCTGCAGATGCGAAGAAAACGAAACAGGGAAAACTTGTTTTTGAAACAAGATACAAATTGATTAAGAATCCTTGAACAAAACCAAGTGAATTTTCAAAGCATTTTTCCCCTATAGGAGAATCTATGTTTCAAAAAAAACTTTTAAGCAAAATGAAAGGAGGATACTCATAATGCTCCACTATGAGCATACAATTAACTAAAGTTGAACCACTCCGATATTTTATTTTTTTTTTCCCCAGGGCAAATGACAAAATTCAGAAGCTTTCTCTTATTTGTCAATAAATGATTTTTTCACAGAAAAAAACCTCTAAATTCATACAGATCTTCTATTTCAAAAGTACTACTAGCTAATTTCTAGCCTAAAAAAATGATACTATTTTCACTTCCTTTGTCCTCTATTGAAAATACAGCAGAAACTATCATTAACTTAAAAACTCAAGTTGTATAACTGCTGTTTTCTTCAGATGAGTTAAAAACTCCTCACAGGATTACTTACATCTACCAGACTGACATTCTTAAAGAATAAGAGATAAAACTCTAACTTTATTATAAAATTGAAATTGAACACAAAATCACGCAACTGTTCTCCAGTTTTAAAAGTCTGCTTCCACCATATCGCACCTTGGCAAGATTCCACTGTAAATTAATATCAATTCTATTCAGCACTCATTAGCAAACCACAATTTGTAGTGCACATAAAAAAAAAATCAATTTGTGCCTTTCTTCCAGTTACTAAAGCAACTGAACACACATGACAAAACCACCACTACGACACCCTTCCTGGCAACTCTAGACAGACCAAAAAAGCAATAAAGACGGAATTACCACATTACTTCTAAAGATTCATAAAACGAATAGCAGAACTCCAACATTAATTCCTCAGTGTAGGAAATCTGTCTACAAGACTAGCCCAACAATTTACCAGAACTCCAACTCAAAAGCGTCTTCAGAATATGGATCCTATCTTACAGATATGATTTCTTTTTCATGAAATTATTTCAGGTGATCACAAAACAAAAATCTCCACGTTCGTGTTTAGTTTACAGCTCTGACTACATGCACACTTAGTTATTTTCTGCAGCAGAATCTGCAGCACAGAACAGTGTAATAACTCTTCTGTCCACTTTTAGAATCACATATTACACAAAGATTACGAGTTGTTAGAGAAAAAAGCTGAAGGCATCAAACCTGTAGCGGACTACATACAACTTCATTTTATTTTGCCTTCCCTCCCCAGAGTGGGGGGACAGGGGGAGAAAGGAGGTACAGGTCAATGGCATAGCGCTACTACAGAAAAAACTCTCCCCGTGGCCCATTTCCTCTTGGTTCTCAGCATAATCCACCAGAAGCTAAAATATTTTTGAAAACCCATTTTGTGGTGTATACTGACACTAATATGTAAGAATTCAGAAGTCTCAGCTCCCTAAAATTCATTCTTGGAGGGTTGTGTTATAATCCAAACAGGAGGTCTCACTTATTTTTGAAGCCTTACGTCCCTCTTTCCAGTGGTGGTGTACTAATTGCAGCAGGTACATACCTCCTCAGCCCAGCTTCTCTCAGATTTCTCCTCTCACCGCTCTTTTCCGCTGGGGTATACCATATACCAACATTCCTCAACATTGATATCACAAACTGCAGGCCGCCTGGCCTCCTGGGGATCACTACAAACAATAATCACAGATCGCCTTCTCCCAGTCCGTAACTGTAAATGCAGGACTGCACAGCTAGAACCTGCAGAGGCACACAAGCATCTCGTTTTCACTGTTCATCCCAGGCTGCTTAAGCTCTCCTACATTAATTTCTGTTTTCAGTTGCACACCAGCACCTGTTCTTGAGTTCATCTCCTTTACAGTTTGGTTGCAGCCTCCATATCTTCAAGTGCTAAGTCAATAGGAGACTACTGCAGTGGCTTTTCCAGGTCCCAGCCTCTCCTTTGACAGCTAACGCTTGGTTTCCACAGGCAGGCATAAACCACAGACCACTGGCTTACTGGAGAAAGTGGAACTTTGTATGAATAAATGACCATGCAATAGGCTTTGCACCATCCACATGAAAGCTTCATTAAGAAATATAGCAAGATGAGTACTGCTCCTTAATACCTTTTAGCCTTNTTTTACATGTGTTTTTCCCAAGCTTTGTGTATAATTTTATTATTATTTTTATTTCTTTAGAGTTACACTTCTACTTCCTGCTCTACTGGTATATGGACATTTTGAACTTTGGATTTAACTTACCATAGGAGATGACCTTGGAGTTCTTTTTCTACTAGCTAAGAAGATTCAGAAATATACATTATCCACTTACTCATCTCTATGAAACAACGAACATTCATAAAACTACACTTGATAAATTCAAAGTGATGCCATGAGTCATGCCCATCCCTCCTCCCCACCACCCTTTTTAAGCTCTCCTATTTACACTAGCTCCATCACCCCAAAGGGAAGGTAGGCAGCATCCCCAGTCCTTCCTGCAGTTCCAGGGACAGCTTAATTATTGAGTGCTCTTGGCTTTTGCCTAGGCAATTACTATCAGCTTCCTGCAGTAAATCAGCTATTCTCCAGTTGGTCATCTCGTTTAATGGCCATTTACTCCATTTACTGACTCCCAAAGGTAAAGGATGAGTTCAGACTGTCCTGCTTATACCTTGAAGAACACAGCAATGAAAGCTTTCCTTCTTGCACACATCCAGGACAACAAAGAGAAGGGCGGAGGGGGGGACACAACACCCTCACCTCTGAGACAACCAGCTCGGAAGAGCCTCCGAAAATACGTCACATAAATCTGCCAGGACAGTTGTTCAAACTTCCTTTATTTTCAACCCCTGAAAACCTTCCAGCAGAGGCAGAACACTGTATACGTAATTTAAACCGAGAGACAATGTCTCTGCTCATCTTTCACAAAAGCTTTAAAGCCACAATTCCCCAAGTATGCAAAACGTAACAGAAAAACACTAATCCAGGAGCTGGAGAGATGACTTGGGTACCAATTTGATGGCAACTGAAGACGATTTAGGACGGACTGATTTAGGACTGACTGATTCTTGGACTTGATGATCTCAGAGGTCTTTTCCAACCTTAATGATTCTATGACTGTTGTAAAATGACTTGCTGAGCTTTTCTATTTCTCAAAGATACTTCACTGACTCGTTTTTGTTCTGCTGGGCGCATCAAACACTGTATGCTTCTGTTAAACAGAGAAGACACAACTTTGATATGCCAGAAACCTATGAAGCTATTAGCAACATTTTAACTACACCTACAAATGAGAACTGGAAGTCTCCAGGATATGCTGCCCCCTAAATACAGATTCCTTCTCCAGAGTGGTCAGGAAGGAAAATAGCTGCAAAAGGCCAGTATTCACGTGAAAGAGAATTCCTAAGCATAAGAAGTTAATCTTCAAAATTAAAAAACCTGAAACAAGTACCACTAGCATTGACCTCTCCTATCCCTACGCAAACTCTGAGGCATATCAAACAATACATCCCTCCCCCAGCACCTAACCCAACTTCCAACCAGGGCACAATATAGAACAATCATCATTTGCACTGGTGATTCATCTAACAAAACCAGCAGTCTTATCTCAGACTGAAGTCTTACGCAGTCATCACTGTCTTCAAAATGCATCTGATCTGCCACTTTCCAGGCAGACTTGTTCAGTCAGGGTAAGCCAACTATTCCCTTCTTTTCCAGTGTACCTCAGCAAGGCAAATGACGACCTATACACTCCTTAAATGTTACAGTATTAATCCTGCATGCTTTCAACACCCACATATAATCAACATTTATTAAAATCTACTTTTTACAGCAGAAATGCACCATACAGTTTACGACACCTTCTTTCTGTACAGGCTGAATCCAGTAAAACCTGCAACACACCAAGACCCTCGGTATAACAACACGCCGATGAGAAACCGCTGGCTCAAACCGAAGGGAGAAGCAACCCAGACCAAGGCAACCAGAAAATCTTCATGCCATTAACGAACACCGACCACTGCCTCCCTCCCTACCACGCCGGCAGCTAAGGTTCTCCACGGCCATCCCGGTCTGCCTCTCAGCTCGCCAGAAAGCCGCAACCATTCCCCACTGACAGCGACGTCAGTCCGTGCACGAGCTCTTCATCTTTAGGTGAAACTGCAGTAATGTTACCTTTGTCTAGGTAAAAATTTCACTACGCTTTAGAGGGAGATTGGAGTTCTAAGGAAAATGTTCTGAAGTTACCCGAATCCAACATCCGCCAGCCTATTTCAAACACCAATCTACCAGTTCCACAATGGAACAGGCTGGTACTTCCTCAAACACTTGTGCAGGAATTTCTGCAAGGGATGTTTCATGCTCTTAGTTTAACTACTTTCCTCCATTTTAAGGTATTTGCAATAGAAGCTAAAGGCTCTGGGAATGATGAAGTGAGGAAATGTACTGCAGAGGATGCAAAATTCCTCTCTATCACCAATCTTGATACAGACAAAACAAAAAACCTCACCTACTAATGGATTTTGCCTAGCTAAAACAAGTATTTCAATTGTCCCTCTAAATGCACTGAGCGAACGCCAATAAAAGGAAGCATCCTGTGCAATGAGGCCATTATAAAAGACACTCTTGACATCTATCTATTAATAACTTATGAGTGATGACTAGCCTAGAAAGCAATAAAGTAAAATAGCAAAGCTAAAGGACAGCGAAAGAATACGTTCAATAATGCGAAGTTTTCACAACAGTCAGAAGTACAGTTTTCATCACTCCATACTATGCACAGGTAACACAAAGTTACTCAAAACCAGATATACCCAGAGAGATGAGTACAACAGAGGAAAACAAAATATACTCACACTAATTCACTTATACAATCCTAAAAACAAGTTATTTAAAGCTTATTAATTTCAGTTACAGACTAGTTAAAATGTTTAATAATGCTGGTTCAGAGTTAAATATTATTTAGTTATTTTTAATCTTATTTAAAATTTTGAAAAGGCCCATAATAAGTGCTGTATGTAAAACTCCAAACACGACAAATTAGGTCCTTGTTCTTGAAAATGCTTACATGCATTAGTCTATAGAAATCGTTCCGTTCATGACAACTAAACCAAATGAAAAACTAAGCAGGGAATAAGCACGTTACTTATTAGGATTACTTATTTTTACGAATGAGTAACTAGTCATACGCTATTTAATTTCAGTTACTAGTAACTGTTTCATCTAGGCCAACCACTCTGAGAGCTCAGACTCCACACACTGCCAGCTATTTCAAATTCAACCCAAACTTATCTTCAAATATGAAAGTGCAAGGGTCTCGAAGGTATCCCAATGACTTTGAAGCACTAAGACTATACCCACACTACAAATACTGATGAAGCTTATTTGACCTGACGACATTCAATACAAAAAAGTGAAGCTGGTTAAAAAAAAAAAAGTTCGCCATTTTTAAGCCAGCATTGCTGATTTTCACTCTGAATCCTGGGTACAAACTCACCAGCACAAACATAGACCTTCTTCCTGTGAAGTATGCAAAAAAAAAAAAAAAAAAAACCCCACAAACAAAAAAAA